>Ga0209395_1000623_pt1 | contig 51488 bp, 47 predicted proteins | sample GOMGulsemesocosm_3_FD_184635 | JGI IMG/M metagenome (GOLD analysis project Ga0209395, IMG submission 184635) | Methane-oxidizing microbial communities from mesocosms in the Gulf of Mexico - GOM9D Gulf of Mexico (SPAdes) (version 2) | ecosystem: Environmental > Aquatic > Marine > Cold seeps... | reverse complement strand
CATTTGCTCTAGGTTATTCACGTTAAATGCTGGAATACCATAGCTGTGCTCAGCCGCATGATCCAAAAGTTGACGCAATGAAATTAAAGCCATTTTTTTGTTCCTATCACGATTTTAATGGGCGAAAAAGTGCCCTAAAGTTGACCCAACATACCCTATGTACATTGGGTCGAAAACTATCTATTTACTGGTTAAACTTGTGCTGCGCGCTGCTCTAAAATTTCAACAGCCGGTAGTTTTTTACCTTCTAAAAATTCTAAGAAAGCGCCGCCACCCGTCGAAATGTATGACACTTGATCCGCTATGCCATATTTATCAACAGCAGCTAGCGTATCACCACCACCAGCAATGGAAAAAGCATTACTTTTAGCAATCGCTTTAGCAATTAACTCAGTGCCTTTACCAAATTGATCAAATTCAAACACGCCTACAGGACCATTCCAAACGATGGTGCCGGCATTTTCAATAATGTCACACAAGGCTTTAGCCGACTCAGGACCAATATCGAAAATCATTTCGTTATCATTAACATCAGTCACTGACTTTAAAGTCGCTGTGGCTGTTTCACTAAATTCAGTAGCAACCACAACATCGGTCGGTACCGGAATGTCGCCGCCATTAGCTTGTGCATTACTGGTTAATTTTTTGGCATTATCAATTAAATCTTTTTCATATAATGATTTACCCACTTCGTGTCCAGCCGCTGCAACGAAGGTATTGGCGATACCGCCACCAACAACCAATTGATCAACAACCGTTGATAAACTCTCTAATACGGTCAACTTAGTCGACACCTTAGAACCACCAACAATAGCCACCATTGGACGTGCTGGATTATCAAGTGCCTTAGCTAAGGCCTCTAATTCACCAGAAAGTAACGGGCCAGCACAGGCCACAGGGACAAACTTTGCCACGCCATGTGTAGATGCTTGTGCGCGATGCGCTGTACCAAAAGCGTCCATCACAAAGATATCACACAATTTGGCCATTTTTTGCGCTAATGCATCATCATTTTTCTTTTCGCCGATATTAAAACGTACGTTTTCGAAAATAACTAATTCACCAGCAGCAACGTCAACACCATCAAGGTAATCTTTGGCTAAACGAACATTAACATCGAGCGCCTCATTTAAATAATCAGCAACAGGTAGCAGTGAGTATTGCTCATCAAATTCACCTTCTGTTGGACGACCAAGATGAGACATAACCATGACGCTAGCGCCCTGCTCTAATGCCAATTTAAGGGTCGGTAGTGCAGCACGCAGACGAGCATCAGAGGTTACTTTGCCATCTTTAACAGGTACGTTTAAGTCTTCACGGATTAGCACTCGTTTATTGGCTAACACTAATTCACTCATCTTAATTACAGACATCTTATTTCCTTTGTTTATCACTAAATACCCAATGGGTATTTCATCAAAAATTAACTTTCCATTACGCCCATTGCTAGGCTGGTATCTAACATGCGATTGGCAAAACCCCACTCGTTATCACACCACAATAATAATTTCACTAAGTGGCCATCACTGACCCTAGTTTGTGTGCCGTCAACAATACTAGAATGTGGATCATGATTAAAATCACAAGATACTAAAGGATCTTCCGTATAATCTAGCACTTGTCCTAAACCATTATTAGCTTCTGCTTTGAGCATGCTATTAATGCTATTGATATCGACGCGTTTATCAACGGTGACACTTAAATCCATCGCCGACACATTGATCGTTGGTACCCTAACTGATATGGCTTCCATTTTACCTTTTAGGTTAGGTAAAATTCGCTCAACACCTTGCGCCAATTTAGTATCAACAGGAATTATAGATTGGCTTGCAGCGCGTGTTCGTCTCAAATCACTATGATAAGCATCAATCACTTGCTGATCATTCATCGATGAATGGATGGTGGTGATGGCGCCACTTTTGACAGTAAAATACTTATCTAACGCCGCAATCACCGGCACAACACAATTTGTTGTACAAGATCCGTTTGAAACAATGATGTCATCATGGGTGAGTAAATGATCATTAATACCAAAAATAACAGTTTTATCAACATCGTTAGCCGCAGGTTGACTAAATAATACTTTTTTAGCGCCGGCGTTAAGATGCAAAGTTGCATCATCACGTGTATTAAAAACACCACTGCATTCGAGTACAATATCGATATCTAATGCATGCCAAGGCAGATTTTCTGGGTTCTTTTCGTTCAGCAACACAATACGATCGTTACTAATACACATGAAGCTTTGTAACGGTGTTTCTTCGATTGAAACGGGCAACATAAAGCGTCCATGGGTACTATCATACTTAGTAAGATGCACCATGGCTTCTGGCTCAGCGAGTTCATTAATAGCTATAATATCTATTTTTTCACTATAGTTACGCTCGAAAAATGCACGTAACACGCTGCGACCAATGCGGCCATAACCATTAATAGCGATTCTTAACTTAGCCATTGTAACTCTCTTAGAAAAAGCTCAACAAAAAATATCTAAAAGAAAGGCCGCTAACGAGCGGCCTTTCTTTTGCTAAAATCAATTATAAAATTGATTTTGAAACGTTTACGACATTATCAACGGTGAAGCCGAAATGCTTAAACAGATCGGCGGCTGGCGCCGATTCTCCGAAGGTTGTCATACCAACAACCTTGCCATTTAGGCCAACGTATTTATACCAGTAATCGGCGATGCCAGCTTCAACAGCAACACGCGCGCTTACGCTACTTGGTAATACAGACTCTTTATAAGCTTCGTCTTGTTTTTCAAATACATCAGTGGCTGGCATAGAAACAACACGTACATTCACGCCTTGTTCAATTAATACTTTTGCAGCATCAACAGTCAAACCAACTTCTGAACCTGTGGCAATTAAAATAAGCTGCGGCTGACCGTCGCTATCAATTAATGTGTAACCACCACGAGCAACATTACTAAGCTGGAGCGGATCACGCGGCTGACCAGGTAAGTTTTGACGAGAGAAGATTAATGAAGTCGGTCCATCTTTACGTTCAACAGCATGACGCCATGCAACAGCAGACTCAACTTCATCACACGGACGCCATGTAGACATATTAGGCGTTAAACGTAGTGAAGCAATTTGCTCTACCGGTTGATGTGTTGGGCCATCTTCACCTAGACCAATTGAGTCATGGGTGTAAACGAAAATAGAAGGCTGTTCCATTAATGCAGCCATACGCAATGCATTACGTGCATATTCCATAAACATTAAGAAGGTTGCGCCGTAAGCTTTGAAGCCGCCGTGCAGAACTAAACCGTTCATAATTGCCGACATACCAAATTCACGTACACCGTAATGCAGGTAGTTACCACTAGCATCATCTGCCGTAATTGCTTTTGAATCAGACCACATTGTTAAGTTTGATGGGGCTAAATCCGCACTACCACCAATCATTTCAGGTAATAATGGACCAAACTTGTTTAAGGTATTTTGAGACGCTTTACGTGAAGCAATGTTACCTTGATTTGCTTGCAAATCTTGAATGTAGGTATCAATTGTTTCGTCCCAGTTTGCTGGTAAATCACCAGACAAACGACGTTGTAATTCAGTGGCTAATTCAGGGAATGCTGTTTGATAAGCCGTAAACTTGTCGTTCCAAGACGCTTCTTGAGCATTACCTTGTTGGGTGTTATTCCACTCATTAGCAATATCACTTGGAATATCAAACGGCGCATGTGGCCAATTTAAAAATTCACGAGCGGCTGTGATTTCGTCATTACCTAATGGAGCGCCGTGACAATCGTGGCTGCCACCTTTGTTTGGTGAACCGTAACCAATTGTTGTTTTACAACAAATAAGAGTAGGACGTTTAGTGTCATTTTTAGCTGCTTCAATGGCTGCGCTAATTTGAGCACTGTCATGACCATCAACACCAGCAACAACATGCCAGCCATAGGCTTCAAAACGCTTAACGGTATCGTCAGTAAACCAACCTTCAACATTACCATCGATAGAAATACCGTTGTCATCCCAAAACGCTACCAACTTACCTAAGCCTAATGTGCCCGCTAATGAACAAGCTTCATGCGAGATACCTTCCATCAAACAGCCATCACCTAAAAAGGTGTAAGTGTGATGATCGACAACATCATGGCCTTCGCGGTTAAACTGCGCGGCTAATGTTTTTTCAGCAATCGCCATACCAACAGCATTTGTTACGCCTTGGCCTAACGGTCCAGTGGTTGTTTCAACGCCTGGTGCGTAACCATATTCTGGATGACCTGGTGTTCTAGAACCCATTTGACGGAAGTTTTTCAATTCTTCAATAGGTAAATCATAACCAGAAAGGTGAAGTAGAGAATATAAAAGCATTGAACCATGACCGTTAGACAAAATGAAACGATCTCTGTCGGCCCAATTTGGGTTCTCTGGGTTATGCTTTAAATAATCACGCCATAGAACTTCGGCAATATCAGCCATTCCCATTGGCGCTCCAGGGTGACCTGAATTGGCTTGCTGTACAGCATCCATACTCAAAGCGCGAATAGCATTTGCTAAATCTTTACGTGACGGCATATTGACTCCTGACTACTTATTATCAAAAAATTTTATGGCGCACATTGTCTATGAAAACACCGTTATTTACAATGCCAAAGGTAAGGTTTAATGGGGTGTTCACTGCTTTTTTTAGGTGAATGAGTTTTGTGAAAGGAGTTGGTCAAATTTGTTGATGGAGCATTGACTCGAAGAAACTAATCAATAGATGTTGATAAATAGACTGTCCTATAGCGTCTCATCGGGTAATATGGCTAATTATGACTAACGAAATCACGCTATGAACCACAACCGATTATCGTCCTCACTTTTTAGCATATTAATATTCATGCGAAGTTTCGTCATCATTACCACATTTTTAGGGTTGGGTAAGGCGATTAGCTTTGTTAGCGGTTTGCCAATTCCTGGCAGTATTACTGGCCTTATTCTATTATTTTTAGCCCTGTCTTTTCGCTTAATCTCACTTGATTTACTGCTGCCAGCAGGTCAGGTATTACTTAAATATATGATCTTATTTATTGTGCCAGCTGGCGTTGGCTTAATTAATCACGCGCAGCTTTTGGCAAACCACTGGTTAGCCATTACGATTAGCATCAGCGTGAGCACAGTCATTGTTTTATTAAGTGTTGGCTGGAGCTATCAAAGGATTAAGCAATGAACGCCGTTTATATAATAATGACCATTGGTTTATTTCTAATGCTGCGGCGGTTGTTAAGCCCATTTTCTCATCCCTTGGCTAATCCATTACTGTGGAGCGTTGTATTTCTAATCGCCTTGTTTAGCTTATCCTCTCTTAGTTTTGAGCAATACAGCGCAGCAACAGGGCCGCTTAGCTGGTTATTAGAACCTGCGGTTGTCGCGCTCGCTATTCCATTGTTTAGCCAGTTCCAGCAATTAAAGAAACACTTAAAAGCGGTCTTAATTTGCTGCTTTAGCGGCGTAGTTGTTGCTTTAACGTCAGGCACTGTGATTGCAGCTTTATTCACGAGTGACAAGCAACTTCTACTGTCTTTATTACCAAAATCGGTGACCACACCCATTGCTATGGACATTAGCCAACAAACAGGGGGCTTACCCGCATTAACAGCTGGTGTTGTCATTATGGTCGGTATCATTGGCGCCATGGTCGGCATGAGATTATTAACACTTTTTAATATTACCAATCCACAAGCCCAAGGGTTAGCCTTAGGATGCAGCGCTCACGCAGTTGGCACAGCCACCGCGCTTAATGTGGGCGAAACACAAGGGGCGTTTAGTTCTATTGCGTTAGTGTTATGCGCCATCATAACCGCCCTGCTCGCGCCGCTTATTGCTTGGTTTATTGCCTTGCTCTAATAACGCAAGGAGTTCATACAATGTTTCAATTAAACATTTGCTAAACCTTGTACTCAGAGCAGGCTCTGGGTACACTTTTGCCAACGAAATAATGGTCATAAAAGAGAATAATAATGAAAAAAAATATGATAAGTACTGCTATAGCCCTAACCCTTGGTGCAGTGTCGCTTAGTGGGTGCCAACAAACAACACCAATGAATGATGTGGCGCCGCTTCAAACAGTCATCTCGAGTGAGCAACAAGCGCAAACATTCTCAGCACAATTCATTGAATCTTTGTGGGAATTATCACCAACATGGGCGTTATATAGCGGTTATCATAAATTTGACAGCAAGTTAGTGGTACCAGATAACTTCTCACGTCAGCAATCATTAGATTTTGTTAAAACCCAACGTGCTCAACTAAGTATGGTTGATCAAAGCAAATTATCAGCTAGCACACGCATTGATATGGCGCTGATTACTAATACCCTTGATTCTATTGAATGGGATATTAAGACGTTTAAATCGTGGCAGTGGCAACCTTCACAATACAATGTGGCAGGCGGTTTCGCCCAAATAATCAATGGTAAGTATGCACCATTAGACGAGCGTTTAAACTCTGTTCTAGAGCGATTAACGTTAGTAGCACAATACTACCAAGCAGCCCGCGCTAATATCGCCAATCCAACGTTAGAGCACACTAAACTGGCGGTTATGCAAAATAAAGGGGCATTAGGTGTTTTCTCTGATGAGCTGATTGAAAAAGCAAAACAATCCGGCTTATCTAGCCAAGACAAAGCCTTATTCGAGTCTCGCGTATTAGAGGCGCGCCAAGCGGTAATGAGTCATATCGATTGGTTAGATAATTTGTCACAAGATCTCACTAAAAATGGCGCACGCAGCTTTCGCATTGGCCGTGATTTATACGAGCAGAAATTCACTCTAGATATTCAATCCGATTTAAGCGCTAAAGCACTGTACAACAAAGCATTAAACGATAAAAAAATCGTTTTGAGCGACATGGCTAAAATAAGCGATAAGCTTTGGACAAAATATTTCCCAAATAAAGCTAAGCCAAGCACCCCGCAGCAAATGATCAGCCAGATGATTGAAAAGTTATCCGTTAAGCACGTTAAGCGTGAAAACTTTGTTGATGAAATCCGTAATCAAATTCCAGCACTAGAAGCCTTTGTTAATGACAAAAACTTGATCACTTTAGACAAAGACAAACCCCTTGTTGTGCGTGAGACCCCAGCTTATATGCGCGGTTTTGCCGGTGCATCAATCAGTGCGCCAGGGCCTTATGATAAAAAAGCCAATACCTATTACAACGTAACTCCGCTTGATAATATGAGCGACGAGCAAGCTGAAAGCTACTTGCGTGAATATAATCATTGGGTACTACAGGTATTAAACATTCATGAAGCCGTGCCTGGTCACTACACCCAGTTAGTCTACTCCAACAAGTCACCAAGTTTAGTCAAAAGCCTCTTTGGTAACGGCGCCATGGTTGAAGGTTGGGCAGTTTATTCAGAGCGTATGATGCTTGAAGAAGGCTATGGTGATTTCGAACCTGAACTGTGGTTAATGTATTACAAATGGAACCTGCGCGTTATCACTAACACTATTCTAGATTATGAGATTCATAATAAGAATATATCAAGAGCACAAGGCTTGGCCTTAATGATGGACGGCGCCTTCCAACAACGCGCTGAAGCTGAAGGGAAATGGCACCGTGCCACTATTTCGCAAGTACAATTAACCAGTTATTATTCAGGTTATCGTGATATTTACGACCTGCGAGATGAATATAAAGCAAAAAAAGGCGCTGATTACAATGTTAAAACATTCCATGATCAGTTTTTAAGTTATGGTAGTGCACCGGTTAAATTCGTACGCCAATTAATGATGACAAAATAAGAAGAACATGATGACATTAAAAAGAACATTAATCACAACTGCCTTACTAAGCGCTATTAGCTTAGCGGCGCCAACAATGGCGAGCGATAAAAAAGAGGCAAAAGAGTCACCGTCAAGTTGGTTAAGCTTATCTAAAGCCCAACTAAAAGACGTAGAATCTTATGCAGTAGACTATAAAGAATACATCTACAAAACGCCAACTGAGCTGACGTTCGTTACCGAAACAATTAAGCGTGTTGAAAAACAAGGCTTCAAGCGTTTGACCGATGAAAGCTCATTAAAACCCGGCGCCCGTTATTATGACGTAAACCGCGATCGTACTATTTCATTAATTGTTATGGGTAAAAAACCATTAATTGAAGGCACACGCATTGTTGGTGCCCACATCGATTCGCCGCGCTTAGAACTAAAAGGTCGCCCACTCTACGAAAAACAAAAATTTGCAATGCTGCAAACCTACATCCATGGCGGCATAAAAACCTACCAATGGGTCAACATTCCCCTAGCGTTAGTGGGCCGTGTTGATAAGAAAGATGGCTCAGTCGTTAATATCTCTGTTGGTTTTGATGAAAACGATCCTATCTTTATGGTGCCTGATCTTGCGCCCCATGTTGATCACCCAAACCGCTCAAGAAAAAGTCGTGACGTGATTAAAAAAGAAGAGTTAGATGTGATCATTGCCTCTAAACCTCATTTTAAACAATCATTGACAGAGCAAGTCACCGCTTATCTGAAGAAAGAATATAACATCGATGAAATGGATTTTGTGTCTGCCGAGTTAGCCCTTGTGCCTGCGACCAAGCCACGAGATGTTGGTTTCGACCGTTCTCTTATCGCCGCTTATGGTCAAGATGATAAAGCAAGTTCAATCGCTGCTGTTAAGGCCATTGTTGAGCAAAAAACACCAGAATATACCGCCATCGCGTATTTAGTAGATAACGAAGAAGTGGGTAATGTTAACAATACGGGGGCGAGTTCAACCTACCTTGTTGATATGCTAAGTGGTTTGCTCTACAACCAAATGGGCAGCAAATATAACGACTATTTACTACGTAAAGTATTACGTAATACCAAAGTTATTTCTGCCGATGTTAACCCGGGCGTCAATCCAAACTGGCCTGGTATTTGGGAATTAGGCAATGCACCACGCTTAGGCAATGGCGTTAACCTTAAACTTTACGGTGGCGGTTTTAATGCCAACAGTGAGTACATGGCCTGGACAAGAAACTACTTGGACAACGCTAAGATTAAATGGCAGACCTCTACTTACAAAGGCAAGGCCTCTGGCGGCACTATTGGTAGCGATCTATCAAACGACAACATGGAAGTGATTGATTTTGGCGTACCAATTTTATCAATTCACTCACCTTATGCTGTGGGTTCAAAAGTTGATTTATATAGCTTATATCAAGCCATGTCGGTATTTTACAAAGAAAAATAGTAGCTTTGTAATGACATAGAAAACAAAAAAGGAGAGATAGTTATAGTAACTATCTCTCCTTTTTAATGTCTGAGTATTGTGTTTGTTAATTAAAACGCGTAAAAATAATGCAAGTCTAATAGTTAACAGGTTAGTAATCAGTGATTAAAGTTATTATCGAGCGTCAAATAGCCCAAGATATGGAATCAACCTATGAGTTGGAAGTAAAACGTGCCTTAAAAGGCGTGATGGGGGCTAATGGTTTTGTATCTGGTGAATCATATACCGACATTAATCAGCCGCACTTTCGCACTATCATTACGACATGGGACAATCTCGCCTGCTGGAACCGCTGGTACGCCTCTGACCTTCGCCGAAGCAGCAACTACAACCTCAACCAAATCTTACAACAAGAAGAAAAGGTTAAGGTATTGCAGGTACAGTCGCTTTCTTAAACGACCTTTTAAGAGGCGTTCACTTTTTTGTAACGCTCGATTAATGAGTTGGTCGCCGGTGACAAACTGCCGGGTTGATTATTATCTATGGCGTTAAGGATACTGGCACTTAGCTCTTTACCCAATTCAACGCCCCATTGATCAAACGAGTTAACTTGCCACATCACGCCCTGCACAAAAATTTTGTGTTCATAAAGTGCTAACAAGCTACCCAAAGCTTTAGGCGTTAATTTATCCATGGTAATGGTTAAACTCGGTGAATTCCCCGGCATTACTTTATGCGGTGCCAGCTTTTCAACTGCATCAACAGACAGCCCTTTGGCAGTTAATTCAATTTTTACTTGCTCAAGTGATTTACCATTCATAAGCGCCTCACTTTGCGCCAAACAATTAGCCACCATAATTTTATGATGCTCATCGTATTTAGAATGAGACGATAACGGCAGAATAAACTCACAAGGGATTTTATCTTGCCCTTGATGCATCATTTGCATAAAGGCATGCTGTGAATTTGTACCCTCTTGCCCAAATACCACAGGCGCGGTCAGCAACTCAACCAACTCACCATTATGATCAACACGTTTGCCATTACTCTCCATATCGACTTGCTGAAGATAACCAGGGAAGCCACTAAGTGCGTGCGAATAGGGTAATACCGCTAAGCTAGGGTACTTTAAAAAGCTGCGATTCCAAATCCCTAACAGACCTAACATGACTGGCATATTTTGCATTAATGGCGCAGTCTCGAAATGCTCATCCATTTCATTAGCACCCGCTTTAACGGCGTTATAATTATCAATACCAATAGCACAAGCTAGTGGGAAACCTACCGCCGACCATAAAGAAAAACGTCCACCCACCCAATCCCACATCGGCAGAACACGACTTTTATCGACACCAAAATTAACCGCGTTTTCAACATGACTACTCACCGCAATAAGGTGCTTCGTCAAGTTATCTTCATCACAGCCGTTATCAAGTAACCACGCCTTAACAGCATTGGCATTGAGCAGTGTTTCTTGTGTCACGAAAGTCTTAGAGATGATAACCATCAAGGTGGTTTCAGGATTGAGAGTTGATAATTTTTCATCAATACCTTCACCATCGATATTGGCAAGATAGTGCACATTAATTTTATCATGGGTGTAAGGCTTTAAAGCCTGAGCACATACTTTAGGGCCGTAATAAGAACCGCCAATCCCCACAGCAATAACATCAGTAAAAGCTTGGTCACTAAAGCCTAATAATTCACCGCCATGAAGTTGATTGACAAACATAGCCATACGCTTGTCTGTATCTTTAACTTCTTGCGCCAGCGCCAGACCTAATACAGCCTCTTGCTTGGCAGGCGATGACCGTAATATTGAATGCAATACCGCGCGCCCTTCCGTGTGATTGATTTTATCACCACGGCGCATCGCTTTGATTTTAGAGGTTAGTTCAACACCTTGGCCCCAAGAACATAAAGCGTTTATCACTTGGGTATTTATCTTTTGAAAGGAATAATCCAAACACAGCTCTGCTGCCGACATTGAAAACTTACTACCCCTATCAATATCAGTCGAAAAAGCAGCCTTAATATTGTAGGTTTCATGCTCGATAGCTAAATTCTGTAAATGTTTAATCATGTGTATTCACCAAAATGTTACTTAAATTTGTTTTTTAATGCAGAAATAGCTTTAATACTAAAATCATTTAGCGCTGTATAATGAGCTTCTCGTAATACATTTTCTAAAATCAGTAAATCAATATTCAAGTAATCATGTACCAAACCATTTCTCATCCCTATAATTTTACGCCAGCGAATGAGTTCATCACTTGAAATCACGCCATTTTCACGCAATAACAGAAATGACTGATAGGCTTCACTGGGTGTTTCCTTTTGCAAAAATTTAACCCAATGCTTAGACAGTCCAACACACAACTCGGTGAATATTTGCAATAACCGCTCTAACGCGCGGTAATCACGACGTCTAAAGTTGTCGTTATCCAAATCGAGTTTAAGCTCGTCTAATTCAACTAAATAGCGTTGGCGATGCTTATCGGCTTCAATCAAATAAAGCGTTAATCCTTGATCATGCATTGTCTGTGCTCTCTTTCATTTGAAATTCATATTGACTGTGAATGCGACTTTTCTCGTCAAATAACCGCGTTGTATTATCAGCAAATAACGGATAACCAAATTCCACAATGTTGAACGCTAAATAAGCGGGCACTTGATTAATATCCACAATACTTAATTGCTCTGGCGATAGGTCTAATTTAATTCCCCACTCCATCGCTAATTCATTGGGTCTTAGGAATCGATCGGTTGGTGACAAATTAAAGGTTCGAAAAGCAATAGCCAAATCAAAATCGCTGTGGGCAGAAAACGTATTATTGGCCCGTGAGCCATAAAGCCACGCCACTTCAACATCTTCACTAGCGACTGCTAATGAAGTGATCTTTTTAAGCATATCGTCTTGATTTATATCTATTTTAATCATAAACAGGTACTCCAACTAACACTCAATAAATAATACGATAATACTAATATTAATTGTATTTAATAACTACAGTAATTTAATCAGATTTACATCGCACCTAAAACAAAAAATGGCGACCTAAGTCACCATTTATATAACGCGATTTAACAACTAATTAATCATTATAACCATTAGGGTTCTTCGATTGCCAGCGCCAAGAACTTGCTGTCATATCTTCGATAGAATGCGTTGCTTGCCAATTAAGCTCTTGTGATGCTTTAGCGGGGTTGGCATAACACGCCGCAATATCACCGGGGCGTCTTGGACTAAGTTGATAAGCAATCTTCTTGTCGCTTGCCTTCTCAAATGCCTTAACCATATCTAACACGCTATAACCTTGTCCAGTGCCAAGATTATAAGTCACCAAGCCAGGATTAGATGCTAACTTAGTTAACGCCTTTAAATGGCCGCGGGCTAAATCAACCACATGGATATAATCACGAACTCCAGTGCCATCTTCTGTATCATAATCACTGCCAAATACGCTTAATTTGTCACGTTTCCCCACAGCAACCTGCGTAATAAAGGGCATTAAGTTATTTGGAATATCATTAGGATCTTCACCAATCAAACCACTCTCATGAGCGCCCACTGGATTAAAGTATCGCAACACTGCAATATTCCAACTGGAATCAGACAGAGCCAAATCATTTAACATATACTCAACCATTAACTTAGATTGGCCATAAGGGTTAGTCGCACCCGTTGGAAAATCTTCAGTAATTGGCAATGATGCCGGATCACCATAAACCGTAGCCGATGAACTAAACACGATATTTTTCACATTGGCTTTAGCCATCGCTTCACAAAGAACTAAAGTGCCAGTAACATTATTTTTATAATATTTAAGCGGCTTCGCAACCGACTCGCCCACAGCTTTTAAACCTGCAAAGTGAATGACCGACTCAATATTATGCTTTATAAATATTTCATCAAGCAACGTTGAATCAAGCACATCACCTTCATAAAAGGTAGCGCTTTTACTAGTAATACTTTCAACACGGCGCAATGCCTCGACACTTGAATTACTTAAGTTATCTAGAACAACGACTTGTTGATCATTGTTAAGCAATTCAACAATTGTGTGGGTGCCGATGTAGCCTGCACCGCCGGTGACTAGAATCGTCATTAAAATATCCTATTAGTCTATTAACAAGTTTTGAATATGTCTTTAAATAATTTAGTAGATAATCAAATTACGTTAAAAAACTTAAAATATATGTCTCAATCATGAAGCAAATAAATGATGTAATGGTAAGAGCTAAATCAACACGCATCTTTAGGTTTTAGCTGTACAACTTTATCACTAGTTTTATTATTAACAATCCAAACTAAATCACATATTCCATCGGTAGGATTAAAACCCGTAGGTGCCGCCAATAAAATTTCTCTAATTTTTTCATGTTCGAATTCATGACAAGCTTTATCAAGATTATCTAATATAGATTCATATTGTGCCCAAGGTAACATAGCTTCATGTGCTGTCATGATTCTTTCGTGCTCGGTTCCAGTTACATTGTCACCAATAAGTAACTCTTCATAAAGTTTTTCACCAGGACGCAAGCCAGAAAATTCAATTGAAATATCTCCATCAGGGTTATCTGCATCTTTCATTCGAAAGCCACTCAAATGAATCATTTTAGATGCTAAATCAACAATTTTAACGGATTCTCCCATATCAAGAACAAATACATCTCCACCTTTACCCATTGCACCGGCCTGAATAACCAACTGAGAAGCTTCAGGAATCGTCATGAAATAACGAGTTATTTCAGGGTGAGTAACCGTGATAGGTCCTCCAAGTGCAATTTGTTTTCTAAAAAGAGGAACAACTGAGCCAGATGAACCAAGCACATTGCCAAACCGAACCATACAAAAGCGGGTACTATGCTTTTCTTTAGCTAACGCTTGTAATGACAACTCTGCCATACGTTTAGTTGTACCCATCACATTTGTTGGCCGTACAGCCTTATCTGTTGAAATAAGAACAAAGGTTTCAACTTTCGCAGCAATAGCAGCGCGAGCGGTATACATAGTTCCAAAAACGTTATTACGAACCCCCTCGACAACATTATGCTCGACTAATGGCACATGTTTATAAGCAGCCGCGTGATATACAGTTTGCACATTAAATGACATCATTACTGCTTGTACTCTGTTTTCTCGTTGAACAGAGCCAAGAATCGGTAAGATTTCAATTTCGGCGACATTGGACTTGGTTAACTCAGCTAGTTCTTTTTCAATGCTATAAAGTGCAAATTCAGACAATTCAAATAATACGAGTTTTTTTGGTGATTGTTTAATAATTTGACGACATAACTCTGAACCAATCGAACCACCTGCACCGGTTACCATAACTACTTTGTCTTTTATATTATTTTGCAACAGTTCTTGTCTTGGCACTACAGAGTCACGGCCAAGTAAATCATCGACATCTACTTCTTTTATATCGCTGTAAAGTTTATTGCCATTAACAAGATCCGCCATAGCAGGTAACGTTAAAACTTGTACAGCAAGAGGTTCAAGATCAAGTAATATTTTTTGACGACGAGAGTGAGGTGCGCTAGGAATTGCGAGTAATACTTTCGTTACAGAATTTTCTAAAACTAGTTTTTTTATTATACTAGGTGAGTGAACGTAAACACCTTGAATCACAGTACCATGAAGAGAATAATCATCATCAACAAATACCAAAGGGCGATATTCATGGCTCTGCGCCAATGCAGTAACTAATTGACGGCCACTTACACCAGCGCCATATATTACAACCGATTCGCCTTCTTTTTTCATGCCAGAACCTACAATAGAGCGCACAACAGTTCGTGAACCACCGATAAGAATTAAAGCAAAAGACATATAAATAATTGGCACTGTTCGTGGTAAGCCGACTTGAACAAAGTAAGATGCTATAACCAGCGACACTGTTGATGCCAACACGCCAAATAAAATAGCCGTTAATGCTTGCAACCCCATATAGCGTAATATAGCGCGATAAAGCCCCAGCTTAACAAAACCCAAAATACTGACAGGGCAAACCACTGCCATCAAAAACCAATAATGCGAATCAAGAAAAACATCAGAAGTATCTAAGCGAGCCAATAATGACAACCAAAATGCGACAACCAAAAATAGTGAATCAATGACAACACTAACAAGACGTTTTTGAGTACGGCTTAATGAAAAGATAAATTGCATAAATTCCATTTGAATTCCCATCTATTAATAAGGATTAAGTCTATCAGATGTACAGTACTACCTATACGTTTCAGCTCAGAAGTTTAAGTCTGCTCGACAGTATACATTAAAAAAAACGATATTTTACTTCGTCTTAGCGGCATCACCTGAGCCACTTCCAGTAGCTGTCATAATGATATATTTGAAATAATTTTTTAATGTTAGAGATTCAATCATCTTTTGATCGGTTTCAGCTAGCAATTGAGGCGTAGACATATCAATATTATTCACTTGCGCTAAACCAGTGACCCCGGGGAGCACATCGTAAACACCACGACTATCACGCTCTTTAATTAGTTCACTTTGATTAAAGAGATTTGGTCTAGGGCCAACAAGGCTCATTTCACCTTTTAATACATTAATCAATTGAGGTAATTCATCAATTTTAGTTTTCCGTAAAAATGCGCCAAGCTTAGTGATCGATGCAGTATTAGCAAGATGACTTGCTACAGATTTAGTATCAATCGACATAGTACGAAATTTAATGAGCTGGAATTTTTTTTTATTTCTACCGACACGCTCCTGAATAAAAATTGGCGCGCCTGTATCAAAATAACCAATAATGGTAGCAATCAGTAAAATTGGAAACGTTGCAATCAAACCAAAGAAAGCGATTAAAAAGTCAAGAATGCGGATTAGGATATTTATCATATTATAAAATCTTATTGAGTCTTTGTTAATTTACTAAAAGTTTCTACCATGCTGACAGAAGGGGTCCAACCTAGTAGTTGTCTTGCTTTGCTTGAATCAACTTGTAGATCTCCAACAAGCTGTTCAAACTTTTCAGACTTACCCGTAATTTTTCCTAAAAGTTTAAAAACAAACATAGGGACTGGTATTTGTATTAAATTTTTTCGTAAACCGACAGCAATTCCATTAGTAAAATCTTTAATGGAGATATCATCACTATCCGATATACAAAAAATTTCATTTTTTGCTTTAGGATGTTCAACACAGATGGATATAAAATCAACTAAGTTATCAACAGAAATAAAACTACGTTTATTTCTACAAAGAGCAAAGGGTAATATTGGCATTTTCTTAACTAAATTGACTAATTTCCCGAAGTTACCTGGTGCATTAGCTCCGAAAATGAGAACAGGTCGGATGATGACGACCTCTAGATCAGTTTCATCTGCAATTTTCAGTAACGCCTTTTCTGCGTCAACTTTCGTTTGTGCACATTGAGAGTCAGGTGCTAAGACCGAGCTTTCATCGAAAGCCTGCTCAAAATAAGTTTTATTTCCAACAACAGCAATAGAGCTGATAAAAATAAACCGTTTCACACCCGCATCCACTGCCTGCTTTGCAAGATTTACAGTTCCCTCAACATTGACATCATTAATATAGTTTAAATCATTAGACTTATTATGTGCTATTGATGCAAGGTGAATAACAACATTAACATCGCTTAAGTAAGCTTTCCAATCAGAACGGCCAGTAATATTTAATTCAAAAAACGAAACTCGATTTGAAGTTGGCGCTATGACATTTCGTACTTGAGCAATAGCATTATGATCATTACTTATACTTTTAATGAGGTGGCTTCCAACGAATCCATCTGCACCTGTAATAAGAACATTCATTTATCTACCTTCACGAACCAACGTGTAAGTAAAGTAAATAACTTATAAGGAACTTTCAGCATTACAAATACTATATTAGTGTAGATATTGTTTTCTTTACACGCTCTAACTATTTCAAAACTTTGCTGGACTCGTCCACGGAAACCACTAGAGCTTACTCCACCCTCTCGCATCTTTATTGTGATAGCAGACACTCGTTTAAGAGTTATATTTTTTGCTACAAAACGCGTTATTAGCTCGAAATCAGCGGCAGCGCGATAATTAATTTTGTATAATCCAAATTTATCATAAACAGTTTTCCTAACATAAAATGTAGGATGGGGCAGCATGAAACCAAATCGAATTAAAAGCTTGCTAAAAACTTTAGAACTGTAAAGTCTAGTTACTTTATTTAAATTGTACTCCGAAACGTGAACAAGGTCAGAATACACTGCATCAACATTATTAGAGTCAAATCCCGACATTAATTGTGAAACGCTATGCTCCGATGCAAATACATCATCTGAGTTCAGAATACCAACTATGTCACCGGTTGCTAAAGAGATTCCTTTATTCATCGCGTCATAAAGACCGCTGTCCCTCTCACTAATGTGAACAGAGACTCCATCATTATACTTTTCTATTATTGTATTAGTGTTATCAGTAGATAAACCATCGATTACGATATGTTCAATATCTGGATAAGTTTGGGACTTAATGGACTTTAAAGTATCTTCTATTGTTCTTTCTGAATTATAACAAACTGTTATTATTGAAACTTTCATATTTTAACCACTACTCAATTACGTCTGAAGACATCTAGACTAACCTATCCATCATACTAGATAATTGTTTACGCCAATGCGTTGTTCTTAAAGCAAAAACGTCTTCAGTCCTCGCTTTATCAATCACGGAATATGTAGGTCGTCTTGCTGGCGTCGGGTATTCTGAGGTTGGAATTGGGTAAATGGGTATTGCATCTTTCAATAAACCTTTTTCAACACCAAGCTCTTGAATAGCAATAGCAAAATCATACCATGATGCAATACCACCATCTGACCAATTGTAGATACCATTCACTTCGGGTCTATCAGCTATAGTCCACAACAATTGGGCCAAACCTTTAGCCCATGTAGGCGTACCGACTTGATCGTAAATAATGCTAAGTTCATTCTTTTCTTGCATTAAACGCAACATACTTCTTACAAAATTGTTACCATTTACAGAATAAACCCAAGAAGTCCGTACAATAACACTTGCATTTGGTAATGTGTTTAGTAGTGATACTTCCCCAGCCAATTTTGAAGCACCATAAACGTTGATAGGGTTTGGATTTGAATCTGTCTGGTAGGGCAATGTACTTGTACCATCAAAAACAAAATCTGTGGACACATGCAAAATACGAGCATTAATCCTTTCACAAGCATTGGCCAGGTATTTTATGCCAAGTTCATTTACTGCGTACGCTGCCTCTACATTATTCTCAGCCTTATCTACTGCAGTATATGCAGCCGCATTAATAACTAAGTCAGGTTTAGTACTGGTAATGAAATCGGATACTAATGATTCATTAGTTATATCAACTTCACTACGATTAACACTAATAACTTCATATCTCTGAGGTGCAAGGAGTTCTAATTCTGAAGCAAGCTGCCCCCCCCTCCCTGTAATAACTACTTTCATATTACGTTTTACCTGTTAATCAAATTTTGGAGCATCTTGAAAAGAGAACCCTGTGGCATCTTTATCTGATAATTGTGGAGGTTCACCTTCAACTAACGGCCATTCAATAGCAAGTTCAGTATCATTCCATAGTACCGAAGCCTCTGACGCAGGATGATAATAATCAGTGCACTTGTAGACGAACTCAGCCGAATCGGTCATCACATAAAAACCATGTGCAAAACCTTCTGGCACCCATAACTGGCGTTTATTTTCTGCTGAAAGGATTACACCTACGGTTTTCCCAAAAGTAGACGAGGATTGCCTCATATCTACTGCCACATCATAAACAGTACCAGAAATAACTCGAACCAACTTACCCTGTGTTTGTGTTTTTTGATAATGTAAACCACGTAAAATTCCCTTGGTAGACTTACTATGGTTATCTTGCACAAAGGGCTTAGCCCCTGTTTGCGCCATAAACTCGTCTGCACGAAAGGTTTCTGTAAAAAAACCACGTTCATCACCAAATACATCTACTTCGACAATTTTAACATCTGCTATGTCAGTATCAATAAACTTCATTAAATCATTCCGTTAGCAATGTTAAACAAATATTGACCATAACCTGTTTTCTTAAGTTTCTCAGCTTGTACAAGTAACTCACCTTTACTTAACCATCCTTGGACATAGGCAATTTCTTCTAAACATGCAACTTTAAAACCTTGTCTATGCTCAACAGTTTGCACAAAGTGACTGGCTTCTAATAGAGAGTCGTGCGTACCCGTATCGAGCCAAGCGAAGCCTCTACCTAACATTTCTACATTTAAATCACCACGTTCTAAATAGGCAATATTAACATCAGTGATTTCTAACTCACCACGATGTGAAGGCTTAATCGATTTTGCAATATCGACAACATCATTGTCATAGAAATACAAACCAGTCACAGCATAATTTGACTTTGGTTGTTCCGGTTTTTCTTCAAGGCTTAGCGCTTTACCGTTCTCATCAAATTCAACAACACCGAATCGCTCAGGATCAGTCACATGATAACCAAATACAGAAGCACCACTTTCAATCTTTGCAGCAGCAAGTAATTTGTCAGAAAAATGTTGCCCATAAAAGATATTATCTCCTAGAACCAAAGCAACGTTATCATTACCGATGAACTCTTCGCCAATGATAAAAGCTTGAGCTAATCCATCTGGGCTTGGCTGTTCTTTATAACTAATTTCAATACCAAATTGATGTCCATCACCAAGCATGCGCTCAAAGTTTGGTAAGTCTTCAGGTGTGGAAATGATTAAAATATCTTTAATTCCTGCTAGCATTAAAACTGAGAGCGGATAAAAAATCATCGGTTTATCGTAAATAGGCAATAACTGCTTTGATGTACCTAAAGTTATAGGGTGTAAACGACTGCCCGAGCCTCCTGCTAAAATAATACCTTTATAATTAGCCATGTTTATTTATCTCCAATTCGTTCAAGTTGATAGTCACCGCTTAATACACGCTTCCACCAGCTTTCATTATTTAAATACCATTTAACTGTTTTACGAATACCTGTTTCAAAACTCTCTTCTGGTACCCAACCAAGTCTTTGTTCGATTTTAGAGGCATCAATGGCATAACGGACATCATGACCAGGGCGATCCTTAACAAAAGTTATAAGCTCATTGTAATTAACCATAGATGATTTACTAAAAGCAGAGTTATCAGAAATAGGCTTTAACTCATCAAGGATTTCGCACAACATTTCAACCACTTCAATATTTTTCTTCTCATTGTGCCCACCGATATTATATGTTTCCCCAACAACACCTTCTGTGACAACCTTATAAAGTGCACAAGCATGGTCTTCGACATATAGCCAATCACGTATTTGACTACCATCTCCATATATTGGTAATGGTTTAGCATCTAATGCATTTAAAATAACATGCGGAATAAGTTTTTCTGGAAAATGGTAAGGACCGTAGTTATTTGAACAATTAGTTACAATAACCGGTAAGCCATATGTCCGGTTCCAAGCTCGAACAAGGTGATCGCTGGATGCTTTCGACGCTGAGTATGGAGAGCTAGGATCATAAGGTGTTTCTTCCGTAAACAGCTCATCTGTACCTTCTAAATCACCATAAACTTCGTCTGTACTAATATGGTGAAAACGAAAATTAGATTTTTTTTCACTACCGAGTTTCATCCAGTAATTCCGAGCTGCTTCCAATAGAACAAATGTCCCTATAATATTAGTCTGTATAAAATCAGCTGGACCGTCAATAGAGCGGTCGACATGTGACTCTGCAGCTAAATGCATCACAACATCAGGCTGGTATCGTTCAAAAACATTAATCATAGCTTTGGAATCGCAAATATCAGCTTGTAAAAATTGATAACGATCGCTCTCTTCAATTAACGCTAATGATTCAGTATTACCGGCATAAGTAAGGCAATCTACGTTAATCACTGAATCGGAAGTGTTCTCGATAATATAACGCACTACAGCACTTCCGATAAAGCCTGCGCCGCCTGTAATTAGTATTTTCATTTTTTCCCTTTGAAAGGTGTAAAAGTTATTTTGATTTTCAATTCAATATAATGCTTCCGTAAGTTCTATTTACTAACTCCAAGCAAGAATTATATTTTTAATAATCATATATAAATGTATATGCAATTTTGACTGGATTATTTTACCCCCTAATTAGCAGAGAATATAATAAAGCAAACCTATAATTGAGTTTTGTTAAGAAAGAAGTCTTTGACTTTTCTGAGGTTGGTGAAGCATTCATTCCATGCCGTCGGTATTTCAACAGTTGTTCTGGCAGAAAGATTGTTGAATGTTTGGTCTCTGCGACCAATCCGATCCACCAATCATGCATAGGAATCGAGTTTGGGAAAGGTAAAATATCAACCAAGAGCTCTTTTCTAAAAGCCATGCAACAACCTAAGAAAGAATTTTTGTACAAGTTTTTTAAAAAACCTGATTTAGATCCATTCAACTCATAGAAGCTTTTATTTATAACATTTAGCTCTGAGTCATTCACTGTGCAATCAGAAATAACTAAAGTATAGGTTTTAAGTTTTTCTTTAAATCTATCAACTTTGGTTTCTTCCCATACATCGTCTTGATCAGCAAGAAATATATACTCCCCTTTAGCTTGGTTAAGCGCATTACCAAAATTAGCCACCAAGCCATTTTTAGGGCCAAAGATTAATTTTATACGCTCATCTTTTTCCATATACTGTTTAATAACATCGATAGTTCCATCATTAGATCCATCATCCGATATGATCAACTCATCAAGCTCTGATAGTTGGTTAACTATGCTCGTTATTTGCATCTCAATGAATGCTTTTCCATTATATGAAGCCATACATACACTAATCACAAAAACCTCTATTTAAATCTATTACTATTATCACAATAAAATTGCAAACAAAGTCAACAATGAATTTTACCACTTAAAACCTCTAAATCAAGACCATACAGACTGAAATAGTAGTCATAAAATTAACTACCATTTCATCACTAAATATATTTTAAGAATACGATTTCAAAGTAACGTAAAACAAAATTATTCGTTAATAAACAAATAACAACAGTATTTATATTAAAACATACAAAGTGATAGATACACTTTACACAAACATTTACGGTTTCAAATTTGATTACTCGAAGCCATCCTCCCTAATCTAGCCTCTTAAATACTGTTTTATAAAATACTTACTTCCATCCCAAACAGCCGAATAAGTTGATTTAATATATTGCATAGGCTTTCGTTGGCTTACTATCATTATAAATGATTGTATGAGAGAAATGATAATCAACTTGATTGAATATAATTTAGGTACGTGGCTGTAGGATAACAAATAAAACGGATTTCTTTGTTTATAGTAATTACGAAAAGGGTTATGTATTGTTCCTGTAAGTGGGCTTTTTCTAACACCTATTGAATGCTTCATTTTCACTGATGGAACACAAGTGATTGGAACATTAAATTTTTTACATCTAAAACACCATTCAAAATCAACTAAGTCAATAAACAAGTCTTCATTCATTTTCCCGACCAATTCGAAGGTTTTAGATGTAACAACAGTCCCTGAGGATATTACTAGATCTACAAAAAACTCATCAGTTACCCCGTTACTGAAAATCTTAATTGGCATACCAAACTTTGATAATAGAAATGAAGGCAACTCTTCTCCTGTTTGCTCATCTACGATCAAGGGGGAAAATACTGATTCGACATCAAATTTTCTACAGTCGATCATATCACGGAAAAAATTATCCGGTATGTTGCTATCTTGATCAAAGAAACAAATAAAATCCACGTTTCGTTTAAGAGCATAAGTAATCCCAATATTTTGGGCCTTTGCAATACCATAATTATAATTATTTAGTATAATTTCAACCGAATCCAAATTTATAGAAGAAAAGTTAAAGTTCACACTATTGTCAACAATAATAACTTCAATATTTTGTTTCTTTAACACAAGAATTGTTTTCTGTAAAGTTAATAACTCTGGGTTATACGTAACAATAATAGCAATTGCTCTCATTTTAATATTCGCTTTTCATTTTTAACATTTAACACATTTGACCAGTACCATAAAATAACAATAAACCCGAATGAATTAAACAACATAGGGTTAGTCAGTGACATTAATATATAAATACACATTACAGCAAAATAGAAGCCGCCATCAACTTTAAATGGCAAGTATCTAAGTGATGGAAATAATATAGCCAAATACAACAAAAATGTAATAATTACACCAAAGTATCTAATATTATCCAATAAAGTAATCTCGGTTTGGGCGACTAAATAACCTCGGCCTGCAGAATGGTATAAACTCCCCAGCCCCTCCCCAAACAGTATATTCGTCAAATTAGCCCAATCAACAAAAGAACCAGCATCCTTCAATTTAATGGAGTTACCAAAATCATTTGTATCAAAAAAACCACCTAATGGATTGAAAAATATAAATACGTACACAAATCCTATTACGAATAAATATGTAGATAAAATCTTATATTTTCTTGCAAATAAGAAAGTTAATATTAGAAAGCAACCAATGAGAATAGACCGAGTAGAACTAACAATGATACAAGCCGAAGTTAGCAACAACAAAGAAGAATTGTATATATCGATTTTTATTAACAGCCTTCTGATTAAAACAGAAAAAGTTATGAAAAGAAATGGAAGTCCTCCTAACCGAAAAAACTCTTGAACCCCATTACCAACATCTCTCTCGCCTGCCGCAATTGAACCATAAGCTTCAAACAGATTATAGAGTGATGGTTTATTGTAAACCACTGAATATATCAAGATTAGAGTGCTAATGCACATAATCCCCCCTGAAACTACTGCTACTTCGTCCATATTTACATTTGATAACTTTATGTAATAGATTAAAAATAATGAGGTTGTTAATAACATCAACTGTAGGCGCAAAGTTTCCGAATACACAAACCCCGTTGACAATAAGAATGAATACAAAAAAAACACTAATATGATTAACGGAGAGTATGTGTAGATCTTGACTTTAAAGAAGGCCATTCCAAGTAGCAACATTAACAACATGCACATAAATATAAGCTTGTTAACGAACATAATTGGCAAAACAAGAGAAAAGCCACAATAAAGTACTACAAAGAAGAAAGCAGATTTGTGATACAAAAATCCCCCTTAATAAATATTAAATATAGAAATAACAAGATTAAACCTTACTTCTATTTGAGTCAGGTTTAATAAAATTTTATGCGTTCAAACGCTCTAATAAATCAGAAGTTTCAATAAATAAAGTATTATCTACAAAAGGCTCTATTTTATTATTATTAACTATATTAAGAAGTATCTTATCAAAATCGCCCATATTGTTTTCAAAATCATTCATTAGATGCTCTAAACGTGCATTTTTCTTAATGAATAAATAATAAAACACCATTTTTGCGATATTTATTACGCTTTCATCTAATCTAGGGATTTTATCCAAGTTTTTAACTGTATTTTCATACTCTGATACAGTTGAGGAGGATACATCAATCTCGTAACCTGAATAACACCCCTCACCCGCAGTAACAACAGGAATTCCAAAAGTTGAAAACTCAAGTCCTGCAGTCCCTCTAACTGTCAAAATAACATCTGCGAAGTCTTTAACTGAAGCGGTATTCATATCACTTGGAACAACTTTTACATTTTGAATCCCTAGCTCATTTAGTAGATTTTCAACTGCACCTGTCTCGTTGAAGACGTAAGACGTTGGATGTGGTTTAATGAGCCAGTTGACATTATCCACATCTTTAATTATTTTTAACAAGTTAATAAGCCAAACATAGTAATCACTATATAACCCTTTAGCTATATGAGGGAAATCGCTGAAAGCATGAGGCATTATAATTACATGCTTCTTTTCTGGATTTAGATCCAATAATTCTTCAATAGACTCTTTCGAATACATATTCTTATTTTTATATGAAGATAAGACATCTATCTGTTCAATATTACCTGAAAAACGAGCTTTGAAATATGTTTCCACTTCCTGAACGACATCTACGCCATTTAACGTATCAGACATTTCTTTTAAAGTTAGTTCGGGATGATAGATGTGTGTATGTATATTATCTTTATGGATTAATTTTAATTCTTTAACTGGCAACAAAGCATTAATACCTCTTTGTACTGCTACTCTATATAATATCCCATGATTTAAATAACATTTATCTGCGATAACTAAATACCCTACATTATTGCTGTCAAAAACTTCGGTCGCTGTTTTATAATTGTTAATCGCAGTCAGGATAAATTTGAAAAGTTTATAATCCTTTTGAGGACTATACTTACCAGCTATCATCCTTATGTAAGTGTCGTAGATTAAATCACCAATCAATATTTCTTTATATTCAATATTCTCTATATCTTCAAGAGTTTGAATTCTCGTAAATATTTTACATGCACTTATAAAGCTACCAACAAAATGATAAGCATTGTTGAAAGTAGTAGACGATAATATAATCTTACTGATTAGGTAAGATTCAACGAGTTCATAGTAAGGTTCCCTACGTTTAGAAGAAGCCTTAAGTAAAGCTACAACACTCATACCTTGAATATACTCTATTGTTTTTGCAACTCTCATATTAGATTCGAGTTCAAACGGATTCTTTTCAGAAATTTCAACTAATACTATTTTTTCATTATTATTAACGAGGCTATTCTTGTCTTTCTGCCCCCAAAATAATTTATTGTTTTTTATAAAGGTATCTTTAACTTTTCTACGTGCCGATACTCGAGCTAACCTACTCAATATTTTATTTTTAAACTTGTTTAACATTACTTACTCACCTAAATATTCACTATAAATAGCAGAAATTTTATTACTTAATACTCTGGCAGGTATTCCAGCAACAACTTGCCCATCTAAAATATCTTTCGTTACAACTGAGTTCGCTCCAATTGAAATGTCATTTCCAATTTTGCACGGCCCTATGATTTTTGCACCAGCTCCAACTTGAACATTGTTTCCGATGACAGCTAGATCATTCATTCCCTTAAATCCATTATTACCAATGGTAACTTGATGCAATAAAGAACAATTATCACCGATAACAACATTAGGATTTAAAACAATACCGTTTGGGTGCGGTAAAAAAAGTCCTTTGCCTATTCTAGTTCTAGGCTCGATTTCAACACAAAGTTTGTATTGTACGCGGTTATAGAAAAAGAGAAAAAATCTGTATAAAAGCTTAAAAAACACGTGTCGAGATCTATAATTAAATATAAAATGACAAAGGCGAAATAAAAATAAGAGTTTGTATTTCCGATTAACCAACTTGAAAAACAGTGAGCTTTTTACTTTCCCAAAGTTTCTAAAGTGATCTGTTCTCAAAGATAATTTGAAGTCTTTAAATGTTTGCATAGTCTGCTTATAAATTGAGATAAAAATCGTTAATCTTGTCTACGACAAAATCAATATTATCAATAGTCATACCAAAAAATAGCGGTAGACGAAGTAGTTTTTCGCTTTCTACTGTTGTATATAAATCACTTCCCGCTAGCTCCCCAAATTTATCACCTGCGACTGAAGAATGAAGCGGTATATAATGAAAAACAGCCATAACACCATTAAGCTTTAGATGTTCTATCAGCTTAGTTCTTGTCACAATATCTTTCACTTTAAGATAAAACATATGACCATTATGAACACAATCTAAAGGTATGGAAGGTAACTCAATTCTATACACGTCTGCTAATGGTGATAATTTTTCTTGGTAAGATTGCCACAAGCTGACGCGAGCATTATTAATTTGCTCTGCTTTCTCTATTTGACCATATAGGTAAGCAGCTTGAATATCTGATGGTAAATAACTACTGCCTAAATCAACCCAAGAATACTTATCAACCATGCCTCTAAAGAACTGACTTCTATTTGTCCCTTTTTCTCTAATTATTTCCGCTCTTTTGACAAATTTGTCATCATTTATAATGAGTAAACCACCTTCACCACCGCTTGTGTAGTTTTTAGTTTCATGAAAACTATATGCCCCTATATGACCTATTGTGCCTAATGGTTTACCTTTATATGTTGACATCATTCCTTGAGCAGCATCTTCAATTACAGATAAGCAGTGACGATTAGCAATGTCCATAATCGTATCCATTTCACAGGCAACACCGGCATAATGAACAGGAACAATTGCCTTTGTTTTTTTAGTGATAGCTTGCTCAATCAATGTCTCATCCATATTCATCGTATCTGGACGTATATCAACAAAAACAATTTTTGCCCCTCTCAATACAAAAGCATTAGCTGTACTAACAAAGGTATAACTCGGCATGATAACTTCATCGCCAGGCTGTATATCGATTAGAATTGCCGCCATCTCAAGCGCTTGTGTGCAGTTTGGAGTTAATAATGATTTAACACAGCCTAAATTCTCATCAAACCATTGGTGACATAACTGTGTATATTTTCCATCGCCAGAAATTTTATCACTACGCATGGAGTCGAGTACATACTGTTCTTCATTACCTGTATGCGGCGGTTTATTGAATACAATCATTCCGTTACTCTTTTATTTGGATACCTAAAGTACTATGTTCACTGGCTAAAATTGCCGGTGTGCCTATATACTTGCCATGGGGCATGGTGTTATTTAGAATTGTAGAAGAAGCAGCAACAAGTGTTTCCTCAGCTACTAAAAGTTTTTGTAGGATTGTCGAATTAAAACCAAGAAAGGATTTTTCTCCAATATGCGTATAACCACCTACAACGGAGTTGGCTGCAATAAAACAGTGTTTATCAATCATACAGTGATGACAAATAGTAACTGAACTATTAATAAAAGTATTAGAACTAATCTTAGCAAATGGTTCTATCACAGCACCATGCAAAATTATTACATTCCCCCCTATTGAGGCTTTAGCATCAACTTGTGCTAAAGGGCTAATAAAAGATGCGAATTGATATGAGTCGGCCCTTAAAGCCTCATACACATCAGCTCTAGCTCTCATACTTTTGTAACCCATGGCAACAAAAACCTTAACTTTATTTTTGTATGTGACTAATTTACTTCGAGGAATTAATTCTAAACCATCAAATTTCGAATCACTGCAATAACGATCATCAACACAATAAGCTATCACTCTAAACTTTGTATATGACTCAAAATAGCTTCTCATTAGCTTTGCAAAGTCGCCGGCACCAAAAATAATCAACTTCATTAAAGGCCTTTGAGTATGTTGGTAAGTGCTATTAATTGAGTCACTCTGTTTTGATCACCCAAGTGTAAATAATGCTCTTGTTCATCTAATAAAATAGCATGATAACCTAGGCTATTCGATGGCTCAAAATCTAAGTGGTAACTGTCTCCTATAAATACTGCTTCGTAGGCTTCAAAATTATGAGTAGTTAGAGGCAAACCAATAAATTCCCCACTCGGCTTTTCGACACCCGCTGTTTGAGAAATATGTATCGAATGAAAATAATGATGAATACCTAAGTCTTTTAGAATATCATTTAAGCAATCATCGAAGTTCGAGACTAAAGAAAGTAAATAGCCCTTTTTGTGTAAATCAGCTAATAATTCGGCTACCCCTTCCTTTAATTTCCAATGTTTTTTATTCAATTGTATATAGCTGTAAAAACCACTAGCATCAACTAAATGATTAATGCCTAAAAGTTTGAATAATTGAGTATTGAAACGATTATAAAAGTTTACCCTATCTTCACCAGTTATTATGTCCACTGAGCTATAAAAAATAATATTTGATAAGTAGTGATAACTTTCATCTATTGTGCTTTCAGACAAGATAATATCTGAATGTTTTTCAACATACTCTTTAACAATTGAAGTTTTTGATGGCATTAAACAAGCCAAAGTATCTGCAAAGTCAAAGCTAATTAATTTAATCATATTTAATACTTCTTTTTCGAACTGACTCTACTTCTTCTTTAGTAAAAAACAATTCTTCGTTATATCGTGTAAAAAAGAAAATTTCGTCACTCATTGATGGAGTAACAGTTTCACCTAGTAATCTTTCTTTTATAAAAATTTCTGGCGCGTTGAAAACTCTTCTCATTGCTCCAGTTGTACCTGACATCCTGCCATTGAATTCAAACGGTTTAAGGTCATTATCTTTATATGTTGCTTGTATGTTTATATATTTCATATCCATACTTTTTGCAATAGAAATCAACTGTTCATTTAACCTACTATCTACTAACCTCTCAGCATGAAAAGTTGAGCCATTCTTTAGGGTACGTTTAAGCACATAGATACCTTTTACTTCAGAGTCATCACCTAGATAAATACCACTAGTTATCTCATATTCAATATCTAGAAACTCTTGAAGCATTAAAGATGTATCACCAATAGAGGTTAATAGTTCATCCGTTTCATTTATTATCAACACCCCTTTCGAACCATTACCAGATTTGGGTTTTAATATAAGTGGAAAACCATTATGCTTGACAAAAGCGTTGACATCAGCTAACGAGATCAATTCGCAGCTTTTAGGGAAGTGAAAGTTGTTCTTTTCAAGGAACTGAACTGTTTTATACTTGTCTTCACAAATGTCAATTTTTTCAGGGGAATCGACAAACACAATGCATTTAGTTTTTTCTTCAATATTAGAACGCAGTCTTGATATTTTATATATAGCTTGGTCTATAGTTGGAAAGTAAACATCAATGTTATTATCATTGATATAATTAATGATAAAGTTTTCGAAGTTATCTGCATCGACCGGCGGGAACATACAACCTTCTTTCGTCTGGTATAACCAACCACTTTGAGGAGATATACATCCAGAATGAATATTAACATTGATTTCTGAATCTTTTAAACACTTAATAATACCTTGTCCTACGTCCCCACCGACACCATCAACCAACACATTAATTTTAGATTTATTTACCATAATTTTTTCACATTTACATTTATAAGATTAAATATTTCTTTAGATACCTCAAACGGTGTTCTACATGAAACATCGGCTAAAGAAAAGCCTTTTGCTATAGCCAGTTGACGTTGCATATCAGTTTCCATACGTCCAGGGTCATAGTTTATAGCTATTAGTTTATCTGATTCTTCTTCTTTATTGCATACCTCTACCGCCTTATGCAAAGCTGCTTTTGTGCTACTGTATAAACCTAAGCTTGTGTTTACAGAAAAGGCAGCTCCAGTGGTTATGTTCAAAATAAAAACATTTCTATTCGTAGATGATAATAACGAAATCAATTTCAATGGGTTAATAAAGTTGGTGTACGTTGTATCTTCGATTTCTTTATGAGATAAGTTTTTTACTGATTTAATCGGTTCTATTGTAGCTAAATTGTTAATATATATAACAGATTCAAATGCCTCGATAGCCTTTGTTATTCCACTAAAGTCTATATTTTTATCTTTAAAGTCTAAATCCCCTAATTCACCGACACCAGACCTGTTGATATTCATAACGGTGCTATCCTTCCACGACTCAGAAAATATTTTAAAAACCTCTTTCCCTAATCCTCTATTTGCACCGCTTACCAACACTAACTTATTCATTCATTACCTTCATTATTGTTTAACACCTGACGAGTGTTCTTATTATAAATTTCACAAATACCCTAGACGTTTCGAATTAAATACTTTCGAACAATCCCTTTAATTGTTCGAAATGCCTTTGTTTTGAGAAGAGTTTCTTTATTAAACGTACATTATTTTTCTTTTCGACAGAATCCAATTTTAAAATATTTAAATCACTTACATCAAAGACTTTAACATCCATATCTTTAAAAAGTTCCCAAGACGTTATATCACTTCTTAAATACACCTTCTTACCTAGACCTAGGAGGGAAACAGTATTTCCCATAGCTTGTTGCCTTTTGTGAGCAAATATTGCTATATCAATTTTCCCTAAAAACTCTAAATATTCTTCGAAGATCATAAAATCAATAACTGGTATAAATTTAGTACCAAATATTTCTTTTCCTCGTTCGATTACTTTTTTCGTCCATCCCGGTGACCACGGTTTTTCGCCATAGGATAATATGCAATATATTTCAATATTTTCATCTTTAAACTTTTCTAGGCTATTAAAAATTTCCAAGTGGTTGTTTGCAGAGTCGGCTGAATTACCAACTTGAATACGAACAATGTCATCGTCTACCTCATTTAACTCTACTTCATTAAATGTATTACTTTCATACATTAAAGCTTCAAAGAACTCCCCTTTAGAGCCATATAGTTCTTTTGCTAGTTTGTAATCGCCAGGAAGATATGAAACATATCCGTAGAAGCTCCCTTTAACCTTTTTAGTAATTTTGTACCAAAGAGTTCGACTTTGTGCTTCTGTTGGTATATCTAGATCTCCTCCTCCCCACATCTGCCAATAAATTTTTTTAGAAAAATATTTGAACATGTAAAGAAACGTAATAACTTTCTTGTCAAAAAGTCCGTGCAAGTGAATTTTTCTTGCTCTAGAAAAGTACCAAAATAATAAAAACATTGAGAATGGGATTTTAAAAATTAACATCAGTTTTCTGATAGCGTTATTGTTACTATCATATGGCTTCGCTATCTTCACATTTTTAAAACCTGCCATTTCAGCAGCATTTTCTTTAGTTGAGTTTAATATTAAAAAAAGGTGCTCTTCGGCATTAAAATTGGTATTAACATATTTGATGAAAGGCTTTATGAATTTTATTTCATTGCCAACTATATGCAAATGTTTTAGATTTTGCATTATTCCTCTTTTTATTTAATCTTAGTTATTTGATTTATAAATGGGAAGTTAACAACTTCCCATTTATAAATTGCTTCAAAAAAACATAATTATTCAAATGTTTTATATAAACAACGACTCTAATATAATCAAATAAGCTTTAGAAACAGTGTTCTAAATTGAGCTATTAGATTTTCCTTACTATTAATTTTTTATAAAAGAAATAGTTGCACACAAATGCAGCAATGGCACCTGCTAGTATTGCATATGCGGAAGCATCAGCACCGAATTTTGGTACAAATAAAACTGATAAACCGACAACTACCAATGCACTAAGACTAGTTATGTATAAGCTCCACTTTGGTTTGTGAAAATAAAAAAACAAACTACCTTCAACACTTCGTATATTATAAATAAAAGCACTCAGCAGTAATATTCGCAATATGTTTTCACTTTCTAAAAATGTGGGTGGTGCAAATAGTAAGATAATAGGTTTAGAGAACAAAATGAAAACAAGTAAAACTGCAGTCAAGACTAACTTATAATACCAACCCAATTTTTTTGCAACGTTAAATACATCTATCTCATTTAATTTATATAAAGCTGGTTGAATTGCTTTCCCAGCTGAGCCGGCGATAACAGCGATAATAGTTGATAACTGCAAAGCAAAGGTAAACATAGCTAATTGCTTTTTATCCGCAGAGCCTTGCAATAACAAAATATTAAATTTATTCAAACAAAAAAACATTATATAAGTGAGTAAAACGGGGCTTGCAAAAACAAATGTTGCTTTAGTTGTTTTACCGATATCAGCGAGACTAAAACTATAGGGTAACCCATACAAAGAAACACACCACATAATGAAAGAACTAACCAGGAGAGCATAAATAACTGACTCTAATCCACTAAAGCCAAAAAAGCGAAATGTAAAAATAAACAGTACATATAAAAGTACAGCTGATAATTGAAAAGAAACAAAAGATTTAGGTCTTTCTAAAATCCTTAAATATGCTGAGTACATTGCATTTAAAAAACTAAATACAGAGATAATTATTGCACAATAAAAAAAACTCTCATTATCAATCGAGCTTAGTACCTTTGATAGCAAGAATCGTTTCATTAGAAATAGTGCAGTTACAACAATAATGGTTAAACTAAGCTGTATTAATAATAATTGTCCTATATATACTTTCTTTTTTTCATCTGAATCCTGTAAAAAATAATACCTTGCAAACGTTGATACAATTCCAAACTGAACAACAAATGTTAACAATACAATTAATGAATTAACTACACCGTAGATACCATATTCATCTATTGTCATTACTCTTGTATAATATGGCAACAAGAGAATGCCACTTATAGCAACCACTAAAAAATCACCAATAGTATATATAAATGTATTTTTAAATAATGTTTTTATCAAGCTAAACCTTAATTATGGAATTGATGAATTCACTGCAGCATTACACATACTTTCTAAATGAATTGATTCATAAACATTACAGTACTCGTTCTGGAGATAACTCCTACATAGAGGTGTGCCATAACAGTTATTTTTTGGTTACAAATAATTTTTTTGAAAAATCATGACCAAGGTGAAATTACAGATCAAATATTAACTGGCTTAAATGTTTCTGCATATCTTCTATTCATATTACTAATATAGATAGAAAGCCTGATAATCTTGCTTAACTATTAATAGAGCTTTTTGGTAAATAGAACCAAATTAATTACCTACACTGTCCATATTTAAAAAAATTACAATCATATCTAGGTAAAGCCTGTTTATTATCGCTAAGGTCCGATTGAGTTATATCCTTAGGCTCAACACTGAATGAAAAATCATTTTTCACTTCATTTAAAATATCTACAGTGATCTCATTAAATGAATGCTTTCCACCATATGGATAGCAAAACGTTTTAATTTGTTGTGAACCACAGATTTCGTCTAAAAACTGAAATGATTCTTCAATCTCTTTTCGTTGCTTTGCTTCATTTAAGCGACTAAAAACAGGATGTGAAATGGAGTGACTCCCTACTATCATACCATTATCAACTAACTCTCTTATTTGCTTCTTATTCATATAGTATGAAGAGCAATAATCGGCTTGGTCGCCTAAGAGCTCATTGAAAAGTTTGTCTATAATTGCTGTTCTATAATCATAAGAAAGAAAATAGTTTAGAATTCTCTTTACTCGTAAAGTGCATTGATCGTTTGATTGGTGTAGGTATGTTTTACACTCAAACTCATCTCTATGCTCGAGCATAGTATTGTCTATTAACAATTCTAATGTTTTTAAAACTTTTGAGGCGTTAACAGCACCTAGGATTAGGTGTGTTTTATGTACATCAAGCATTTTATTTTCGATATATGGAAGAGTAGGGACGTAAAAAATCCCGACCTTTCCTCGTTTCACCAATTCAGGAAAAACAAATTGGTAGTGATCGATAACACCGTCATCAAAAGTTAACAGAACTTTGTCTACAGGTATTCCGCTCTTAACTTTAAAAATATCATCGTAGGTAGCTATACCGAAGTTTTCTTCAAAATAATCGAGCTGCTTTATGAAATCATCTACATGTAGTGATTTAAAGTGGGGTTGATTTTCATTAGTATCTCGTACGTAATGATACATTACTGCTTTCATCATTTTTCCAACAATTCTTGTTGTACCAAAGTAAGCTCAGTTTTAACTTTTTCTTTATTATCTAATACACTTTTCACCGAGTTTGAAAAAGCTTGGTAATATACTTTTACAGAGTCATCTGAAAAATCTTTGTTTTTATAAATACGACTATCAAAACTTGATTGAGGTGTAGATGTTAACTTATCAAAGTGTCTTACCAGCTCTGCACAAACTCTCGTCATCTTAATTATAAGTCGATTACCGATGACTACAGGGTGATCAGTACAGCCATAATCGGCTTGAATTTGATGAATGATTTCCCCTGTATCAACACCTGCATCAATTTGCATAAATGTTACACCACAGTACTCTGGCTCATTATTGACAAACGGCCAATAGTTAGTTCCACTCCCCATATAGTATGGAGACAAACCTAAATGTAGATTCACAAAACGACCTTGAAATACACTCAGTAACTCACCTTTGATAATTGAACAGCCGTAACTAACAATTAAGTCTGGTGAAAGCTTGATAATCTCATTTATTATACTTTGAGTATTAATTTGTCCTGACTCAATCTGCCTTGGATTAGAGTTATCATCACTAAAAGCAATAAACTCCCCAAAAAAGTCTTCTTCAGATTGGCTTCTCACCCTTAAGTGTTCTTCAGCTAGCGGGTTACTAGTTTTTACTACCTGAGCTAACTTGTTATTAGACTCACAGTAAGTGGCCAATACCTCTATATTAGGGTTCAAAGCCAATCGCTTTCGAAAGTATGTATGTCTTAGTTGATTACCGGTTAAAATAATAATTTTCATGTTTAAAACCTATGTGAATATATTTGAAATACAAATTTCAACCTAAAAAATGTCATTAAATATTTTTTGTTTAGAGGTTGACCAAACATTTTTTTGAGTAAGTGCTTCTACAAATAACTTGTCACTATTCCCATCACCAAACTCCTGAGAAGGCTTAAATTTTGATTTTTTTGCTAAATCAATCATAGTAATAATTTCGCTTTTACTTTCATTACAATGCAATATTGATTCCGCAGCAGATCTCCCATGTTGGCGAGAGCCTAAATTAATTGAAGGTAAGCCATAAAATGGGGCCTCTCTTACGCCCGCACTAGAGTTTCCCAACATATATTGACATTTTTTTATTAGCGTTAAGAAGTGCTCAAATCGAATACTTGGAAATATTTTGAACCGTTTGTGATTTTTCAGTCTATCAAATTCTTTAATGATTATTTCTGTACCATGATCATTATTTGGATAGATGACAACATAATTATCGCTAGTTTCTAGCATTGCATCTACAGTTTCTTTTATATTTAAAGGTAACTGCTCGACACAAGTCGTCACGGGATGATACATAAACACTGAGTATTGGTCGAAAGGAATATCGTATCTATCTTTTACGTAAGATAAAGCAGGAAGCGAAGAAGACGTCATAATATCCAAATCAGGTGAGCCGATAACAGATATAGATGATTCGACTTCACCTATTTGTATCAACCTTTTTTTAGCGGCTTCATTACAAACAAAGTGTAAGTGTGACATTTTAGAAACCGAATGACGAATTAATTCGTCTATTGTACCTGATACTTCACCGCCTTCAATATGACTAACTAAAATATTATTCAAAGCTCCAACAATCGCCCCAGCCATTGCTTCAACTCTATCACCATGAACCACTATCATATCTGGTTGAAGTTCTTTTACATAATCAGATAAACCATGAATCGTTTTAGCGAGTATACAATCCATTGAGTCATTATAGTTTTGATTTATGAATTTATAAATAGAGCTAAAGTTAGATTTATCAACTTCTTTAGAGGTCATTCCATACTTTACTAACATATGCATGCCAGTTACAAAAATATGTGGTTCGAGCCCTTCTGTGTACTCTGCTTTTTGAATTAAGCTTTTCAACTTCCCAAAATCGGCTCTAGTACCAGTTAAGAATAATATTTTTTTTGTCATACTATTCTACAAACTCTTTTTTAAGTTGTATGTCGAACGGAATATCTTGAGTTGATACCTTACCTAATAGAGCTTCATAATCATCGGCCAAGAAATCTCCAGTACCGGGTCGTTTTACCCATAAATTATCTTTAGTAAACTCTTCACCCTTTTTAATTTCAGCTATTGTAACAACGCTTGCGTATGCAAAATCTATTGTTACCTGCTCTTCCTTAACTGCACCTTTAGAACCACCACGCATCTGTTGCATTCGTCTTGACTGTGAGATTAATTCAGCACATTCTGTAGCATCCATCGAGCAACAAATATCTGGTCCAGGTCGAGATTTACTATCAGTGAAGTGACGTTCTAGCACTGAAGCTCCTGCAGCAACAGCTCCTAAACAAGCTAAATTGTCAATGCTGTGATCTGACAAACCAACTACAACATCGGGAAACTCTCTTTGCATTTCTTCCATTGCACCAATACGAATTAAATGATCGGGCGTTGGGTATAAGTTTGTTGTGTGTAATAAGCAGAGAGGGGTTTGATGCTTTTTAAAAATTTCAACTGACTTTCTGATAGAAGGAATATCATTCATACCAGTGCTTAAAATCACTGGTTTACCATAGCTCGCAATTAAATCTAATAAGGGGTAATTATTACATTCACCTGAGCCTATTTTATAAGCTGAAACCCCCATTCTTTCTAATCTCAATGCTGCAGCTCTTGAAAATGGCGTACTAATAAAAATAGCACCTTTAGATTCAATGTATTCTTTTAATTTTGTTTCATCTTCTTCATTTAAAGAACAACGATCCATAATTTCATAGATTGATACATCTGCGTTACCAGGAATTACCTGTTTTGCTTCACCACTCATCTCATCTTCAACAACATGAGTTTGATGCTTAACTATTTCTGCTCCACCATCAATCGCTGCATCCACCATTTCAAATGCAGTTTTTAATGAGCCTTCGTGATTAATGCCTATTTCAGCAATAACTAAAGGAGCAAAATCTAAACCGACCTCACGTCCTGAAATTTTAAAAACTGGATTTTTCATTATTTCTCCTCTTTAATGTTTGCTCAACGAACATAAGATCGTCTAGCGTATCTATATCAGCTGACTCTAATTCAGACATGATATAGGGGAATACATCATCTCTTGGTATTTGATTTTTTTTCTTAAACTCTGATGATGAAAAAATATAAATAGCACCATTAGGTTGAAAAGCCCTAGGTAAATCTTGCCGCCTTGTATATGGGGCACTTGAAGTATATAAACCAGAGATTGAGCCATTATTTTCTTCGACATAGGCTTTAATTGGTGTATTACTTGGTTCAAATACACTAATAACACAACGAGCCTTTTTTTTCTTATGAAGGTTAATTGCTTCATCAATATGGGCTGAAGTTCTTAATGGTGACGTAGGTTGGAGTAAGACTAATGCATCAATATTTAGGCTGCTTGTTTCTAAGTATTTTATAGCATGCTCTATCACCTCTTCACTACCTGAAGTATCCTTAGCTAATGCCATAGGTCTCGGTATTATTTCAGCGCCTAATTTTAAACTTACATTTGCAATCTCTTGATCTTCTGTTGAAACGAAAACACGTTCAATAGTTTTGCTATCAAGTGCAGCTTGAATTGACCAACCAATCAACGGCAACCCTCTAAGTGGTAAAATGTTTTTTCTTGGCAATCCCTTCGAACCACCCCGGGCTGTTATTAGCGCAATATTCAAACTATCACCTTAGGTTTTAAAATTCCAATTTAATGGGTATGAACAAATTACAATTCACTACTCTCTAAAGTTACTCTGATTATCAAGGAACCATTGATAAGCTTTAGTTAACCCTGCTTCTAAACTAACAGAATACTGCCATCCTAATGATTTTAAGCGTTCTACATTCATCAATTTACGGGGAGCACCATCGGGTTTAGTTGCATCAAATTTAATATCGCCTTCAAAACCAACGACCTTTGCAACTGTTTCAACTAATTCACGAATAGTACAATCAATACCGGTACCAACATTAATGTGGCTTAGCATCGGCTCTGTATTCCCATCATAAATTAATTTATTCAACTCCATCACATGGATAGAAGCAGCCGCCATATCATCTACATATAAAAACTCACGCATGGGCTTGCCACTTCCCCACGCAATCACCTCTTTATCAGCATTTAATTTAGCTTCATGAAAACGACGTAGTAAAGCAGGAATTACATGACTATTTTCTGGGTGAAAATTATCATGCGCCCCGTATAAGTTTGTTGGCATTACGCTACGGTAGTCTCGCCCATATTGACGATTGTAGCTTTCACACAGTTTAATACCCGCTATTTTAGATACAGCATAAGGCTCGTTTGTTTCTTCTAACGTACCTGTTAACAACGCAGATTCTGCCATTGGCTGCTGTGCAATTTTAGGGTAGATGCATGATGAACCTAAGAATAATAACTGCTGTATATCTGCTAGATGCGCACTATGAATGATGTTGCACTGTATCATTAAATTTTGATAAATAAAGTCTGCAGGATAAGTATTATTTGCGACAATACCTCCCACTTTAGCAGCAGCTAAATACACTTGATCTATTTTTTCAGCATGAAAAAAATCTAATACAGCTTGCTGATTTGTCAGGTCTAGCTCTTTTCGTGACCGAACAACTATTTCGATATCATCTAGTTTTTCTAATTGTCGGATTATAGCTGAGCCAACCATTCCATTGTGACCAGCGATAAATACACGTTTAGTAGTCCTCATCAGTTAACTCTCTATTGTTACAGAAAGATCAAAACCGTGATCTTTTAATATCGCATGCTGTTTTGCTTTGTTCAAATCATTAGCGACCATCTCACTGCACATTTCTTCAACAGTAATTTGAGGTATCCAGCCAAGTTTTTCTTTTGCTTTTGTTGGGTCGCCTAATAATGTTTCAACTTCTGCCGGACGGAAGTAACGCGGGTCAACTTTAACAATCACATCACCCACTTGTAGGGCTGGCGCATTGTCACCAGTAATGGCGGTAACAGTTGCTACTTCTCCAAGTCCTTCACCACTAAATTCAAGCTCAATACCCGCTTCTTTTGCTGATAGGGTAACGAATTCACGAACACTAATCTGTTTACCGGTTGCGATAACAAAATCATCAGCGACATCTTGCTGCAGCATCATCCATTGCATACGAACGTAGTCTTTTGCATGTCCCCAGTCACGTAATGCATCCATATTACCTAGGTATAAACACTTTTCTAAACCTTGAGATATATTTGCAATGGCACGGGTAATTTTACGGGTGACAAATGTTTCACCTCGACGTGGAGATTCATGATTAAACAATATGCCATTACAGGCATACATTCCATAAGATTCTCGGTAGTTAACAACTATCCAATAAGCGTACATTTTTGCTACTGCATAAGGGGACCGAGGGTGAAATGGTGTGGTTTCTTTTTGAGGAATTTCTTGAACTTCACCGTATAATTCAGACGTAGATGCTTGGTAAAATTTAGTTGTCTTTTCTAGCCCCAAGAAACGAATAGCTTCTAAAAGACGAAGTGTGCCCATGGCATCAACATCAGCGGTATATTCGGGGCATTCAAAAGATACGGCAACATGAGATTGAGCGCCTAAGTTATACACTTCATCTGGCTGAACATCTTTTATTATGCGAGTCAGGTTTGAAGAATCTGTTAAATCACCATAATGTAGGAAAAATTTTTGATTTTTTTCATGGTTATCTTGATAGATATGATCAACACGTTCAGTGTTTAATGATGAAGAACGACGTTTAATTCCGTGTACTTCATATCCTTTCTCGAGTAGCAGTTCAGCAAGATATGAACCATCTTGGCCTGTAATACCGGTAATTAGTGCAACTTTATTTTTTGTCATGAGATTTCCTACTTAAATTATTTGTTTACAAAACGAATTTATCGCCATAGGAGCACTCCGCAGCGATACGCATAGAAAAGACTGAATACATTCTCCACTAGCTCACAGTTATCTGTACAGCAGGAATAAATTAAAACCCCTACAGTTAAATTCAATCCTGTCCTTCTCTGGGTTCAAAAGTCTCTTCAGTGTTCTGTGGTTAGCTTTCTATATTTATTTAATATTGTTCAAACTTTTTACAACACAATTATTTGCTCGGGAGTAGTTATCAGCTTCTGCATAACAACGTAATTCTGGTGCATTACCAGACGGGCGAAGGTGAATGATAAGTTGATTTTCTAATGTAATTCTTAATCCATCCGTGTCATCAACGCTTGTAATTACAGCATTATCAAAACCTAATTCCTTTAGTAAGGATGCTGGATCTTGTTTACCTTGCGCTATAATATCTTGGCTTTTTTCAGTCGCAAAATTCTGAATGCGATCGCTGTAAGTAAAGCGTTGTGGCAATGATTTAACTAAGCTTGAAATAGATTGTTTTTGAGCGGCAACTAATAACATTATCGCAGGAAGCACAGCATCTCGTGTTGGTAACCCTTTTAACGGTTGTCCGTTTAATTGCACATCACTACCAAGTAAATAACCACCATTGGCCTCAAAGCCTGCAATTGAACTGAATCTTTTTGCTAAGTTTGAAAATTCCGCAATGACATACGGGGAGCCAATTTTAGTGCGCTCAACATGTGAGAAATGCTTACATAATTCAATTGCTGTATTACAACTAACTGGAACAACCACTGCTTCAATATTTAATGCCTTAGACGTTAATAACCCAAGAATATCACCGCGCAACCAATGACCATTTTCGTCGGCCACTAATGGTCGATCACCATCACCATCAGTAGAGAAGACCATATCAAGATTATATTGTTTGGACCAGGTAATAGCTTTTAACCTGTCTTCTTCTGATACGGCTTCGGTATCGATAGGTACAAATTGATCACTGCGTTCTAATGCAATTACTTCGGCACCTAATTTTTCAAAAATTCTAAAGTATAAGTCTCGCCCTGCACTGGAATGTTCGTATATACCAATTCGTTTACCTGCAAGCCATGGTTGATCGAATAAGGAGGTATAACGAGTGATATATTCTTCTGCTGCGCGCGGGTTTGGGCTTAATTCACTAAGACGTGTAAGCGCTGTAAACTCTGTTTTTTCATTGATGATAACTTGCTCATCAGCTTTACTGATTTCACCATCAGGTCGATAAAATTTTAAACCATTGCGATCAAAAGGGATATGACTTCCCGTAACCATGATCGCTGGTATAGCATCTTCTTGCGCGACATAAGCTAATGCTGGTGTAGGCACCACGCCATAATATACAACATCGATGTTTAGCTGCTCTAAAGCGCTAGTGCATGCTTTAGCCATCGCATAACTGCTTGGACGATTATCAATAGCTATCGCCACCTGATTAAAAGCAAAGTTTTTTCTCACACTTGCTATAAATGCAACGGCAAACGCCGCACAAACATCTGGAGTAAATTGTGTAACCAGACCACGTGCTCCACTAGTACCAAAGGCAACACCAGTCTCTGCAATTACTACAGAGCTTGTTAATTTAACTGACATAATTAATCCTAAGCTCTTCCGTAAAGATCTTCAAAACGTACGATATCATCTTCACCAAGGTATGAACCTGACTGAACTTCAATCATTTCTAAAGGTAACTTACCGGGGTTTTCCAAGGCATGGGTTACACCAATAGGAATGTAAGTGGATTCATTCTCGGTCAATAAAAAGGTCTTATCACCGTTGGTTACTTTTGCTGTACCAGACACCACAACCCAATGTTCAGCACGATGATGATGCATCTGAATAGACAGTTTTTCACCCGGTTTTACCGTAATGCGCTTAACTTGATAACGTTCGCCATTATCAATCGAATCATACTTCCCCCAGGGACGATACACTTCACGGTGGATCTTAAACTCAGGTCGTTTTTCTTTTTTGAGCTTTTCTACAATTTTTTTAACATCTTGTACTTTATCTTTACAGGCGACTAATAAGGCATCTTTTGTATCAACGATAACTATATTATCTAAACCAATAGTGGTTACTAGACGTTCGCTACCGTGGATCAAGCTGTTTGAGGTGTCTTGCAAAATAGAATCACCAGATGTCGTGTTACCATTTTCATCTTTGTCATTGACTTCCCATAAAGCAGACCAAGCACCAATATCATTCCAGCCCGCATCTAATGGCACCACAACCGCATCTTGTGTTTTTTCCATGACGGCATAATCAATTGACTCATCAGGGCATACTGAAAACGCTTCACTATCTAGTCGAATAAAGTCGTTATCTTGTGTGGTGTTTTCAAGCGATTTTTTACACGCGTCAAATATATCCGGACGATATTTTTGTAACTCTTGTAAATAACGGCTTGCTTTGAATAAAAATATACCGCTGTTCCAGTAATATTCACCGCTTTCTAAATAGTGTGACGCTGTTTGCTCATCTGGCTTTTCAACAAATTTATTTACATTATAACCATCTGAATTACCAACGCTCTCGCCTCGTTTAATATATCCGTACCCTGTATGTGCTTCTGTAGGCACGATACCAAAGGTCACTAGCTTACCTTGCTCGGCTAATGGAATAGCTTGATTTACAGCATAGGTGAACGCTGTTTGGTCTTGAATAACATGATCTGCTGCTAACACTAGCAGCAGCGGATCATTTTCTTGGTCTAGGTTATTCAATACTTCAGACGCTAATGCAATAGCAGGTGCGGTATTACGTCCTACTGGCTCTAATATAATTGAGCCAGTTTTATTAATCTCTCGTAGTTGTTCAGCTACGATAAATCGGTGTTCTTCGTTACAAATAACTAATGGACAAGCAACCTCTAACTCAACTAACCGCTGCACGGTTTCCTGAAGCATTGTTTGCTTCCCCGTTAACGCTAGAAACTGTTTAGGATACAAAGAGCGGCTAAGTGGCCATAAACGAGAGCCAGAGCCGCCAGCCATAATAACGGGAGTGATCATAATTTGTTCCAATTTGTTGCTTCAATTAATTTTTACTGATTATTTCTGTCCTACTGGATATGTTGTTAAGTTCTCAAAATACCAGCGGCTGTGCTTATGCACATTTGGATGCTCAAGTAGTTCATTTACCGTCATCCAGCTATATTGACTGTGTTGCTCGGTTGGTAATAATAATGTTGCATCGTCAATTACCAAACGATAACCAAGTGCAATATAATGGGTACTAAAGTCATTACCACTGAAATTGTCTGAATAAAAATGTTCAAAAGGACCGATAAGTTCTGCTTGTGTGAGACTAAATTCAACGCCTAATTCGTTAAGGCTTAAACGTTTAAAGGCGGAAGCCATCGTTTCGTTTTTTTTAATACGTCCGCCAGGCACAAACCAGCAATCTTGCGCTGGGCGGTTATTCCGATAACCTAAAAGTACTCGGCCTTCTTGATTCTTAATAATAAGATCAATCGAGATCAAAGGCGCATGTTCAATAACGGTTTTAAAAATAGCTGAAGGTAGTTGTTGATTCATCTTAGTTTCCCTTAGGGGCACTTTTGATTCTACCAAAATACCTAATCAGCACAACCATCACTGCCAACATGCTACCTAATAAAACCCCTAAAACACAAATGAGCGCTCGCTTAGGGCCTGATTTTAATTCTGGCACTAAGGCTGGATCAATCGTTTTAAGTACATATTGCTTTCGCACATTAGCAAACATAATTGTTTTGGTTTGCTCTTCAATCAGTTGATAAAGCACCGTTTGAAAGTCTGCAACTTTTGTGTGTTCTAGTTTATCTTGTAAATAGACAATTGAATTGTTTGCTTCTTCTAAATCTCTATTTTTCATTTCTTCGTTAATAGCTTCTATTAACCATGTTACCCATTGTTGAGCAATGTAAGGCGAAAAGTGTTCAATAGAAATCGTCACCATTGAACTTGCTTTGTCTTGGTCAACGGCGATAATTTTTTGAAATGCTTTATAGGATTCTTGAAGCGATGGTTTAGATTGTAATGGAGTTTTAACTGTGCGTAACCATATTTTATCTTTCACATTATAAACGTCTTCATTATAAATTAATTTGTTTGTTGCTCTATTCCAACTTTCAACAGCCATTAATGGAACAGTCAATTTATGCTTCTCAATAAATTTAAAGATAAACACGCGCGACTTCATAATTTCGAGTGCTAAGCCTGTTTTGTCAGTTTTACCACCACCTAAGTTAACGCCTGCTAAACTTGCCAATCCGCCTAATTGTGATGCCATACCACCTAAGCCACCACTTTGTTGCTCAGCCGGAGCAAGAAGCGCTTCAGATTTATAGATATTAGGTAATGATAATGCATAAAAAACTGAAGCTACGGCAAACACACTAGTAATAACAATGATTAACCACTTTCCAGCCCAAATAGCACGCCAAAGTTCGGCAAGGTCTATTTCATCATCTTGTTCTTGTTTCGCAGATGCAGATTGTGTTTGTGCTAGTTGCTGTAACAACTGTGGTGTAATTTGATAATGTTCAGTTGAAGCATTACTTCTATTTTCAGACTTATTTGAGACTGCATCTTTCATTATTACAGCCCCTTAACAGCAGCGATGGCAACAGCGGCATTATAAACAATACCAGTTACTTGTGACCAAAGAGTCAAGTTATCTTTATATTCAGTATTGAGCGGAACAACAATAGTGTCCCCTGGCTTGATATTGTTTTCAGTACTAAACCAAAGTTGTTCTTCAGGTAAGATAACAGCGCCATTTGCTCTGATAATGTATATTCGTTCATCATCTGCGCGCTGTTTAATTCCGCCGGCCATTGCTACGTAATCATCAAATGAGCTGCCTGCATCAAAGAAGTGGGTTGACGCGTGTTGCACTTCCCCCACCACAGTGACCGTTTGTTTTTGTGACGGTATGAGTAACATATCACCATCTTCAATGAGTAAATCACTGTGCTTGCTATCTTGATGTTTAGATAACGAGATAACCATACGGCCAACTGCTTTTAAGTTTTCTAATTCTTTAAGCATCAATGAGGCTTCTGAAAAAGCGATACCGCCGCTTTCGCCGCTTAGGCCTTTAGTGGCTATGTCTAAGCGCAATTGGTCAGCAAATTTCACAATTTGCATTAGCTCTTGTTCTTTCACTGATTCACGGGTAAATACCACACCTTCTAAGAAGGCTTTTTTCGTGTAACCGCCAGCACGTTCAACAACGTTATCAAGGGTCTCTCCCTCTCTTACTGAATAGACACCAGGGAAACGTACTTCACCTTTAATGGTGATAGACATATTTTCTTGCCATGCCGGAATTTTTAGGATGGTGAGTTGATCTTTGCTGTTAATTTTAATGTTTTGCACTTTGTCGTTTAAAAGGGCTAAATCTAGTTTTATTTTTTGATGAAAAACACTGGCACCTAATTCGTCATTAACAATAAACTTTGTTAACTCGGCTTGTTTTACGTATGCACTTTCTTTAATGCCGCCCGCGGCTTTCACCAAATCACTGACATGAGAATTTTGACCTATAGGATACTCTCCAGGAAATCGGACTTCTCCAGAAATAGAAGCGACATTAGAACCGCCGTTCACAAGATCTTGTGTTTTTAGTTTATTGACTATTGGAGCCAGTAATTCTCTACGGGTAAACTCACCACTGCGCTCAATCAATGCTTTATCTGTATAAAGGTTAGCAAGGTCTTCTTTAGCTTTTTTAGTGGCTTCGCTGAATGATTCTTCACCTTCATATTGCTGTGAATTTAGTGCGTTGAAGTTATCGCGATTATTCCCGTTCTTCTGCGTCTTAGTTTTATTTGACTTTTTATTATCTAAAGTTAGATTCGAATCAATTTGGCTAAAAATAACCAAGGTATCACGTGGTCTTAAATAAAGGTTATCCGCACTATTTTTATCTTTAAAAATACTAGCCAGACTAAATTGTTTAGTTTCGATGTCACCTTGCAGATTAACCTCGCGTGTTAGCAGTGAATATTTAAGGTCAACGGTTCCTTTTAGGTCACTCCATTGCGATGCAATGAGGTCACTGATGCGCATACCATTACGCCATTGATAGAAACCAGGACGATTAACAGAGCCAGCGATTAATACTTGGTTTTTAATCTTATTAGTCGTTGATTGAACCGTTAGTACATCACCATCACTAATTGGTGCTTGCTTGCCATTACGCGTTGTCAGGTCAACATTTACTAATGTTGGTAAAAAGTCTGAAGAAAAACGGGTGATGACACTCGCTTTAGGAAAGGAATTTGCTTTTAAGCCTGCCGCTAAACGAACTAAATCATAAGCAGTTTCATCGCCTTTTAGCTCATAAATAGCAGGGCGTCTAACTTCTCCCTTCACTGTTACTGTTTTTTCAACGGCTGGAATAAAGACAACATCGCCGGATTGTAGGCGTGCATCTTTGCTCGCATCACCTTTCATTAGAAGGTCGTATAAGTCAAAGCTAACCACTGTTTTACCAGCGCGTTTTAGCTGAATATGTCTTAATGATGCGATATCTGTAATGCCGCCAGACACAAACAATGCTTGAGTAATGGTAGAAAGTGAACTCACTGTGTATGAACCAGGTTTATATGCTTCACCAGCGATTATAATACGAATTGAGCGCAGTTCACCCAAGCTCACATTACTATTAACACCGGTATATTGCTCATTGATTCTGGCCGACAATTGCTTTTGCAATGTCTCAAAGGTCAATCCGTTAACACTCATCGGGCCGCTATTTGGTAAATCGATATTACCGACTCGCGAAACCGTTAATGAAAAACTTTGATTTTCTTTCCCGTAAATTTGTACGTTAACAACATCGCCAGGACCCATTAAGTATTCGCTAGGCACAGGTATATCATTAACAGGGGCGAAGGTTGTTGGTTCACCTTCAAACATGTCATAACCGTAACGTTTTAACTGATTAGAAGACTGAACCTTGGGCGCGGGAGGATTATATGTTTTTACATTTCTTTCATTGATGATCGTCGGTGTTTCAAGAGGCTGAGCTGTAGACTTGTTATTTAAGCCGCCTAACATAGCTGGAGAAATGCCATATTGCTTCATTAAACGCTGCTGTTCAGCCTTTGGCATTTTTTTAAATTGTTCAATCATCGCAGGAGATGGCGTTGTAACATAGGCTTGTGCACTATTAACAACGCCTAAGGCAGAAATAGCTATTGTTGAAGCGAGAATAAAGCTTTTAATATGAGTTAAACAATTTTGCAAAACAAGTTGTCTCCGCGATCTAAAAATTAAGGTGAATGAGAGTAGCAGAATTCACGCTAGTTGTTGAGTAGTATTTAGCGCGTTAAACGCACAATAAATACGGTTTCTTGAATTTTTGGTACGCTACCGCCCTAAGGTAGTAGCTCCTCATTCGCCAATTTGATTTTTTTAATCTGTTTTTTTTAACTATTGTTCTTTTTATTATTGAGCTTTATCCAAACCGCTCACTAATATTTTGGCGCTTAGTGTAATTACTTTAGAGTGAACGTTTTGTTATCAATTGTTAACTCAGCCTGCTGTTCTAACAATTTTATCAATAATACAGACCGCTCTAGTCCATCACTTGCTTTAAAAATGGCTTCTAGTCCTTGATAAACACCGTCATTAATAACAACAATATCGCCATCTTTTGGCGTTAATGCATCATCGATATCTGTATTTAATTTAGCAAGCTTAACTTGCAGCCTATCAATGACATTTGCTGCTATGACGGCATAAGCATTGCCAAAGCGGATAAACGACGCAACGCCTCGCGTTGATCGAATAGCGTTAAAGTTAGCAGTTTCAGGATTTAAACTTACAAAAAGGTAATTGGGAAAGAGAGGTTCGAGCTTAACGCTGTTAATACCTTTTCTAATCTTCTTAACCGCTTTTGTCGGGTAAAAAGATTCAATTCCTTGGTTTTGTAAATGCTGGATAGCTCGCTCTTCTTCGCGAGATTTACAATAAAGTAAATACCAGTTGTTATTTCCTTGTAAATTGTCACTTTGCAACATTGGATAATTGCCCATACTAAATTCGGCGGCAATTCTACCACCTAAAAAGCGTTGACTACAATTCATTCGTGTTAATAAATCGTTAATTGCTCATCAATGATACATATATCAAATTAACGGCCCATTTTCGCTCATAATTACAGCACTCAGGTTATCCCTCCTAATTGTCGATGGTCTGATTACACGCGAAATAATTTATATTATACAAAAGTTTGTTATAGTGTCGCCGAGCTGCGCCGAAAATAGCGCTATCTACATTGCAAATTACAAAAAAAGTACAACTGCTTTAAGTGATTAATCAACACAGCATTTGCTGTTCAGCCACTACCTTAGTGACTAGTTAATGACTTACTTAACCTTATTAAAGGAAAAATTATGAACGATGTAACAACCAAAGCCATGGATACGGGCTTCTTTGGTCACCCCAAAGGTCTGGGTACCTTATTTGTCACAGAAATGTGGGAACGCATGAGCTATTACGGCATGCGTGCTCTACTTGTGTTATTCATGACAGCCAGCATGCAAGATGGCGGCCTAGCCTTCGCTGGTGCATCAGCTACGGCTATTTATGGTCTTTACACAGGCATGGTCTATTTTATGGGATTGCCGGGTGGCTGGATTTCTGATCGATTAATAGGTGGACAGCAAGCTGTTTGGTACGGCGGCATTATCATTATGCTTGGTCACATCATTTTAGCCATCCCTGTTGATGGGTTGTTCTTTGTTGGCCTTATCGTTGTTGTTTTAGGTACTGGTCTATTAAAACCTAATATTGCCGCTATTGTTGGTCAGCTATACAAGCGTGGTGATGAACGTCGTGATGCTGGTTTTGCCATTTATTATATGGGCATTAACATGGGCTCAATTATTGGTTACTTTATTTGTGGTTACTTTCAAGCTAATAAAGACTACGGATGGCATTGGGCATTTGGCGCAGCCGCTGTAGGCATGGCCATTGGTTTAGTACTTTATAAACTCACTAAAAAGAATCTTAACGGTCATGGCGAACTACCAACTGATCCATTACCACCAGCGGCTCAGAAAAAAAGCTGGATGGTTATTGGTGCATTTTTAGTAGGTTTGGCAACGGTCACATCTCTAGCCTTAACAGGCGCAATTGTTATTGACCCTATAACAGTTGCTTATTACGCAACTTTCGTATTTTCTTTAATTTTTGTTATTTACTACACCATCATTTACAGAAGCAAAGGTGTAACTCCTGTCGAGAAGAAAGGTTTACTCGCTTTACTACTTATTTGTGTTGCTTCAACGTTCTTTTGGGCTGGTTTTGAACAAGCGGGTTCTACTTTAAACCTCTTTGCACAAGATTATACTAATCGTATGGTTGGGACTTTTGAAATTCCAACGGCTTGGTTCCAATCTGCAAACGCTTGGTTTATCGTTATTTTGTCACCGTTTTTCGCAGCCCTTTGGATTAAATTAGGCCAAAGCATCATGAAACCATCATCAGGTCTTAAATGTGCTGTAGGTGTAATGGTCATGGCAAGTGGTTTCGTTGTGATGTTCTTTGCATCGCAATATGCTGCAAGTGGATTAAAAGTGGCACCTTATTGGTTAGTGGCAACTTACTTCTTACATACAGTTGGTGAGCTTTGTTTAAGCCCAATCGCACTAAGTGCAGTAAGTAAATTATCTCCTCGTAAGTTTGCTGGTCAAATGATGGGTGTATTCGTACTAACTTACTCAATTGGTAACATTGTTTCAGGCCTAATTGCTGGTTTGTTCTTTGGTGGAGAAGACGGGACAATGACCGATATGCCAACACTTTACCTTAAAACAGCGATGATTTGTTTTGGTATTGGCGCGTTCGTCTTAATCTTTGCCTTTAAAACCAAAGCGTGGGAAGAAGCATCTGAAGCTGCCTCGATAGACACAGCTAAAGCAGCTAGCTAATTGTGCTGGCTAAAATAATCCAAGGTAGCGTTGCTCTCAATCCCAATAGCCAGCTATTGATCAATCGAGCGCCTTACCTTGATTCATTTTTCCTACGCACAACAAGATCACAAACTTAATCGGATTTGTATAACAACAGTAACGGTTTAACAACAAAAAGCCCCCTTGATAAAATTATCAAGGGGGCTTTTTTATTGCTAAGATTTTATTTAATCATCTAGATCATCATCTTCAAATTCATCATCTTCAATGTCTTCTTCCGGCGGTTGTGGTACTTCACCATCGTAGATATCAAAAACTCGGCTCTGAAAGTAGGCTTCTTTAACAAATGCATATTGATCAAGTGATGCATTTAACAAACCTTCTTGCTCTAATAACCGTGCACGAACATGAATGCCTTTAAGAGCACCGATACCAAAACTTTGCCACATCGTCATATCAACCAATGGAAAGTACAGCTTATCCACTTGATCGCCAATTTCATTACGTAATGTGGTTGGCCCCATTGCTGGGAGCATGAGATAAGGACCAGAATCAACGCCATATGTCGCTAACACTTCACCAAATTCATCTTCTTTTTTCTTCAGGCCTATTTCACCAGCCACATCAAACAAGCCAAATAGTCCCACGGTAGAGTTCACCAAAAAACGAGCGAAGGCGTTGCCACTGTCTTCAACATTGCCTTGCAGCACGTTATTAACCATGGTTGATGGCTCTTCAAAGTTAGTGGCAAAATTATAAATACTATTTTGTGCGGGCACAGGAATGAAATCACGATAAAAAATAGCAACAGGACGTGCCACATATTTATCTAAATAGTTGCTGTTTAAGTCCCACATCACGCGGTTAAAACCCTCTAGCGGATCAGAACGTTCAGCATCAATAACCACTAGTGGTTTAGGCTCGCCCGTATATGTTTCACGTTGCTCTGCAAAACTCTGCGTGGTTACAAAAAATGAAGCGCAGATCAATGCAACGCTCGATAATTTGTTGAACACGTTAATTTGTCGATGATTTTTCATCAAATATTCCTTTAATTGTTTGCAAAGAGTATATCAGTAACATCAACAGAACCTTTACTTTGTTCGTTAAAAAACGCACGATATCCCTATAGAATATAGCCACGGTGTTAAATACAATAATCAACACTTCACTAGATAACAGGCAGTTATGGCAGATTTACCAATAAGCAGCGCTAAC
>Ga0209395_1000622_pt1 | contig 51490 bp, 38 predicted proteins | sample GOMGulsemesocosm_3_FD_184635 | JGI IMG/M metagenome (GOLD analysis project Ga0209395, IMG submission 184635) | Methane-oxidizing microbial communities from mesocosms in the Gulf of Mexico - GOM9D Gulf of Mexico (SPAdes) (version 2) | ecosystem: Environmental > Aquatic > Marine > Cold seeps... | reverse complement strand
CTGCTTAACCGCTTCATAAGTCAGCGTACCTGAGCGAGAAACGATACCCACTTTGCCTGGTAAGTGAATGTGACCTGGCATGATGCCGATCTTACATTCGCCTGGCGTAATAACACCTGGGCAGTTAGGTCCGATTAGAACCACACCTAGATCGTCACACTTAACTTTACATTCAAGCATATCGACAGTCGGGATGCCTTCTGTAATACAGATGATCAATTCAAGACCTGAATTAGCAGCTTCTAGAATAGAATCTTTACAAAATGGCGCAGGTACGTAGATAACAGAAGCAGTCGCGCCTGTCTCTTTAACCGCTTCAGCAACCGTATTAAATACTGGCAAACCTAAGTGAGTCGTTCCACCTTTACCTGGCGTAACACCACCGACCATTTTTGTTCCATAGTCGATTGCTTGCTCAGAGTGAAAAGTACCTTGACCGCCAGTGAAACCCTGACAGATTACTTTAGTGTCTTTATTAATTAAGATAGACATGTTTAGTTGCCCCCTGCCGCTTTAACAGCTTGCTGAGCAGCATCTGTAAGACTTGTCGCTGCAATGATGTCTAAGCCACTTTCAGCAAGTACTTTAGAACCTAATTCAGCGTTGTTACCTTCAAGGCGTACAACCACTGGTACTTCAACGCCGACTTCTTTAACCGCACCGATAATACCTTCAGCGATTAAATCACAACGCACAATACCACCGAAGATGTTAACCAGTACCGCTTTAACATTTGAATCAGACAAGATAATCTTGAATGCTTCTGTTACGCGCTCTTTAGTCGCCCCGCCCCCAACGTCAAGGAAGTTAGCTGGGAAGCCGCCATTGATCGCAACGATGTCCATTGTACCCATCGCAAGACCAGCACCGTTTACCATGCAGCCAATAGTACCGTTTAGTGCAACATAGTTAAGCTCCCAAGATGCCGCGTGCGCTTCGCGCTCGTCTTCCTGTGAAGGATCATGCATTTCTTGGATGTCTTTGTGACGGTAAACCGCATTGCTATCGATAGAGATCTTAGCATCTAGGCAGTGCAAGTTGCCTTCTTCGGTAACTACTAGAGGGTTGATTTCTAATAGATCCAAATCTTTCTCGACGAACATTTTAGCCAGTCCAAGGAAGATTTTAGTGAACTGCTTAACTTGTGTTGGGTTAAGACCCAACTTGAAAGCTAGCTCACGCGCTTGGTAAGGTTGTGCACCTGTTAGCGGGTCGATTGTTGCCTTGATGATTTTCTCAGGAGTTTCCTCAGCAACCTTCTCAATTTCAACACCACCTTCAGTAGACGCCATGAACACTACGCGACGACTTGAACGATCGATTACCGCACCAAGGTAAAGCTCTTGTGCGATATCTGTGCATGTTTCTACAAGAATTTTAGCAACTGGCTGACCATTTTCGTCAGTTTGATAGGTCACTAAGTTTTTGCCTAACCAGTTGGCAGCAAATTCTTTAGCTTCATTCGCAGATTTGATTAGCTTAACGCCACCTGCTTTTCCGCGACCACCAGCGTGAACTTGAGCTTTAACAACCCACATGTCACCGCCAATTTTTTGTACAGCTTCAGCAGCTGCTTCCGGAGTGTCTACTGCGTATCCTTTAGATACCGGTAAACCATACTCTGCAAACAATTGTTTGCCCTGATACTCGTGAAGATTCATGCGTATTATCCGTGTATTTTCACTAATTTAAAGACTTCGCTAGTGCTAGGCACCGTCATCACCTGCTACAAAGCAGTTAATGGCAAAGTCTGCGAACAGGTTTTAACACCCTGTTAAACCCACAAGCTGAGACACAATCTATCTAGTTGATAAATTTTTTCATCAGTTTGGGAGCATTCAAGAGGTTGAATACCTCTTGATTTTATTACTGATCAGTTAACTTATTGCTTTTAAAGGCACTAATTGATCAGTGAATATTGTACCAATGCCGTCTTTAATAAGACGGCGCTAGTATAGCAAAAAGGTAATGATTTTTAACCTAGACAAAGGTCAAATATTAACGCTTTTTGCGGTTAGCCATATGAATGGCCATATTATCAACCGCCAGAGCTGCCTCATGAACTGCTTCACTGGTTGTCGGATGAGCGAAGCACATCAACTGTAGATCTTCGGTGGTTGAACAGAATTCCATCGCGATAGCGCCTTGCGTGATCAGCTCAGAAACTCCAGCACCGACCATGTGCACACCCAGTACTCTGTCTGTTTGCTCATCTGAAATGATCTTTACAAAACCGGCAGTTTCGTTAGCAGCCATCGAGCGACCAATAGCTGCAAATGGGAACTTACCCGATTTAATTTTCACGCCATCTGCTTTAAGCTCTTGCTCCGTTTTACCAACCCAAGCCATTTCCGGGTGTGTATAAATGATACTAGGAATAACTTCATAATTCATCTGCGCATGGTGACCGGCAATAATCTCTGCAGCCATAATACCCTCTTCAGAAGCTTTATGCGCCAGCATTGGGCCACGAACAGAGTCACCTATCGCGTAAACACCGGGTGCCGCTGTTTTACACTGAGCATCCACTTCAATGAAGCCACGCTCATCGAGCTTAACACCGCTATCATCCGCTAATAAGCCTTGAGTTTGCGGACGACGACCGACAGCAACAATAAGCTTATCAACAATAATCTCTTGCTCACCAGCGGCATCTTTGTAGAAGACTTTAACTTTGCCATCAACGATTTCAGTACCTGTTACCATTGAGCTAAGCTTGATATCTAAGCCTTGCTTTTTAAGCAGTTTAGCACCTTCTTTAGCAACATCTTTATCAGCAGCTGCTAAGAATGAATCCATCGCTTCTAGCACTGTTACTTTCGTACCCAGACGGGACCATACTGAACCCATTTCTAGACCGATGACTCCTGCGCCAATAACACCCAAAGTTTGCGGTGTTTCATCAATATTTAATGCGCCTTCGTTATCGAGAATCAAGCCTTCGGTTAACGGTGCTGGCGGAATATTTACCGGCAGCGAACCCGATGCAAGAATGACATTATCGGCATCGTATACGCTAACAGTACCGTCAGCAGCCGTTACTTCGACTTTTTTACCAGCAAGTAACTTGCCCATACCTTGTAGTGTAGTAACGCCATTGGCTTTAAACAGTCCAGCAACACCTTGAGTCAGGTTACCGACGATCTTATCTTTACGCGCAACCATGGCTTTTACATCCATTGTCACGTTATCAGCGCTGATGCCATGTACTTGGTTATTGTGCTGAGCGTCATGGAATTTATGGGTAGATTCCAACAGCGCTTTAGAGGGGATACAACCAACATTTAAGCAAGTACCACCTAATATTGCAGTACCTTTTGTATCAACCCATTTTTCAACACAGGCAGTTTTAAGACCGAGCTGTGCCGCTTTAATTGCTGCTACATATCCGCCAGGTCCGGCACCGATGACTATGACATCAAATTTATCTGACATTGTGTTTACCTTGTCTTGTTATGCAAGTGAGACAACTTGCATTTGTTCAAAAATAAGGGAGCCAAGCTCCCTTTTATTACCAATAGAACGAATTATATATCTAGCAGTATACGTGTAGGATCTTCTAGCAAATCTTTAATAGCTACCAAGAACTGCACTGCTTCTTTGCCATCACACATACGGTGATCGTAAGAAAGCGCTAAGTACATCATTGGCTGAATAACCACTTGGCCATTCACCGCCATCGGACGTTCTTGAATTTTGTGCATGCCTAAGATAGCCGTTTGCGGTGGGTTTAAAATAGGCGTAGATAATAACGACCCAAAAACACCGCCGTTAGTGATGGTAAAAGTACCGCCAACCATATCATCTATGCCTAGCTTACCATCGCGACCACGCATGCCGTATTCACGGATACTAGACTCTATTTTAGCCAGACCCATAGAATCAGTATCGCGCAATACAGGCACCATCAGACCGCGGTCTGTTGATACTGCAACACCGATATCTTGGTAACCGTGGAATACCATATCATTGCCGTCGATAGATGCATTGACCGCAGGGTAGCGTTTAAGCGCTTCAGTGGCCGCTTTCACAAAGAAAGACATGAAACCTAAACGGGTATTGTGGGTCTTTTCAAACAGATCTTTATACTGCTTGCGAAGCTCCATAATAGGGCCCATGTTAACTTCATTGTAAGTTGTCAACATAGCGGCCGTTTGCTGCGCTTGTACTAAGCGCTTGGCAATAGTGGCACGCAGTCTGGTCATTGGCACACGCTTTTCAACGCGCTCGCCCGGGGCTGCAATAGGTGCTGGTGCAGCGGCGACTGGCGCAGGCGCCGACTTGGCCGGTGCAGCATTCATGAAGTTTTGTACGTCTTCTTTGGTCACACCACCATTTTTACCGGTGCCTTTAATTGCAGATGCGTCTAGGCCGTTCGCTTCGATAAGCTTACGCGCGGCAGGGCCTACTTTATCGTCACCAGTACTGGCGGTTGCTTCCGACTCAGCGGCTGCAGGTGCGCTTTCTGCCGCACCTGCTTCAAAGTTGCCAATGACTTGATCTGACAACACTGTATCGCCTTCACCGGCAAGTATGCTAGTGATCACACCATCAGCGGGAGCGACGACTTCTAATACCACTTTGTCAGTCTCGATGTCGACGATTAAATCGTCAGCTGAACAAGCTTCACCTGGTTGCTTGTGCCAAGTTGCTACTGTGCCATCGGCTACAGATTCTGGAAAAGTAGGTGCTTTAATTTCGATGGACATATCTGTTCCTTATTAAGCTCAATATAAAGCCTTTAATGGGCAATTTACCCATTAAAGCGCTGTTCAATTATCCGTTGATCGCTTCTTCAACGAGGTTCTTTTGCTGTTCAATGTGTACTGACATATAACCAACTGCTGGAGCTGCCGCATGTGGGCGGCCTATGCCGTGCAGTTTAAGGTTAGGATGACTTTTTTCCAACACATGGCGAATTCTGTGTTGAGTGCTGTACCAAGCACCTTGGTTCATCGGTTCTTCCTGACACCAGACGACCGACTCTAGATTTTTATAATCTTTGATTGCTTCTGACAGTGCTTCGTCAGGGAATGGATATAACTGTTCGATTCTGACTACAGCTACGTCATCACGCTCTGACTCAAGTCGGTGATTATAAAGATCGTAGTAAACTTTACCGCCACAAAGAACTAGGCGCGTCACCTTTTCTGCTTCCAGGTTATCAACTTCATTTAATACCGGCTCAAAAGTACCCGTTGAAAGCTGTTCAATAGGAGACGTTGCCTGGCGATGGCCCAACAAACTCTTAGGAGACATAACCACTAACGGCTTACGCAGCGGTCTTACTACTTGGCGACGCAATAAGTGGAATATCTGCGCCGGTGTGGTTGGCGTACATACTTGGATATTGTGCTCAGCACACATCTGCAAGAAACGCTCTAAACGCGCAGATGAGTGTTCAGGGCCTTGACCTTCAAATCCGTGCGGCAACAATAACGTTAGACCGCATAAGCGCTCCCATTTTTGCTCGCCCGAGGTAATGAACTGATCGATAACAACTTGCGCGCCGTTGGCGAAATCTCCGAACTGCGCTTCCCAAATCACTTGCACATTGGGCATAGTTGTCGCGTAACCGTATTCAAAGGCCAATACCGCCTCTTCTGATAAGAAAGAATCATAAAGCTCAAACGTTGGCTGTTCAGGGCCAATGTTTTGCAGCGGCGTGTAATCACCACCTTTTTCTTGATCATGCAATACGGCATGACGATGCGAGAAAGTTCCGCGTCCTACATCTTGACCGGTAAAGCGGATCGGAAAACCTTCGGCAAGTGTGGTTGCATATGCCATTGTTTCAGCAAAGCCCCAGTTACACTCAATTTCGCCCGAGGCCATTTTTTTACGGTTTTCGTAAATTTTCTGCACTTGACGCTGAACAATAAAGCCTTCAGGTACTTGGCTTAATTTAACGTTTAATTCTTGAATTACTTTAAGATCGACAGCGGTATCGCATTCAAACGACCATTCATGGCCCAAGTATGGTTTCCAGTCAACAAACAGCTCAGAGTTTGGTTTCATCACCAATGACTTGGCAACATGCTCGCCATTTTCAAGTGCAGCACGGTATTCTTTTTCCATGCTCTTGCTTTCAATCGCACTTAAAATACCGTCATTAATCAGCGCCTCAGAATACAAGTTACGCGTTGTCTTTTGCTTTTTAATCGCAGAGTACATACGTGGCTGAGTACCAAAAGGCTCATCAGCTTCGTTGTGTCCACGACGTCTATAGCAAACAAGATCGATGACCACATCGCGTTTGAACTCGGTACGGTAGTCAATAGCGACTTGTGTCACAAAACGCACCGCTTCAGGGTCATCAGCATTAACATGGAAGATAGGCGCCTGAATCATTTTAGCGACATCCGTACAATACTCGGTTGAGCGAGCATCTTCTTTACGTGATGTAGTAAAACCAACCTGGTTATTGATCACGATGTGGATGGTACCACCGGTTTTATATGCGCGCGTCTGAGACATTTGGAACGTCTCAGTTACAACACCTTGCCCAGCAAATGCGGCATCACCGTGGATACTGACAGGGATAACAGTGGTTCCTTCAGTGTCATTGCGTCGATCTTGACGGGCTCTTACCGATCCTTCCACAACAGGTGCAGCGATTTCTAGATGCGATGGGTTAAACGCCATCGCCAAATGTACTTCGCCACCCGAAGTATTAACGTTCGAAGAAAATCCTTGGTGATATTTAACATCGCCCGATTTATTTTGAACTAACTTCTTGCCTTCAAACTCACCAAATAAATCAGCGGGGTTCTTACCAAAAATATTTACCAGTGTATTGAGTCGACCGCGGTGTGCCATGCCAATAATAATTTCTTTAGCACCATTAGTACCACCGCGCTGGATCGTTTCATCCAATGCGATGATGAGTGCCTCACCACCTTCGAGACCAAAACGCTTGGCTCCAGCAAAACGAGAACCTAAATATTTCTCAAGTCCTTCAGCAGCTGTAAGTCGCTCTAAAATATGCAGGCGGTCTTCACTGGTTAATTTCGGCTTTCCGCGGGTAGGTTCTAGTCGGTGTTGGATCCAACGTTTCTCTACCGTATCAACGATGTGCATGTATTCTGCACCGATCGAAGCGCAATAGGTCTGTTTTAGGTCAATGAGAATTTGTCTAAGCGTTGCTTGTTCTGCACCAAACTGCAAAGTACCTAGAGAAAACATGGTATCTAAGTCTGCATCGGTGAGAGTGTGGAATTTCGGGTCTAAATCGGGAATATCGCCACGCTCAAGTAAATTCAGCGGGTCGATTTTGGCTGCTTGATGGCCGCGTACTCTATAGCCATTTATCAGCCGTAATACCAATACTTGTTTGGCTTCGTGTTCGGATGAAACACTCATTGTTGCAGCACCGCTCTGTGTTTTGGCACTTTTAGCGTGCTCACGGAACTGTTCTACAATGGGTGCTAGCTCTACATCTACTACACTATCGTATGTCGCATCAGGCAATTTATCGAACTCTTGACGCCACTGATCGCTGACAGCTTGTGGATCTCTTAAATATGTCTCATAAAGTTGTTCTATGTAAGATAGATTCCCACCGTATAGATGCGCATTTTTCCACAACAACTCCATCATGCCTTCTTGCATTAGCTGACCACCTTAAATTTGCAGCCTAACATTTAAAGCCTATAATTTAGAAAACCTACTAAAAAACCACTGTTATTTAGCATTCTTCCCTCTAATAAAAACCTTAAACCTCAGGATCTACTGTCGTTTTTCTTTAATTACTGGCTAAGTGTCACAAAACAGACAACACGCTGTGCATTGTACGCGTTTTACCAGCACCTTTACACCGCTCAAGCTTTGTATCTTGTCAATTTTTAACGATTTTTCGAAACTTTATTGATCTAATAACACTCACCGCTGTCAATTCGTGAAAAACTCTCAACGCAACTGCTAGTGACTAAAACCAGTTATATTATGCAAAACATTAAAAACATTCACGCTGATTGCATTTTACAGAAAACAACACTATCTTTTAAATTATCGACATAAAATCAAACTAAATCCACCAGCAAACGCTAGAGTATCGCATTTACTGCCGTTGATAAAATCACACACTCAAATTAACTATAGCCTAAAAACGTCAAGACACTGACCTTGAAATGCTATTTTTTGCCATACCTTGATGACCAACAGCCACACAAATACTCCACATACCGACCACAGCCAATAACAGTGCTCTAAAACCTCACCCTTATTCAACTGGTGCCTCCCAAACAGAAGAAGCTAAGATAACTATTGAGAAGCACTTTTGTCCTAAAGCCCAACCCAGCTAGTTCAAATCGAGCAAACAGTTTAAGAGCGGCAAAACAGATCACTCACGCCCCTATACCATCTTTTCACTGCTCGCTGGGTAGCGACAGTCGAGCACCAAAATTACAGACAATAAAAAAGGCGCTAAAAGCGCCTTCTCTGATTTATGTCGCTCTTTGAAGCAACATATTTCTGATCTTACCAATGGCCTTAGTCGGATTTAATCCTTTAGGGCAGACACTGACACAGTTCATAATCCCATGACAACGAAATACACTAAATGGGTCATCCAAATCAGACAAACGCTCTTCTTGCGCCGTATCTCTCGAATCAGCCAAGAAACGATAGGCCTGCAACAACCCAGATGGACCGATAAACTTATCAGGATTCCACCAGAACGAAGGACAGGCAGTGGAACAGCATGCACAGAGAATACACTCATACAAACCATCTAACTGAGCGCGCTCTTCAGGCGTCTGTAAACGCTCAATAGCCGGCGCTGGTGTATTGTTGATCAGATACGGTTTGATTTTTTCATACTGAGCGTAGAATTGAGCCATATCGATAACCAGGTCTCGTATCACAGGCAAGCCCGGAAGCGGCCTCAACACCAACTTATCTTTCTTTACAACAGCCGATAAAGGCGTAATGCACGCCAGACCATTCTTGCCATTCATATTCATACCGTCGGAGCCACAAACCCCTTCACGACATGAACGACGATAACCTAGCGATGGATCTTTCGCTTTTAATAATTGCAACAGATCTAACACCATGATGTCTTTACCACCAGGGATATCTATATGGATATCCTGCATGTATGGCGCATCATCAAGGTCGGGATTATAACGATAAACACTAACTAACATCGCGATGGCCTCTTAGTAAACACGTTTTTTAGGTGGGAAAGGTTTCATAGTTTTTGGCGCAAAGTTGACATCGCGCTTACCAATCGACTTATCATCAGGGAAGAACACAGAATGACACAACCAATTTTCATCATCGCGATCTTCGAAATCATTACGTGCGTGAGCACCTCGTGACTCCTTACGAATCTCAGCAGCAATTGCCGTCGCCTCAGCCACTTCCATCAAATTCTCAAGCTCCAGCGCTTCAATACGCGCAGTATTGAAAGACGCACTCTTGTCATCCAACGCCAAGTTTTCGACACGAGCACGCAACTCAGTTAGCAATGCCAAGCCTTTTTGCATGCTGTCGCCATCACGGAATACACCAAAATACAACTGCATGGTGCTTTGTAGATCTGCCCGCACTTGCGCGACGTTTTCACCACCTTCGCTATTATTCAGACGATTCAGACGCGTCATTGCCCGTTGAACGTCTTCATCTGTAGCATCTGCAACTTGGTAGCCATCACGCATTTGACGCTCAATTTCGATACCTGCTGCACGCCCAAACACCACCAAATCAAGCAGCGAGTTGCCGCCCAATCTATTCGCTCCGTGCACTGAAACGCAAGCAATTTCACCACAGGCGAACAAGCCGCGAATGACGTCATCTTCACCACCACGCTCCTTACTTGGAGAAAGCGCCTGACCGGCGATATTCGTGACCACACCACCCATCATATAATGACAAGTAGGTATGACTGGAATAGGCTCTTTAATTGGATCAACCGCCGCAAATGTACGTGACAGCTCAAGAATACCCGGAAGGCGCTCTTCCAACACATCAGCACCTAAGTGATCAAGCTTAAGCATGACGTGATCGCCGTTTTCGCCACAGCCACGCCCTTCTAATATTTCTAAGATCATAGAGCGCGCAACAACATCACGACCCGCGAGATCTTTAGCATTTGGCGCATAGCGCTCCATGAAACGCTCGCCATCTTTATTAATCAGGTAACCGCCTTCACCGCGACAACCTTCTGTCACTAATACGCCTGCACCCGCTATACCGGTCGGGTGGAACTGCCACATCTCCATATCTTGAAGAGGCACATTGGCACGTATTGCCATCCCAACACCATCGCCGGTATTAATAAGCGCGTTGGTCGTTGATGAATAAATACGACCCGCTCCGCCTGTCGCCAGTACCGTTGCTTTTGCTTTAACATAAACAGTTTCACCGTTTTCAATGTTAATAGCGATACAGCCAACGACATCGCCATCAGCATTTTTAACCAGATCAACGGCGTACCATTCGTTTAAGAATGTGGTACCCGCTTTTAAATTTGCCTGGTATAAAGTATGCAGTAAAGCATGACCTGTTCTATCGGCTGCTGCACAAGTGCGCGCCGCTTGCCCGCCTTCACCAAAATTCTTTGACTGCCCACCAAAGGGACGCTGATAAATCCGTCCTTCTTCAGTACGTGAGAAAGGCATCCCCATATGATCAAGCTCAAATACCGCCTGCGGGCCTATTTGACACATGTATTCGATAGCGTCTTGGTCGCCAATATAATCAGAACCTTTAACAGTATCGTACATATGCCAACGCCAATCATCATCAGGATCAGAACTTGCTATTGCACAAGTAATACCGCCTTGGGCTGATACTGTATGTGAGCGCGTTGGAAATACTTTTGTAATACAGGCTGTATTTAGACCACCTTGGGCCAATTGAAGCGCAGCACGCATGCCAGCACCACCACCGCCAATGACTATTCCGTCAAACGTAAGTGTACGTAAATTACTCATTTTTTTATAAACCCCAAATAACCTGAATAGCCCAAGCGACATAAACAAATGTCAGCACGCCTGTTAAACACTGAACAACGATGCGCAAACCGGTCATGGGAATGTAATCAGTCGTCACACACCACAGTCCAATCCACGCATGGGCTGCAAATGAAAACACTAACATCAGTGTGAAAATTCGCATCGCTAAGTTTTGAAATAAAGATTCCCATTGCTTGAAATCTAAATCGGGGGTAAACAACAAAAAACCGACTATAAACAATGTATATGCCAACAAAACAACCGCAGTCACGCGCTGAATCATCCAATCGTATAGTCCGCTTCTGCCGAAGCTCGTTACATTAGTTACCATACCCATATCCCCGCAAGTAGAATTAGTACTCCAGCAATTGCTAGAGCAGCTTTAGAGGCGAATAATCCGCTCTCAAGCTCTTCGAAGTGTCCAGCATCCATAAAAAGGTGCTTAACTCCGACAACGCTGTGATAAATAAGCGCTGAAAGAAGTAGCCATGCGATTAATCTCGCAAAGAAGCCCTCTTCAAACATGGTGACTGTTGCTTGGAATCCAGCTTCTGATTCGAGGGATAACCCCAATGCATACATCATAAAGACTGCACCAAAAAATAGTGCAATACCTGAAATACGATGTAAAATTGAAGTGATCGCCGGAAGCGGCATATGAATGGTGTTTAAGTCTAAATTTACTGGTCTTTTTTTATTCACGGCTCATTTCACACTTGTTATAGTTTAACGAACAAGGGTCAGGGACAGGTCTTGTATTTATTATATACTTTAGCCAATCCTTCTTCGCAGCAGCAAAAAACTGCCTTTGCAGTATAGCTAGTTAACAGTAATTTCACAATGTACTGCGCACAACTAGCTGCAATTTCTCAATATTTTAAACATTTCAAGCTCTGTTGCAATTAGACTAAGGAATGATTGATTCACCATTCACATAGGTGCACAATGCACTTTCAATCGCTTGTTTTGTTGACAATCTCACTTATTTCCCTATATTTGGGGCGCTAAAAGTAAAAGCCGCACAATAACTACATTCAATACACTATAATAAGTGATGTGCAAAAATTAATTTATTAAGGAGCATTCTATGACTGATAAGATCGCAAAACTTCGAGTCGACGGTTTCGATGGCGAAATTGAATTACCGGTATACTCAGGTTCTGAAGGTCCAGACGTCGTTGACGTTCGACCGCTAACTGGACACGGATTATTTACTTACGATCCTGGATTTGTATCCACTGCAGCTTGCGAATCAAAAATCACTTACATAGATGGCGAAAAAGGGATATTACTGCACGGTGGCTACCCTATTGAACAACTAGCAGAGAACTCTAGCTATTTAGAGACCTGTTATTTATTACTCAACGGGGAATTACCCAGCGCAGAAGAGTTAGATAAATTTGTCAATACGGTTAAAGGACATACTATGGTGCACGAGCAAATGCATCATTTTTTCCAGGGCTTTAGACGCGACGCCCACCCTATGGCCATCATGGTCGCAGTTGTCGGCGCACTCTCAGCTTTCTACCACGATTCACTGGATATCAACAATGCCAAACACCGCGAAGTTTGTGCTTTCCGTTTAATTGCTAAAATGCCAACCATCGCAGCGATGTGTTACAAATACAGTATCGGTATGCCATTCCAGTACCCGCGCAACGATTTAAATTACGCAGAGAACTTCCTGCATATGATGTTCGGCAATCCTTGTGAGGAGTATGTTCCCAACCCTGTACTCTCAAAAGCAATGGATAAAATATTCCTGCTACATGCAGACCATGAACAAAATGCTTCCACATCAACTGTGCGCTTGGCTGGCTCTTCTGGCGCAAATCCTTTTGCCTGTATTGCAGCAGGTGTTGCGACTCTTTGGGGACCTGCTCACGGCGGAGCCAATGAAGCTGTACTTAACATGCTTGAAGAAATTGGTGAGGCTAAGAACATTCCCGACTTTATCGCCCGCGCTAAGGACTCCAATGACAATTTCCGCTTAATGGGCTTCGGGCACCGCGTTTATCGCAACTTTGATCCCCGCGCCAACGTCATGAAAAAAACCTGCGACGAAGTGCTAGCAGAGCTTGGCATAAAAGATGACCCGCTATTAGAAATTGCTAAAGAACTTGAGCAAATTGCTTTAAAAGACGAATATTTCGTCAAGCGCAAGCTTTACCCGAACGTTGATTTCTACTCAGGTATCATCTTAAAAGCGATCGGTATCCCAAGCAGCATGTTTACGGTTATTTTTGCGTTATCTAGAACCATCGGCTGGATCTCACACTGGAGTGAATTCCATTCTGAACCCAATAAAATTGGCCGTCCACGCCAGCTTTACACTGGTCCAAGCGCTACCGATTATCCAAAGAAGTAAGCTGTATTATAGAGCTGCATAAACTAAACTCATAACGACTTTAAAACCAGCCAATAGGCTGGTTTTTTTATTCTCAGACCGCTTTAGATCCAAGCCATCATTGATAATGGCCTTCGATACTTGCGGCTATTTCTGTTATTGGTAGCACTTTATCAACACCCTCTAGCTCTACTGCACTACCCGCCATACCCCATACCACACTTGTCTCTTCATCCTGGACAATACAGGTAGCCCCTTGATCAAACCGCCTTTTCATGGCATTCGAACCATCTTTACCCATACCCGTCAATAACACCAACAATACATCTGAGGCAGGAATTTGCGCTAACGAGTCAAACATAACCGATACAGATGGACGATGTAAATTTACCCGTGGACCGGCCTCTAACTCGCAACTAAAAACACCTTGGCGATTCACTACTTTTAAGTGCTTGGCGCCACCTGCTATATACACAATCCCAGGCATAAGTAGGCAGCCTTGCTCAGCAACCCTTACTTCTATATCCACATTATTATTAAGCCTGTGAGCAAATTTCTTGCTAAATGATGCCGGTAAATGCTGAGTGATAATGATGGGAGGCAGTTGTCTCGAAATATTCTTCAGTAATATATTTATAGCCTCAACTCCCCCAGTTGAAGAGCCTATAGCAATAATTTTGCCGATTATATTTTGCTTACAGATCTGGCCCTCTGCGCGGCGCACAGCTACGTTTTTTTGTGATCTACTATTTTTAACAATGTGGTAACTCTGCGCTGCAATTTTAGCCTTTTCGATTAATGCTGCAGCAAAAACTTGTAACCCGTCATCGCTAGAATTTGCCGCTGGTTTAGCGATAAAATCAATTGCCCCCTGCTCCATGGCAACCAACGTAGGCTCCATCCCTTTTTCCGTGAGCGTTGACAACATGACGACTGGTAGCGGGTTTAGGCGCATTAAATTGATTAAAAAAGTAATACCATCCATCTTCGGCATTTCAATATCTAAGGTGATCACATGTGGCTTATAAGACTTAATCAACCTGCGCGCCTCATAGGGGTCTGCGGCCAACACCACCTCAAACAGACCACTCATTGAGAATATTTTGCAAATAATTTTGCGCATAACCCTCGAATCATCAACGACCAATACCTTTATCAACTTTTAACCTCGCATCAAAATAGCTCAACATCGTTTTGATACAACGTTTCATTGTCATATTGACTACTGGCGATTTCAGTTTCAACAATACCTGTTGCGTCCAATTTAGGAATCCGGCTGATCAATAGACGACCGGTACTGGGAAAGAAAACTAACTTGCGTGCCTGCTCGCCACCTAAATCTCTGCTTTCAATAGAGAGCGACTCATCTTCTAAATATTTTTCTATAAACTCAATGTTTAACCTCCCCACGCTCGCTAAATTATTCAGAATCTTGCCGCCTCCCGCAATCTTTACCAGCAAATGCTCTTTTTTACAGCCTTTTTTTAACAGTGCATTGATCAACTCTTCCATCGAAAAAAAGCCATACCGCATCGGGTAGTCATTGTTAAGGCTCTCTTTAAACCTAGGCAACATAAAGTGATTGACGCCTCCAAAACCGGTATACGGATCATAAATACACGCAGAGATACAGGATCCCAATACTGTGGTGATGACAATTTCTTGATCACTGACACAGTATTCTCCCTGGACAATTTTGACACCATAGCTCTGCCATTTTTCGTACCAGTGCACCCTTAGATGATCAAAGTCAGATAAAACAGGCGGCGCATTACCACTGCTCATAAATCGCCTCTTTTTTGGTATACCGTCTTTCCAATGAGATTAAACTTCCTTTGATGATAACCTAGAGCCTCAGAGTGCCCAACAAACAAGTACCCATCCTCTCTTAGATATTGATGCATTTTACTCACCAATCGTCGCTGCGTGTCTCGATTGAAATAAATCATTACATTTCTACAAAAAATAATGTCAAACTCTCCGCACATTGGCCAAGTATTTATGAGATTCAAATACTTAAAGCACACCAATTGCTTTATCTCCTCCTTGATTCTAACCTTACCACTACTTGCACCCACGCCTTTTAACAAGTACTTTTGCACACTCTGTGGATACAAACTCTCAATAACATCAATATCATACACACCCAAATCTGCTTTTTTCAAAACTTGAGAGTCAATATCTGTCGCCAATATCTTCACATCCATAGAGCTTATATTAAGCAATCCATCAGTTAGGGTCATGGCTATTGAATAGGCTTCTTCCCCACGGGAGCAACCAGCTGACCATATCCGAATTTTCTGCTGCTGACGCTCGCGCATTTTTGGCAGTACGTGCGACTTTATAAAACTGAAATGATGCGTTTCACGGAAAAAAGACGATAGGTTGGTCGTCAGTACATTGATAAACTGCTCAAACTCTTGCGGGTGGGTGGTGACAAATCTAAAGTAGCTGTCAAAACTGAGCAAACCCAACGCCCTTAAACGCCTGACGAGACGGTTATAAGCCATATCCTTTTTATGGTCAGCCAAGACAATGCCAGCATGTTCATATAAATCTTGCTTAACCTTTGAGAAATGCTCATCGGTAAATTCAAATTCTCGTTTATAACCAAACTCAAGCTCCATGTTTCATTCCATTAATCCATTAAATGCGCATAGTCAAAGCACTGTGTTTATGGAAGCGGTGAGCAAGCCAAAAGCCCCCTGAGGTTTAGGATTGCCAGTGATTGGGACAATGATTACCGACGGGTCGGTCGCCCGAAAAAAGCATCAACAAAGAGCAGCAACTATCCTCACCCCCTAAATACTCATTGAACTTATCAATTTGGGCTTAAAACTCTTCCCATTGCTCGCCACTTTCTGACATCTGAAAAATTTTTTCCTGTTGATTATTCGCCTTCCTTTTGCGCAACTGCCCCGCTACAGGCTCTCCAACTGCTACGCCCTTATTCAATCGCTCTTCCCTACGCTCTATCTCACTGGTTTGATTAACGGTGAACTCCCTCACTAAAGATTTCAATTGCACCGCCTCCCCATCTAAAGAGATAGACGCAGCAGAAACCTCCTCAACCAGTGCTGCATTTTGTTGGACAACTTCATCCATTTTATTCACCGCAATGTTTACTTGCCCTATACCCGTCGCCTGTTCTTTAGAAGACGCCGCTATTTCATTCGCCAGCACTGTGACGTTTTGGATCGACTCTATAATATCTTTTAATGCTTCTCCTGACTCAATAACAAACGCGTTGCCCTCGGCAACTTTTTCAGCACTTTCATGAATCAGGGACTTAATCTCTTTTGCCGCTTTTGCACTGCGCTGTGCCAAAATTCTGACCTCAGAGGCAACCACGGCAAACCCTCTTCCCTGATCCCCTGCTCTAGCAGCCTCCACTGCCGCATTAAGCGCCAGCAGATTTGTCTGAAAGGCAATTTCGTCAATCACGGTAATTATCTCGGCTATTTCACTTGAGCTATTACTGATATCCAACATTGACGAGATAACCCGTTGCGATATCTCCCCACCTTTTTTCGCTAATTTTTGTGATTTTTCCGATAAATCTTTGGCTTCTGCCGCATTTTGAGCATTACTTTTAACCGTCCCTGTCATCTGCTCCATTGAAGACGCAGTCTCTTCCAATGTCGCAGCTTGTGATTCAGTACGGCCACTCAAGGTGGCATTTCCCGCAGCTATTTCAGATGCTCCTGTTTTGATGTTATCCCCAGCGTTACGTATTTTACCGACCATATTTGATAGGTTCATAATCGAAGTATTGACTGCCACATTTAACTGCTCGAAATCCCCTCTGAAATCCCCCTGCATTTGCTGAGTTAAATCACCTTGGGCAACACACTCTAGCACCCGCTTTGCCTCGGACATTGGCTGAGTCACGGAATCCATCATGGTATTCACACCATCCGAAATTGTGTGCATAAACCCTGAATATTTATTCACATCTAAACGCTGCACAAAATCTCCCTTAGAGGCATTTTCTATCAGCGTTTGAATTTCTCTCTCTGCAGTTAACTGCTGCGTTAAGTTCTGCCACTCAACCACTGTTCCCAGCCTTGTACCGCCTTCATCAATGACGGGATTAGCGGTTAACTCCATAGCACAATCACCTAATTCTATTTGCACCCGATAAGCACTGGTAAGACTGTGCAGTATATTTCTCTGCTCTTGAGGGTGAGCATGAAAAACATCTAAGTTGTTGCCTAATAATTCACTACTCTCAAACCCCGTTACCTGCTTGCGAATTTCAGACTGTGCATCTGTCATTAAGCGCCGTACTGATTCATTGGTATAAATGATTTTCCCTTCATTATCAGCGAACATTACGCTTGAACTAACGTTATCTAATGCCACTTTTATACGGGTGTTTTTCTGTGCTTGTTGTAATATTTCATTCACCTCAAAGCCCAACTTGACGCCAAGCATGTTAACGGCTCTTTTCATCTCTCCAATTTCACCCCCATCTTGCAACGAAATATGCGTCAAATAGTCCCCTCCTGAAATATTCACCATGGCTTTCTTGATTTCTTCTAAAGGGGTAATAACCTGATGACGAATAAGGTATTGACTAGAAAAATATATCATTACAAATGCGCACAATGGCCCGATTGTGTACAGCTGTACAGGCAGCTCAAACCAGTAAACAGCCGCAAATAAAGCCAACATACTGACCAGCGCCAGCAAGGCGTATTGATTAAACTCGCGCTGTAGTTTTTTTTCTACAATACTTGCAGGATCCGGCAAACGAGCTGTTTTTTGGCTCAGTTTTTCATACAACGCCTCTGCACTGCTAATTTCATCGGCCGTTGCTTTTGTTCTTACCGACATATAACCGGCAACCTCCTCCCCTTCAAAAACCGGTGTAACATTCGCTTTCACCCAGTAGTAATCACCATTTTTGCAACGATTTTTAACACATTTTGACCAAGGGCGACCCAAGCTTAATGTATCCCAAAGATTCTTAAAGACCTCAACTGGCATATCAGGATGCCTCACGACATTATGATCACAACCTATCAACTCATCCTTGGAGTAACCACTTATCTCGATAAATGCGGGGTTGGCGAAAACGATCTTACCTTTCAAATCCGTCTTAGTGACAAGACTGTGTCCATCGCTCAATTGAATTTCGCGATCAGTGATAGGCATGTTTAATTTCATATTACAGTCCTAGTACAGTGCTTTAATTAAATATTGAATTATGCTACTTTTGCACAAATCTACGCAGTAGCGAACAAGCCTCATGCGCCTCTGGGAACTTAGCCTTAATCTCTGTAACAATGATTTTCAGCATGTTTTATTCCACCTTATCCGCTGGCTTTTCAAGAGAATCTCCTTCTATATCGATCGCCATTTCTTCAGAATTCATCAAACTATCAATATCCATGAGCACAATCATCCGCTCTTCCTGAGCAACTAAACCGGTTATAAAATCCGAGTTAATTGACCCGCCCACCTGAGGGGCAGGCTGTATTTTAGCTTGATCAAATACATAAGTTTCAGCGACAGCATCCACAATGATCCCCATGATGCGCTCAATTGCAGCTGTGCAGACTTTAATCACTATGACCACGGTTGTAGGACCATAAACGACTTCTGGCAACGAAAAGCGTTGACGCAGATCAACCACCGGAATAATTGCCCCACGCAAATTTAACACGCCTTTAAGATAGGCAGGCATATCAGGCACGCGCGTCACGGGAACCCAGCCGCGTAATTCCTGCACTCTTAAAATATCAATAGCATACTCTTCATCATCCAAATAAAAGCTTAAATATTGATGCCCTTGGATATCTGTGGAAATAATATTCTCTTGTTCTTGAGACAGCCCTACACTCATTTCTTATTCTCCAACTTTGAAGCTCAGAGCTCTACATAACGATTGCCTGTGCACCGATACCGTAGCCTCTGATAGTTAACAATTTTACTTAGCATCAACAAACTCAGTGTGAATAGGTATTACATTGTTTCTATATTCATCTCGCGCTATGAGTCCTGCTGTGTCTAGAATTAACGCCACACTTCCATCTCCTAAGATAGTCCCCCCTACCAAACCGTGAACTTTCCTAAAATTCTTTTCTAACGGCTTAACGACAAACTGCTGCTGACCTGCTAAATGATCGATAACAAGCCCCACTTTTTTCCCTCCAGACTCCGTTATTATAATTAGCAACGCATCTCTTTCATCGCCTAACATACTGTCTATTTCTTGCGCACCCTGCCGTCTTTGGGAGTCAAATAGAGTTTCTAAGTCAATCAGATGAATATACTCTGCGCGATAACTCATGAAATGACTGTAGGCACCAAGGCTTCTTATCTCTGATTTTTTGATGTAAACCGTCTCGGAAATTGACACTAACGGCAAAACATACACATCCTCATTAACATGAATCAACTGCCCCTCAATAATAGCCAATGTCAGTGGCACCTTGACGCTAAACAAACACCCTTGCCCGGCGTGAGACACAACACTCACTTGCCCACCTAAAGACTCGATATTACGCTGCACTACATCCATGCCGACCCCGCGACCAGAAAGCTCAGACACTTGCTGTGCGGTTGAGAAACCCGCTTTAAATATCAGTGCTTGTAGATCCTCATCCTTGACAGTCTGATCTTTTAAAATCAATTGTTTTGCGATAGCTTTCTCTTTTATCTTCTCCAGATTAAGCCCCATGCCATCATCGATAATATCGATAACCACAAAACCATTTTGGTGATAGGCATTTAGCGCTATGACACCTTCTTCAGCCTTGCCACAGGCAATACGATCTTGCGGCAATTCGATACCGTGATCTAGAGCATTCCTTATTAGGTGAGTCAAAGGGTCACCAATTTTTTCCATCACTGTTTTATCAATTTCAGTGTGTGCTCCATTAATATCCAACGTTGCTTTTTTTCCAAGATTACTGCACGCATCGTGCACTAGTCTTGGAAACCGATTGAATACAAAGCTAATCGGCAGCATTCGCATTCTCATCACTCCCTCCTGAAGATCACGCGTATTTCCCTCCAGCTGAAGTATGCCCTGCTCCAAACCTTGATCTTGGTGGCCTGCTTTGTGAAACCCATCCAGCGCTTGCGCCAACATTGCCTGAGTGACCACCAATTCCCCAACTCTATTCATTAATTCGTCTAGTTTTTCAGTGTCAACTCTGACAGAACTCACTTCAACAGCTGTGGCTTTCTTTATTATTTTTGCAGGATCAATATTGAGTGATTGAAAGTCACAGTCACTGGAACCCTCAACAACATTTGCTAATAACCCGGCGCTTTGGAGGAGCGGCGGGTCTACCACTTTGCTGACTGGCGCATTGGCTGCTGTGATGTTTAATTCACAAAGCTCTTCCACCCACTCAAAGACCTCTTCGATACCCGCTCTAATTTTGTCATGATCATCCCCCCTCGCCTTGAGCTTGATAGCCCAGCTGATATAGAGATTTTCAGCTTCATATTCATCCATATCGGGCAAGTCATCAAGATTTGGTTCGACATCAAGTTCACCTAATTCAGCCAAAGCTTCAAATATATAGATAGGCTCATTGCCTGTTTTTAATATTTCTAAAGCAGGTTTAAATTCTATCAACCAAAAATCATCAGCCGCCGCTTCTGTTTGGCTTGGTTGCACTTTCAGATCAGTTTCTTCAACACTTTCGTAATGAGTAGACTGTGAGATTGCGTTGTGTTTTATCACTTGTTGAATGCGCTTATCTATCCCTAAAATATTATCGGGGTTAACGTCATCATCATCTTGGGTAGCCTGTAGCATTGAGCGCAACATATCGACAGACTCTAACAACAAATTGACAATATCGGCATTTGCAAATTGGCAATCACTGCGCATATGATCAAGGATTGTCTCAACACCATGAGTGAATCCAGCGATATCCGAAAAACCGAAGGTGCTAGCGCCACCTTTGATTGAGTGAGCCGCACGAAACACACTATCGATAGATTCCGCATCACCCGTAAAATCTAACAAGTTGGATTCCATGGTATCTAACCCCTCAAGACTCTCTTGTAGGAATTCGCCAACAAATTGGCTTAGGTCGATACTCACGCTACCCTGCCACAGAGCAAGCCGATAGTATTAAGCAGCTTATCTGGATCAAATGGCTTAACCAACCATCCGGTGGCGCCCGCTGCTTTCCCCTGTTGCTTAGTCTGTTCTGAGTCTTCGGTCGTCACAATTAATACGGGGGTAAATCGATAATTATCCAAACTGCGTAACTCTCTACACAGATCGATACCCCCTAATATAGGCATGTTGACATCGGTCATGACCAGATCAATATAATTACTTTTCGCTATATCTAACGCCTCTTCACCATCTCTTGCCTCAAACACCTGATACCCTGCATTACACAGCACTGCTCTTAACATTACTCTGATAGTGACAGAATCATCTACTACTAATATTGATGCCATTGCCGCCTCTTAAAACTGCTATCGATTTAGACCCCGTACAGGAGCTCACTAATTATCACCTTCAGATTTCAACAAAACCCATCAGTGAAAAATCAATCTATTTTCAAAACCTAATTTTGCTAATACACTTTCTAGTAACTGATTACTATTAACCCACCTGATTGAAATATTTTTAAGATCAGCTTTACTCACAAACAACAACAGCATTTGAATACCCGATGTATCTATTTGCTTTAATTGTGCCAAATCAACATTAATGGATTCCCTGCCATCTAAAAGAGCGAATAACTGCGTATGACAACGCCCAATATTTCCAATAGTCATATTACTTGGTAATAAATAGCTGTTTACACTCATCACTGCCCCCGTTAAAAAGAAAGTTCAAATTTAGCTGACACACCAACCCTGATGATAAAAGCGATGCCCAATCCATCTCTCTTAAAGGTAGTCGGTAATTCTCTAAATTCCAGAGTAAGATCAAATATATGAGGAAATTCAATGACAGCGAGCACTTCAGAGTACTAGTAATACTATCGCTAAATAACAAACCAAGTGCCCTGCAGCACACTGCGGATAATTAACCCTTGGCCGAGACACAAGCTGCAAAATACCTTTGCGCTGATTTACTTCACAGAAAACAATCTATAATAGTGACAAGTTGCGTTGAAAGGGTATATGGCACTAAATATCAATATCTCTCGATAATGAGATACCGACGTCATCGGGGAACAGATTAGATTAATATATGTGATATGTGATATGCGATAAATTATCTGGCGAACAGATTCTAGAGCGGGAGCATAATGAGAGGGGAGCATTGGAACGCTGGTAGCGCCCCTCTTTATAGGCATTTGCTGATTGTCGTTATTAAAAATTCACCCAGTTTTCACTGGCATCGGCAATGTAGCTTGGTATATCTTGGGACCAACGCTTTCTGACAGATAGACTGTAATTTAAGTACAACTTGTCATCAACCACAGTAAACGCCTTAGGATCCGTCTCAACTAACTTATCATTGGCCATCGCAAAGGCACAATGACCACCGTATTGCGGAGCGTACTTATCTGGATTTGCTAAAAACAATTGCTTGTGCGACTCACTAGAAAAACGCCATATCTTACCCAAGTGTTTAATGCTTATGCCTTTTATTCCCTTGACAGCTTTGCCTTGGGTAAAATATGCAACAGCATCATAACCTGACACAGCTGCCCCTTTATCTACATATATGGGCTTTTCTACTGCACCAACACTGAGACTAAACAAAGCAAGCGTCATCACCAGTACTTTTTTTATCATTAAAATCATTTTTTTCTCCTATTATTAGTCATCAGCTGAAGCAGTGTCAGCACAGAACTATGATATTTATAAATCCTAAAACAGTTAATAATGCCCTTCAAGAAAACGAGGATGGCGATATAATTTAACAATGCCTCTGAAATTTCAATAAATACTGTTTTACATTCACTGTGGTATGCAGATCTAGCGATTACAGTTTCTAATCATTGCATTTTTAAAGATACGCACGCAGTGAAACTTTAGATTCATGTTTTATCGGCTAAGCGGAGTTTCCTCCCTTAACGTTTTAAACCGAATTAACACCTAAAAAACACTGAGCAACCATCACTATTTCAATCGATAAATTGCAGGGTCATAACCCTAAAATAAGTTTCTCTGGTAATTTCCTATAATTTCTTCATATGCTATAAATCAGTGCAGTGCGCAGGTATAATCACGATTTCTCACTTAGATAATCTGACAGGATAATCATGACCGTTCGTACTCGTATTGCACCATCACCAACAGGCGATCCACATGTTGGCACAGCGTATATTGCTCTTTTTAATCTAGCTTTTGCCCGCCAAGTTGGTGGCAAATTTATCTTGCGTATCGAAGATACTGACCAGACACGCAGCACTAGCGAATCAGAGCAAACCATTCTAGACTCCTTACGCTGGCTGGGTCTCGATTGGGATGAAGGCCCCGACGTTGGTGGCGAATACGGCCCTTATCGTCAGAGTGAGCGTCGTGATATTTATGCAAAATATGCGCAACAGTTGATCGATGACGGCCATGCTTTTCGCTGCTATCTTACTGGCGAGGAACTAGACAGTATTCGCAACCAAAGACGCGAACAAGGCCTTCCTGCTGCAATGCAGCAAAGTGCACTGGCGCTGCCAGAAGACGAGCTGCAAAAACGGGAACAAGCTGGCGCACCTTTTGTCGTAAGAATGAAGATCCCAAGTGAAGGCACTTGTGTTTTTGAAGACATGCTACGCGGTGAAATAAAAATTGACTGGTCAATGATAGACGCGCAAATCCTGCTAAAATCTGATGGCATGCCAACGTACCACTTGGCCAACGTAGTTGATGATCATTTGATGAAAATCACGCATGTATTGCGCGGTGAAGAATGGATAAATTCAGCACCCAAACACCAACTTTTATATAAATACTTCAACTGGGAAATGCCAACACTGTGCCACATGCCCCTATTGCGCAACCCTGATAAGTCAAAATTATCTAAACGTAAGAACCCTACTAGTATTCTTTATTACCAGCGCATGGGCTATCTCCCAGAGGGATTGTTGAACTACTTGGCGCGTATGGGCTGGTCAATGCCCGATGAACGTGAAAAATTTAGCCGTCAAGAAATGTTTGATAATTTCGATATACAACGTGTCTCTTTAGGCGGCCCTATATTTGACCAGGAAAAACTAAGCTGGCTGAATGGTCTATGGTTACGCGAAAACCTTAATACCCTTGAGTTTGCCGCCGAATACCAAAAGTGGGCGCTAAACCCCGATTACTTAATGCAAATTGTGCCACTTATCCAACAAAGGGTAGAAAAGTTTTCCGATGTTGCGCCACTAGCCAGCTTCTTCCTCTCTGGCATGCTAAACCTCACAGAAGAGGACTTTAAGCACAAATCTCTTTCAATTGAAGAGATACGCAAAATCTTACAATTTGCGGTATGGCGTTTAGATACACACAATCAATGGGATAAAGATTCTCTTTACCATACTATTAAGCAACTGGCCGATAGCATGGAGCTCAAAATCAGAGATTTCTTAGCACCATTGTTTATCAGTGTAGCGGGCACCAACCAAACAGTGTCAATAATGGATTCAATGTCCATACTAGGACCTGATATGACCAGAGCTCGCTTAAGGCACGCCCTGAACACGCTTGGCAGCGCTTCCAAAAAGGAAGCAAAACGCTGGGAGAAAGAATACAAGACACTGGCCAATACTTAATATTCGCTGATATTCATCAGTAACAGCCACAATTAAAATTAATCGCCAAAAACAAAACTTAGCTATTGATTTTATTCTCGAATATGGCAGAATACGCGCCACTTCAAAGACAAATCACGAAGTGGCGATATCTATATATGGGGCCATAGCTCAGCTGGTAGAGCGCAACGCTGGCAGCGTTGAGGTCAGGAGTTCGACCCTCCTTGGCTCCACCATATATTGCAATATCATTCTTCCCGATAAGATGGGGCCATAGCTCAGCTGGTAGAGCGCAACGCTGGCAGCGTTGAGGTCAGGAGTTCGACCCTCCTTGGCTCCACCATCTTTTCTTAAGACAATTATTCAAGAATTTTATTCAACCACTCAAAACACTATTGTGCCTCGCATCATCCAAAAATTAGCTATCACAACAATTGACTGTTTGGTAATTGATTAAAGTGTTTTTATAACACCAACAGACACATCCAGTTACATTATAACCGACCAGTCTTCGCTAGGCTTGACACCATCAAGAACAAAAGCGTAGCGAGTGCCTAAAACACCTATTCTTGACAGAAAAACCCACGGGAACAACAACCAGATGAGATGTAACCTAACCGTCGCTATCCTGTCGTTTTACTCGTCGCGGCACCCTATTGTTCCGGCTCGCTATTCCACTGTGAAAATCTAGGCGAATACAACACCAGCAGCAACGGGATCACTATGCTAAAAATGATCAGAGATACCGCATGCGGCGCAATTAGCTCCGACTGCTGAACCAGCGAGATAACCACTGCAGCTCCTGCCATCTGAATAAAACCTAACACAGCCGCAGCAGTGCCCGCACTATCAGCAAAAGATGCCAGCGCTATACCACTGGCAGGCCCGATAGACAAAGACAAACCTGCACTTAAAAAAGCCACCGGCAACATAAAGGCAACCGCACCAGAGAGCCCCTGCAAGCCCAGCAAAGACAACAGGGCTAACAGACAACCGCCAACCAACATCAAAGACAAACCTAAACCAACCATTAATCGATTGCCATAAGCTGTGATCCACTTAGGCGCTAAGAAACAACAAATAATACTTAAGCAGGCATTGAAACCAAACAACAAGCTAAAGGTCATTTGCGAGACTTGTAAATGCTGAATAAGCCAGATAGGCGCATAGCTGACATAGCTTAATATACCCGCCAGACCCGCCATCGCACAAAACGAATAGAATACAAAGCTTTTATCAGTAATCACTCGCTTAAATCTTAACCCGCTATACAGCTTATTTGTTTGTGATAATAGTTTATTTTTATCACTCAAGGTTTCCGGCAAGAAACGGGCAACAATCAAAAACACCAATCCGGAGAATGCAAACATAAACACAAAAGTCGCACGCCAGCCATAATATTGCGCCAACGCACTACCCAGAATAGGCGCTAGTGCAGGCACAATACTCAACACCCCATTTAAGTAACTATAAACCTTACTACTTCGCTCATAACTATAGACGTCGCGTACTACACTGAAAATAACCACAGAAACCGCACAGGAAGCCAAGCCCTGCATAAATCGTAACAACTGCAAATGCACAATATCGGTCACCAGAGAGGCTCCCAATGCGCTTGCGCAATAACACAATAACCCTATTAACGCCACGATCTTACGACCGTAGCGATCCGCAATCGGCCCCACGATTAACTGACCAAGCCCTACCGCTAGAAAAAACAGAGAAATTGTCGACTGAATTTGACTGCTATTAGCAGCAAATTCTAGCGCCATTTGAGGAATAGAAGAAAGGTAAATATCAATTGCCATAGGACTTAATACGACCATTGACATCAATAAAAATAATATATTTCGATGCACTAAAAAACCAATTTATTTATTAAAAACTACGCACTAACACTAAAAAGAATTAAAAATCATCATCATTAAACTCTTCACTGACGACCCCATCATTAACAGCCTGCTCACGCATCCCGATATAAGCATCGCGGATAAATATATAGTCATCACCGCTTATCAAAGACTCAAACCTAAAAAATTGCGCACGTGAATTAATCAACCTAGTGGTATAACCGACATTTCGCGTTTGGATATGATCGATCTTAGCCCAGGCATCTAATGGTACAAATTGCGCCGACGAATCCCTGAACGAGCCAGGCCCGAAAAAAGGCAACACTAAATAAGGACCCGGCGGTAACCCCCAAGCACCTAACGTTTGACCGAAGTCCTCTTGGTTTTTCTCCAGCCCCATCACCGTCGCCACATCAAACACTCCGGCCAAACCGACAGTACTGTTGAACAACAACCTACCAAGATCAACCCCAGCATCGTCAAATTTAAGTTGCAGCAAGTCATTGACCAGTACGCCCACATCACCAATATTGGAAAAGAAATTCCCTATACCTGTCTCGACCACATCAGGCGTTACGGCTCGATAACTCTTGGCCAACGGCTTAAATACAAACGCATCAACTGTATTATTAAAACGGTGAACTTTACGGTTCATATCCTCCAGCGGATCATTATTTTCTTGAGCAAAAACCGGCGCAGACACAACCATAACCGCACTCAACAATAAACACTTAACCTTTTTCACCAGATACTCCCTATCAATCCATTTATGCGTGCATTTTAGCACAGCATAGCTCCTTCTAAAAACGAGCAGGCAAAAAAAAGACTCCCGAGGGAGCCTTTCTATATTACGAGTAATCTTTCAAATTAGAAAGAGATAGCGTAACGTAGCTTAACTTGATCAGCTGAACCAGATGCATCGTTGAAATCGATAGCGCCTAGCGTGATTGAAGCGTTGCCACCTAGAGAGTATGAAGCTGAAACGTTTACAGCTTTAGAATCTTTAACGCCTGCAGCGTCAAAGCCTCTTACTTCGTACTGTGCAGCTAGTGTTAGCTTGTCAATTACGTACTTACCAGAAACAGAAGAGTAAGATGTAGTATCTTCTACGTCAGAGATTGCAGCACCGATTGTCGCTGCGCCAAGCTTAACCTGAGCACCGATACCGTATACAGTTGCATCGTTTTCTTCGCCAAAACCAACAGCAACATCAAACAAATCGTTACCGTATGCAAGGCCAACACCGTATGCATTTTCGTCTGCAGAAGCAGTAGCATCACCACCGTCGATGTCACCAACGCCAGCGCGGAACTGGAAACCGTTCATAACGTTAGACTCGTAAGAGATACCACCAGAACCGAATTCAGAACCAGCAATCTCTAAAGAACCGTCGTATACAGCAGTGTAAGTTTGACGACCTTCAGCGTACTGAACTGGGCTATCAGCATCACCTAAGATGATTTTACCGAAATCACCAGCAACGTATAGCGCGATTTTAGCAACGTTTACTGAAGTGTTTGCATCTGCAGAAGCAGCTTGTAGACGAACGAAATAACCAGCTGTTAGGCCGCTATCCATAGTCTCTTCGCCCTTAACACCGATACGTAGACGGTTGATTTCACTGTCTAAGTGGCTTACGCCGTCAACATCAGTGATATCGTAACGTACAGAACCGAAAAGAGTTGCATCAGCTTGAGCAACCATTGGTACAGTCATTGCGCCAGCAACTGCTAGAGCGATAATTGACTTTTTCATTTAATTTTCCCCTTAAATATTCAACATACTAGTAGTGAATTTTTTATTTCTAGTTTTCTTTTAATGCGTTATCCAACCTGAGTATAGTCGGTTACACATTTAAAAAATACTATATCTTTAGAATAATTTAAATACAGTTCAAGCATATTTCGCTCAATAACTGTATTTATATTCAATTTGTTACTGCAATGAGCTACTAATCAACCTAAACAAATACTTTTAAATACTTAAGTTAATGTAGGAATAGCTCCTTACATTTATTTGGCAGAATTAAATCATAGGATTATATGCAGTGCAACCCCCTGCAAAAGTTCCCCTTACGTTAAATAATGATTAAGAAATATTCCTATTGCTCTAATAGCGCCAACCACTTCTGCTGCATTCTCTTTTGCGAGACGCTTTCTCTTGTTCCAAGTTGCTGGGCAAATAGTGAAATTCGATACTCCTCAATTAGCCAGCGATACTCTATTAATGCCGGCACTACTTCACTGCGCTCTTCACAAGCTTTAACCCTCTCTAGCCAACGTTTCTCCAACGCATTTACCTGGCCTGTCAGCATCTTCTGCCTGGGAAGCTCACGTTGATACTTTTCCAAGCGCAATTCAATCGCTTTCATATATCTTGTGTATTGTTCTAACTCAGACCACGAGATAAGGGAAAGGTAGTTTTTGTTGAACAACACCTCAAGCTGCTGTTTGATGTCTGAAACAATGGTAATCGTGGTCAGCAGCTGTGAACCACTAAGCACTTTTTGCAACTGATGGTACTGACGATGCAAAGCGTGTACCTGCTCTGCAATCTTGTTTAGCCAATACTGATAATCCGCGAGTACAGCGCTTTGCTCTAATCGCTCTAAAAACGCCTGTTCCGTTCTTGGCAGATTGGTTGTTAAGGCCAAAGTTTCGCGCAAGGCTAATGAATGAATTTCATTCTCGAGCTGCTTTTTGTTGAATTTTTTTCCTAAAAACAGCGTGCTCTCATTTATTTTTGGCACCTTAGAGCGCACTTTTTTCAGCTTTGCTGCCAATTGGTTGCTGGCTAATTGGGTGATGGCCAAGATACTTTTACTGTCCGCGTAACCTTTATTCATGCTCAATACAAGATCAACAGACTCTGCGTTAATCACCAAGGTAGGCCATGCAACCACTTTTATGCCACCTTGCTTTACCTCCACTGATTCCGGCAGAGCACCAAAACTCCAGCGCGTTAATCCTTTTTCGCCCCATTCTTGATCTTTACCTGAGTGCAGCGCGCTGTCAACCAACTGTGAATACTGCAGCGATAGCGCCTCTATGTCTCGCCCTTCGCTGAGCAATTTTTCATCGTTATCCAGTAATTTTATATTAAACAACAAATGCTTATCCAGTGGCGATTGCCCGAACTCAGACAGCTCAAGCTTTACCCCTGTCATTCTCAACAAATGGCGAGACAGCTGCTCTATTAAACTACCTCCGGCGTAATTGGCACTTTCCACAAAGGCATTTACATAATCAGGAATAGGTACAAAGTGCTTGCGCCGCGCTTTAGGCAGCGCTTTAAGCAACGCAATACAGCGCTCTTTCAGCATCCCGGGCACTAACCACTCAAGCCTCTCGCGGGAGAACTGCTTTAACAGCGCCACCGGTAAATGTAAAGATACACCATCATCGGGACTGGTTGGATCAAAATGGTAGCTCAGTTTTAAGCTTATGCCTTTAAACTCAATACTATTGGGGTAATCATAGTCACTGATGTGACTACTAGAGCGCTGCAGTATATCCGACTCTTGCAGAAATAATGCTTTAGGCTGCTCCCGCTCTAACTGCTTGCGCCACTTTTCAAACCCAGCGCCATTAACAATCGGCTTAACACTGAGCTCTTTGATCTTTTGCTCATAAAACTCGTACAACGTCTCCTCATCAACCAACAAGTCTCTTCTTCTTGACTTAGCTTCAAGATGCTCGACGTGATCAAGCAGCTGTTGATTATGTCGGAAAAATGGCGCCTTTGTTTGATAGTGCCCCTCCACTAATGCAGAGCGTATAAAAATCTGCTGGGACAATTCTGGCTCTATGCTGCCATAATTTACCCGTCTTTTTTGAATAATCGTCAAACCAAACAGTACTACTTGCTCATAGGCACTGACTTGCGCCTGTTTTTTCTCCCATTTAGGCTCCAAATAACTGCGCTTGACTAAATTCATGGCCAGCGGCTCAAGCCATAACGGATCAATTTTTGCAGCGACGCGACCAAATAGCTTCGACGTTTCCACCAATTCGCTAACCATCAGCCATTTCGCGCTCTTCTTATATTGCACTGAGCCTGGAAATATAAAGAATCTGCGGTTTCTCGCTCCGAGAAACTCTTTATTTTCTTGCTTAAAGCCAATGTGACTTAACAAACCAGACAATAGCGAAACATGCACCGCTTGATAGCTTGCCTCCGTCTCCGTAGCTGTATAACCCAAACCTTTACAGGCCAAGTGGAGCTGGCGGTGCACATCCCGCCACTCTCGCATGCGCATAAACGACAGAAAACTCTTAGTACAATGCTTGCGTAATTGATTGGAGGAAAGCGTTTGCCTGCGCTCTTCATAGTGATTAAAAAGATTGACGAAACCGACAAAATCGGAGTCCTCATCTTGATGCTCTTTATGGGCTGCATCTGCCGCCTGCTGCTTATCTAGAGGCCGCTCTTTGGGATCCTGCACACTCAGCGCACTGGCGATGATGAGCACTTCTTTGAGCGCCCCTTGCCGATTCGCCTCAATCAACATCCGCCCTATTCGCGGATCCACCGGCAACTTGGCCAACTCGCGCCCCTGGGGTGTCATTTTCTTTTGCTTGTTAACCGCCCCTAACTCCTCAAGCAATTTAAAGCCATCGTTTATAAAACGGCTATCAGGTGGGTCGATAAACGGAAAGAGACCTATGTCACCTAACTTAAGGTTAAGCATCTGTAGGATAACGGCCGCCAAGTTTGTTCGCCTTATCTCAGCATCGGTGAACTCAGAGCGCCCCTCATAATCTTCCTTCGAATAGAGTCTAATGCAAGTGCCTGGCGCGATCCGCCCGCAGCGGCCCGCCCGCTGATTGGCACTCGCTTGGGAAATACTCTCTATCGGCAACCGCTGTACCTTAGAGCGATAACTATATCGAGAAATCCTCGCTACTCCCGTATCAATCACGTAACCAATACCCGGTACTGTCACTGACGTTTCCGCAACGTTAGTAGCCAAGATAATCCGCCGTCCAGTACTGTGGCCAACATTAAAGATACTATTTTGCTCTTTAACACTTAAACGCGCATAGAGCGGAAGTATTTGGGTATCTCTGAACTGGGCTTTTCGCAATGCTTCAGCCGCCTCCCTAATTTCGCGCTCACCACTGAAAAAAGCCAAGATATCTCTAGGCCCATTGACCTTACTCTTTTGATGAATTTCAAATATTTCAGAGACCGCCTCAACCACTCCCTGTACTTGACTTAGCTCTTTTGTGTTATCTTCATCTCCACTTGAACGCTCTGTTAATAACGGCCTATAGAGCATTTCTACGGGGAAAGTACGACCAGACACTTCTTTGATAGGTGCATTATTAAAATGCTCAGAGAAGCGTTTTAAATCGATGGTGGCAGAGGTAATGATGAGCTTTAGATTAGGCCTTTTTGGCAGTATTCGCTTGATATAACCCAATAGGAAGTCGATATTTAAACTACGTTCGTGTGCTTCATCGAGAATCAACACTTCGTATTTTTCTAGCAGCGGATCATGCTGTGTCTCTGCCAATAAAATTCCGTCTGTCATCAATTTTATAAGAGAAGCATCTGTTACTTGATCAGTAAAACGTACTTGATACCCCACCTTTTGGCCGAGTGTCGTATCAAGCTCTTGTGCTATACGGGTGGCGACGGTTCTTGCGGCCAGTCTTCTGGGTTGTGTATGACCAATTAGGCCACGCGCCCCCAACCCTAGCTGCAAACAAATTTTAGGAAGCTGGGTCGTTTTACCTGAACCTGTTTCACCGGCAATAATAACAACTTGGTTATCGACAATCGTCTGTGCAATTTCATCAGCGTGCTCTGACACTGGTAATTGCGCTAATTTGACCACGCCGATTGAGTCAAGCCGCGTTTTAACGGCACTCGATGAAGCTTCAATCTCATTTATTAGCTGATCTAACATTTTATCAGAGGGCTTGCCCTGCTTTAAGCGCTGCTGATAGTGATCAATTTTATTTCTAAATTTGCGATATTTACTGGTTTCACAATTTTTTAATTGTCGATGTAATTGAGCGATAACAGTCAAAATTCAATCTCAAGATAATATAGTGTAGGAAGGAGCAACTTCAAAAGAAGTTGATTTTAATCGGCCTTTTGCGCCCGAGCAACCATCAGCCTGATCAAAAAAACAGCTGAGGCCTGTAAAAAGTAGCCTAGGAGCCTGTCGGACTACACAATAATCTGCTGCGAAAACTCAGAATTTGGCTATAATTCCTGTTTTTGTTCGCAGCGATCAGTCAAATTCGACAAGCTCCTCGCGACGTTAACTCGAGGACAAAAAATCCGCAAATCCGCAAATAAGTACCACTTAGTGCTGGGTATTTCTGATAAAAACAAGCATTTCAAACTTGTTTTTATCGCTGCATTATAGCCGCAGCTTTTAAGCTTAATGCTCTAACTCACAGAAAAAATCTGTTCAACCAGATCAGCCAACTCAAAGACCGCCAACTCTCCAGTATTAATTTTGTTCCACTTCTCATTATGGGTCAGTGGCTCTGTGGCGATCACTGTCACCTTATCTGTCACCGATGTCTCGTGCTTAAAGTCCACGCTCACATCACTATCTCTTAAGGTCACTTCCCCAAAAGGTGCTTTACGCGTAATCCACCACAGCTTAGTGGTATTGTAGGTAAACAGATATGTTGATTCACCCAACAACATATTAAAAACGCCGAGCGCGCGTAATTTTTCACAACACTGATGTATAAACTCTCGCAATCTTTTATTGTCGCTAGGCTTTTGCGGAAACTCATCTCGCAACTGATCCATCAACCAACAAAAAGCATATTCACTGTCGGTATTCCCGACTGGAAAATAATGCACCAAAGGCCAGTCAAAAACACTTTTATCTAACTGTCCATTATGGGCAAATGTCCACATATACCCCCATAGCTCTCGACTAAAAGGGTGAGTATTTTCAAGATTGACACTCCCCACATTTGCCTGTCGTATATGACTGATCACTTGGGTGCTTTTTATAGGATGCTGAGTAATGAACTGCGCTATCTTCGAGCTACAACTGGGCGCAGGATCATGAAAACTACGCAGGCCTTTCCCTTCATAAAAAGCGATACCCCAACCATCTCTATGAGGACCTGTTTCGCCACCGCGCTGAATTAACCCACTAAAACTAAAACAAATATCCGTAGGGACATTGGCACTCATTCCCAGCAACTCACACATTAAAACTTTAACTCCAACTTTGTTGTATTCTCATCTGTTACTTTGGCTCTTGAAAGCTGTTCGACGTCTTTATCAGCGTCATTTTTTATCTCACCCGACCGCTTCTTTGCGCTTTGCTCAACCGTGACTGTATCAGCCGCTCTATTTCTCCGTGATGACCTTTCATCTAACAGTAGATCTGCTTCTCGACGCTGTTCAGACCTTCTCTCCGACCCTGTTCGTTTTAATTGAGCGCGGGTTGCCAACTTCTTTTTTAATACTGGTGCTTTAGCCTTATCAACAGCCTCATCAAGCTGACTATTATCCGCATCAACAATATCATTTTCAACAGCTTGGGCATCAGACGATTTCATTGGCGCCAAGGTGATTTTATCCGGCAAATCATCAATAAAATCTTGAGAGGTTGCCGCCTCCTGTCCGGTGTTCTCTTGCAGTGTTGCAGGTTTTAGCACCCCACCGCTCTTAACGGGATTTTTTAGTGCTATCATCTTTTGAAAATCAGGCAATTTCAACGGCTGACGCTCACCGATAAACTGAGACTTTGCATCCATGGTCAGCTCGCAGCACTCAACCTTCGCCACCACACGACCCCCACAAGACAAATGTAAATGATCGCAAAAAATTTCTCCTTCAATGAGACCCGATACGGTCACATTTTTCGCTGCAATCTTCCCCTTAACCTCTCCTGTTCGGCCAATTGAGACATTTTCAATCGAAGTGATACCCCCCTCAACACAACCGTCGATATGCAGCTTACCGGTCACACTCATCTCGCCAGATATTTTATTGCCTTTAGCGATGATGGTTAACGCTGTACGCTTTGATTCAGAGGATAGAGATTTTTTAAAGAAGCCCATTTAACTGTTTCCACTTTACTAAATATTTTTTCAAAATTGGCGATATTCCAAGCCGTAAAATCAGCGGGGTCAATCGCTTTAGACAAATACAACAGCTCATAATGAAGGTGCGGACCTGTTGATTTACCGGTATTACCACTTTCAGCTATTTTCTGCCCTTTATGAACATACTCGCCCACTTTTACTTTGTATTTATTAAGATGTGAATAACTGGTTTCGAAGCCAAAGTTGTGCGATATTTTGATAAATTTCCCACTCCCGTTACGCCGCTCGACCGCCACCACCACTCCATCAGCAGGGGCATACACAGCAGTGCCTGTCGACGCTTTATAGTCAATTCCCTTGTGCATTGTTCTGACTTTTTTTATCGGGTGATAACGCATGCCAAAACCATCACTCACACGCAGTGCTTTTATTGGCAATCCGTTTGGAATACTGTTTAACAAAAAGAGCCGCTGCTTGGTCAATATTGACAACCTCTCAAATCGATCTTCACTAGAGTTTGCCGGCAATTGAAAATTTAAAACACGCTCTAGTTCATCCAAGCTTTTATCTAAGGCGGTTAGATTTTTATCTAAAGAGGTATTAATTTTTTCAATCTTGATATTTTCTTGCTGTAGCTTATCTCTCTCTTCTCGTGTTTGCGTCAGAGAGCTTTTAAGTGCCGGGATACTGCCTATATCAACCTTTAATTGATCACGCTCATCTGTCAATGCAGAAAGTGTCTCGTTTAAGATATCAATTCGGCTGTTTTCCTGCGCTAACTTATCCCGCTGGCGAACCACTTTATCAAACACATCACTGAGCTGACTCAATTCATGTTCATATTTTTGTTGCGTCCCTAATAACTCATTGTACTGACCATTAAGATATTGGTGATTTTGTTCCAATTCGCTCAGACTACCGGTGGTTTTTAGCCATTGCCAATTACTCACCGCTAAAATCACCAAAACCGACAGCACTAACACCAGTGTTAAATAGCGAGAAATTTTGCTCATCGAAAATTGTCTCGAACCAGCCCCTGTTGTCAGGGTAATAACCATATTTGTTTTCAAACTCTAACCTTACCCGTATTTTTCAGAAACTAACTAAAAAGCCCAGCACCACCAGTTCGACAATACTTAGTGTCATATCGACCTGTTCGTAAATCAAGCACTGTTCAGGAATGAACGGGCTGTAAGATTGACGAAAAGTAATTGGCAGCAGGACTATCCCGTAAGTTCCCTTATCTTACGCTCGTCTATAATAACAAAACAGAGCAGACAATATCGTATTAAATTTGCTCGATATATAAGCGATACAGCTTGAAAAGCCAGCTAAAAACACTCTTGAGCGAGTGTTTGAATGGTCTTAATGGATATTACTGACAAAGTGCTAACAATAGATGCTGTGCACTACTTCTCTAACTGGTAACAAGGCACATATCTTTCATGATCTATTTTCATTCTGCGCTGTTTGACAAAAGCCGCCAGTAACTTGTCCATTTTATCCATCAACTGAGCATCTCCGGATAACTTATAAGGTCCTTTAGCGGCAATAGCTTTCACCGCAGGCTCTTTTACATTACCCGCTACAATCCCCGACATAGCCCGACGCAATTGTGCCGCTAAGATATAGTCCTGTTGATCACAGTGTAAATCTAAACCAGCCATTGCCTCATGCGTCGGATCAAACGGTTCCTGAAACTCGCTGGGAATATGCAACTGCCAATTAAAATGAAATGATCCACCACAATCTCGACGATGCGTATGAACTTGCTGAAGTTTTTCTTGCACCGCTAAGGCAACGGCTTTTGGATCGTCAATAATTATTTGATAGCGTTCACTGGCGGCTTGGCCGAGTGTTGATTTAATAAAGGCATCTATTTGCTCAAAGTAAGCTTGTGATCCATCGGGCCCGGTAAAAATAAAAGGATACGGTGTCTCTTTATTTTTAGGGTGCAGCAAAATACCCAGCATGTATAAAATTTCTTCAGCGGTACCCGCACCACCTGGAAAAACGATGATGGCATGACCCAATCTAACAAAAGCTTCCAGTCTTTTCTCGATATCAGGGAAAATCACTAACTCATTGACAATCGGGTTAGGGGATTCTGCAGCGATAATACCCGGCTCTGTCAAACCGATATATCGGGCATTTTCTATACGCTGCTTCGCATGGCCTATCGTTGCCCCTTTCATTGGCCCTTTCATCGCACCCGGCCCACAGCCGGTACAAATATTTAGCGCCCTTAAACCGAGCTGGTAGCCGACCTGTTTACAATAGTTATACTCATGACGCGCAATAGAATGCCCTCCCCAGCAAACCACCAAATTTGGCTTAATGTTTGGTTTTAACAAATTAGCATGTCGCAGTATATGAAAAACGGTATGAGTCAGTGCTTCTGACGGTGTTTTTAGGGTATTACTTAACGCGAGTTCATCACCGATGTAAATCAAATCTCTCAACACCGAAAAAAGGTGTTCGCGGATCCCTAGTATTATCTCTCCATCGACAAATGCATTAACCGGTGCATTGCTCAAGTTCAACATAACCCCTTGATGCTTCAGCTCTATCTGTATATCAAAGTCTTTATACATTTCAAGCACATCGGCGGTATTATCGATGTTGCTGCCGGTATTAAGGACAGCCAGTGAACACTGGCGAAACAAATGGTATAAATTATTATTGGTTGCATCTTTTTGTAATTGAGAGACTTCAAACGGGGATAATGTATCTAAACTATCTAAAGGTTTGATACTCGCATTGATAAATTGTTGTGTCGTCATTATTTATTTCTCCTTATAAATCAAAACATCCTGTTTTAACACGGCACTCTTTTCAAAATCATGACAGAACCTAAAAAAGCGAGGGCCAAGCTTGAGCCGCCATACACTTGAAAAACTCGCTTTAACCGGATCACCTCGCACCCAATCATCGCACTACAACATGTACAATCTTGCCTGCGACAACTCTGTCTTATATATGACTGCCTAAAACTTTATTATCAGGTAGACGCAATATTTTACACTTTGTTCAAATTGAAAAATCAATACTCAAGGCATGATTAATAGAGCAGCTAATCTCAATCACATAGTTTTAAAACACTGCTACCAGACACTACGCTCGCGCTAGGTAAAAAAACATTTACCGCTTTGCAGCTGCTTTGAAAGCCGAAACTTTGCGGTAATTTTCGGTTAGTACCTAACTACTGATAAAAACTTAATGCATTTAACAACTTAGGTTAATGTCTACTATAGCCTATAATTTTGTAATGTGACAAGCACCGGGAACCAAGCAAAACAAACTTCAAACATAAACATGTTCTTAAATCCACAATTTAATTAAACTTTAGTCGAAAATAGACACATATCACTTTCCTTTTCTTGTCTTAATCATATAATGCAGTCCTGAAATTCACCGAAACAAGCTAAGCTGAACTAAGTGCTCGGTGACTTTTATGCACTCTAAAGACATCGGTCATCGTACTGCCCATTTATCCTTACTGGCTAGATGAAATAATCATCCGACATCTACTGCATTGAACTATGTTTAATTAACGATGACTTGAAAAATATAGAGTGTACTAAAACGTCTATATACCATGATGTATAAAATGTTTCGCCATAATCAGTGCGAAATTTGTGAGGTTAAAAGCAATGTCTAACAAGAAATTTGATGTACTACTAGTAGGCGCGGGTGCAATGAGCGCAACTTTAGGCGCTTTACTAAGGGAACTAGATCCAGATTTAAGCATAGGAATTGTTGAGCGTCTCGAACACGTTGCAAGCGAGAGCACTGACGGCTGGAATAATGCCGGTACGGGTCACGCGGCGTACTGTGAACTAAACTATACCTCCGAAGATGAAAATGGCAACATTGACATCAGCAAAGCTTTAACCATCAATTCGCAATTTGAGATATCTCTGCAGTTTTGGAGCTACCTAGTAGAACAAGGTAAGTTGCCTCAGCCGGAAGCATTTATCAACCGAACTCCCCACAAAAGCTTTGTATGGGGCGAAACAAACGTTAATTTCTTGCGCAACCGATTCAATAAAATGTCAGCTCACCACCTCTTTGAAGGCATGGAGTTTACCGAGTCTCCGGATATTGTTGAAGAATGGGTTCCTCTGGTCATGCGCGGCCGAGATAAAGAAACACCTATTGCCGCGACAAAAGTCGAGCACGGCAGCGATATAGACTTCGGCGCTGTCGCCCGCAACATGATAGCCAATGTAGCCAAGCAGCCAAATTTTGATTTAATGGTTGGCCACAGTGTAGAAGACTTATCCAAAAATGAAGATGGCAGCTGGACTGTCTCCTTGGAACCTAAAGGCAAAAAGAGCTATAAAGTTGACGCTAAGTTTGTCTTTCTAGGTGCGGGAGGGGCAGCACTGCCGCTACTGCAGAAGTCTGGAATTCCTGAATGTGTAGGCTATGGCGGATTCCCTGTAACAGGTCAATGGCTAGTATGTACCAATCCCGTTATTGTCAGCCAGCATCACGCCAAAGTCTATGGCAAAGCCGCCATCGGCGCCCCTCCTATGTCTGTACCCCACTTAGATACTCGCAACATTGGCGAAACAGAAGCGCTGTTATTTGGCCCGTTTGCAGGATTTACCACAAAATTCCTGAAGAAGGGGTCTGTTATGGATCTCATCAGCAGTATCAAGAGAGGTAACATCAAACCGATGCTCTCTGTGGGCATGAACAACATGGATTTGACTAAGTACCTCATCAGCGAAGTATTCCAATCAGATTCCGAGAGAATGGCGTCACTGAGAGAGTTCTATCCGCAGGCAAAAGACAGTGACTGGTCATTGGCTAATGCCGGCCAGCGAGTACAGATCATCAAAAAAGACAGCGAAGGTAACGGCAAGCTTGAATTTGGCACTGAAATAGTTTCAGCTGCCGATGGTACTCTAGCAGCACTGCTGGGGGCCTCGCCCGGTGCTTCTACTGCTGTTAATACGATGGTATCCGTTATCGAACGCTGCTTTGCAGACAAACTAGAACACGGCGGCTGGCATCAAAAACTGAAAGAGATGATCCCCTCTTACGGCGAATCTTTGATCGATGATGCTGAACTTGCCAAACGCGTGCGAAACTACACTCAAGAAACATTAAAGCTTAAAGCTTAAAGCTTATAGCAGAGACAAATGACTTCACTTGTCTCTGCTACTGTTCTCTTTATTTTCAACAGGCGGTACCAAATCTACCCCTCCATCATGATAAGGATGGCACTTAAGTATTCTGCGCACTCCTAACCAACCCCCTTTAAGCCCACCATGGCGTTCGACAGCCTCTTTTGTATAACCTGAGCAAGTCGGATAAAAACGACAGTTACTACCGATTAATGGACTTATTGCATATCGATATAGGGTAATTATTAGTAAAAAAAACAGCTGAAACAATCGATCTATCGACCTTAATAAAACACCCATATAGCACTCAAAGATTAATTTCTTAGCTAATATTGTACCCTAAGAGCAAAAAAAACCTAGCTTAAGCTAGGTTTTTTTGAGACTCCTTAAAACTTAATCTTGCTTGTGTAAATGCACATCCATCTGTGGGAATGGGATGCTAATACCCGCTTCATCAAAGCGCAACTTAACTTTTTCAGTGGTTTCCCACAGCACATCCCAGTAATCAGCGCTGTTGACCCAAGGGCGAACAATAAAGTTCACACTGCTATCGGCAAGTTCAGACACGGCAATAACAGTGCCGGGGTCTTTTAGAACACGCCCATCTTCTGCAATAATATCTGCAAGTAATTGCTTTGCTTGACGAAGGTCTGCCTCATAACCTATGCCAAACACCATGTCGACACGACGTGTATCTTTTGCTGAGTAGTTAATAATCACGCCACCATAGATAGCACCGTTAGGCACGATAATCGCACGGTTATCGCCTGTGCGCATGCTGGAGTTAAAAATTGATATATCTTCTACAATACCCGACACACCTGCAGCCTCAACGAAGTCTCCCGCTTTAAAAGGTTTAAACAACAACAACATAACACCCGCTGCAAAGTTTTTAAGCGAGTCTTGCAAAGACAATCCAATCGCTAAACCAGCGGCACCGACAATCGCTATCAAAGAGGTGGTATCAACCCCTAGGCGATCTAGGGCGGCTACAATAACAACCAGTAATAACACAGCATTAGAGATAGACAAGATGAAATTAACTAACATCTCATCCATCTTAGAACGTCTTAAGACTTTACCTAACAATCCAACGACCATTTTGATAACAATTTTACCGACGACAAAAATGGCGATTGCAAAAGCAATATTGATAGCCCACGGCACTATATATTCTTCAAACATAATTTAATTGATTCCTTTATTGATAGTGATTTATAACGACCTAAACGTTATTAGATGCTGTGATTGAAACCAGACAAGCCATTCGTTTAAAGCGCGATGCTTATAAAAGTGACAGATAATATTTACGACGACAATCGGGGCCCCACAGCAAACTTTCTTAACACCGCGAATTTGCATTGCGAAGAGGGCATGCTGAATACTTCACAAGAGATCAAAACCCCTAACGCAGCATGCTACGGAGAATCAACCATACTGAATTAGACAGGCCTCATTCATCTCTATTAACTCACAACTTCGGCGCAACTTGTGTTTAACCCGTGACAGTCTTCACGATTTTGCGCAATTCAACTAATTTTATCCGTCATTTTAGCTGCGCAATTATAGTCTGATAACGTTATGACCAACAACCATTTATCACTGATTCAGCTTCAAACACTGCAGGAAATCACCACTACAAATTCAAATCTATAGCCGTCCACCAACTCATGTTAAAAATGTCTTATTAGCCTTTCACTCAATAGCTGTAGCTAACCGATAATGCGCCATATTTTTGTGCTTTTTGCTGTCCCTGAAACTCTTTGCTTCTATAGACTTGGGAATAGCTCAAATTCCAGCGTTTATAAACTACACTCACACCCATTGTGATATCAGCTACAAAGTGCTTTTTTGTAACACTGTGACTATCACTAAAAGTATTGCCATCGAGAAAAATATTATGCGCTACCGCCCTGCCATCTGCCGCTATAAAACCATGCACTCTGATATCACGATGCACCGGATCATTTAGTCCCGGGTTGTTACCCTCACCACCAGGTCGTAAAGTCGACATGCCAAAGTCTTTAGGCAGTGCGCTACCTACTCTCCATTCTGCACCTGCATTAATATAACTGGCAACATTGCCTAAACTTGCTCCCCAATGGGTGATGATGTCGGTATCAATAGTAGAAAATAGCTTTTCCTTGAGAGGCCTAAAACGGCGCTTGCGCTCAAATACCAACTGTACCCCTAACTCATTATCAAGCTGATTGTGCCAGCCGTGAAACCTTTCTATGCCTCTTATATCATGAATCAGATCCTGAGCTTCACGCGCAAATGCTGCAGGCCCCACCACCCCAAGATTCAATTCAAAACTGTGTAGTTTATTGGCCGTTCTCGCTTGATAGCCAACTCCCGCATAAAGCCAGCCAGCATAAGGGCGATCTGTTTCATCCAATACTTGTTTAAATTTATCTTGCGGGGTGAACATCAACTGGCCGAGACTAAACACCATATTTCTATGCACTTTAGCCTGGGTGTCCAAGTCGGGATGAAAGGGCTCTAGTAGCTCGTTGACGCCCTCGATCCAAGCATAGGAGTGCTGCTTATCTTCCAAAAACCGCTGTACATCTTTACTCACCCAAGAAACTCGCATGCCATTGGTGTAATTGAGGTCAGTATCGGCAAATAAATCATTCTCAAAGTGGAAATTAAGCGTCCAGGGGTCTTCACCGGCTAAACTTGGCAGTGAAAGAGTCAACAGCAAACAACAAAAGTAATAACGCATGATCTATTCATCGCCGATAAAAAAAAGCAGATATTAACAGCCAGAATTGGCCGCTACAATAGATAATGCGTAACAACACTGGGCTATTTTTTGTATAATATTATGTTTAATAAATGATTAGGTTAACAAGCAATGACAATTGTCAGCCCAACAGTTATCCCCCCTTCTGCCATCACTGATTCAACTTTTGAATTAACCTATATAATATTCGATGAGTTACTCATTGAAACAGATAAAACCATTCGTCAATACTTGCATTTGCATCAACCAACGCAAACATTGACGCAAATTGATGAGTGGCTCTCGCCATTATCTGTGACTATTGATAAACACCCAGCTAATATTCACTCTGAGCTAAAAGCGGGACAATTGCTGACGATTAAACTGAAGAATCATTTTGAACAAGCGGTCGATACTCACTGGCAGACTCTCTGGCAAAACGATGAAATATTGGCGCTAAATAAGCCAGCTCCTCTTGCCGTCAGCCGCACCACCCGTAATTTACACGATACTTTGATCGGTTTAGTCCGACGACAAACACCTTATAATAAAGCGCAATTATTACATCGTCTCGATATTGAAACTTCAGGATTAATACTACTGGCTAAAGATAAAAACAGCGACATTAAGTGGAAAAAGGGTCTTAAGTTACTCATCGAGAAAAAGGTTTATCATGCGATCGTCAAAGGCACCCCACCGTGGCGCGAGTTTGTCTGCGATAACCAACTAGCCGAGCGCACTGACAGCCCTATACGCTGTAAAATGTATGTCGTTGATGACAACTTACCCAGCGCTACTTACAAAAAGCCTAAACAGAGTAAAACGATTTTCAAGTGTTTGAAAACTCAAGGTGATTACTCGCTGATTGAGTGTCAATTAATGACCGGGCGAAAGCATCAGATACGCGCTCACTTGGCCGATATAGGATTCCCCATTGTCGGCGATAAAATATACGCCCACCGTGGTAAGTATTTCTTAAAAAGGCTTGAAACGGATGCAGGATTAAACATTGCTGACTATCAAATACTCGGTGCTAAAAATCATTTACTGCGCGCTGTTGAATTAGGCCTGCGGCTATCTCCAAAAGAAGATTTAACGAAGATACATTGCCCAAGTTTTTCAGAAAACATCTATCACGACCTCTTTAATCTTGAAAATAATGATATTTGAGAATAATTTATTTTTGGCATGCTTAAGGTACGGGATTAGGTATCGGAGTTAGACAATCATATAAGCTATTGAGCAATTAATGGATAGACTACGCAAAATCTCAACAACCGCTTTAGCGAGTTTTATCGGCGCATCAGCGCATCGTGAAAACAACTCTATAGTGCAAGCGAAGTACTGCAAGCAATAGCTATTGAGCTAGGTAGCAGCGAACAAGTCCCAAACGCCCCTGCCGAGCAAGATAGTAAGTGAATGGGGCAATAGTGACAGGCGGGCAGGTTGCCCGGCGAAAACCATTAACCAAAAGCGCGAACTATCCCGTCCCCCCGTAGCGTGCTAATGCTTTTAAAGAAGCTAAGCGGACAATATAGATGAAACTTGTTTCATCTTTATTGACTTTGTAAATCGCTTGCCAAGGACTCACCATTTTCAGCCATTCTTTCGCGGACTTAACCGCATCGTTATTCACAGGGAAAACTTGGCGACTTATTCGCAGCTTCCCTACTAGTATCGAGTAGCGCTCAGCGCTATTTATTAAACGATTCGCAGTTGGGAGCTATTTATGAGTGGCAGCTAGCAGATTAATATATACTTAATTTAAAATGAACAAATTTACAAAAAAGCTTCTTATAACCATCATATTAGCACCACTTGCAGATAGTCATTGAGAAACCGCCCATAGATCCTATACTATGTTTTCAAAATAATAAGAGAGTGTTCGATTCATTTATCTGTTCTCTCATCTAACTTTGGAGAGTCTCAATGGGCCTACCCAAAATAATAGCTAAGCTAAGCCCTTTAATGTTAATTTTCACTGTCACCACTAGCACTGTGTCTTTGGCTAATGAGCTAATTGTCACAGGCCCAAATTATGGCGCACCAAAGTACTATCTAGAAAATGGTCAAGCCAAAGGCTTTGTTGTTGATATTACTCGCTGGGTACTAGAAGACCTAAATCAAGCGTATAAAATAAAACTACTACCTTGGAATAGAGCTTACAACAACGCGCTAAAAGCCAAGATGGCGGTGATAGGGCTCTCTAAAAATTCATCAAGGATCAAAATTTTTGACTACTCTGACGCTATTTATTTCGGCGATTTAATGATAGTGGTTAAAAAAGGCCAGGAGTTCGCTTATCAAGCCGTCGCTGATTTACAGGGAATGCAGGTTGGTGCGAGTCACGGAGCCTCCTATGGCGATGTATTTGATAACGCTGTAAGTCAAGGTGTATTCCAAGTACGATCTTTTGAAAACGCAACAACAGGACTCAAGTTACTGTTAAACGGAAGAATAGACGCTGTGCTTCTAGGACCTGGAACTCAGGGCTTAAAACGTCATGTCAATAGCGACGATCAATTAGATATAAACCAGTTTTCAATTTTGAAAATACCATTTAAACGCGATGCAAAGTATCTTGGAATCCATAAGTCAAAAAACATGCAACCTTTTATAAAACGTTTTAATCAGTCACTCAAAAAAGCGCAAAAAAGTGGTGTGGTTGAAAAAATACTGGATCGCTATGAAGCCCCCTTGTGAAAAAATCTGATCGTTAAGAGCGCTAGAACAGACCGTTTTCAATAGTAATTTTCAGTCAATATTACGACTAACGGGACAGGATCAAGTACCAGGGTATTGGAAAATACAAAAGATTGTAGCAATACTTATGGTATTACCAGGCCTCGCCTATCTATAATAAAAACTTCTATAAACAGACTCTTTCCCACATTACTTTGTAATATGCGTTATGCCAGTTCCAAATAACCAAGAGCTGTGTTAATTTTAAACTCATTTTAAGTATATTCCTCAGTTACAAATATCACAGGCTCCACTTTTTATGCTATCTATACTCCACAGCTATCTATCGACTCTTACCACATCAACTATTAAGGTCAGATTTATTTTTGCTCTGTGTTCCCTTCTCTGCTTTTCTCAATTACAAGCCGCTAATATTTTTATCACCGGTGAGAGTCCTTTTTCTCAGATACATATAAAAGGCGAGATTGTTAAACATGACTACCAAAGAATGTTGAACATCATTAGAAAGCACAGCGATATCCCCTATATGTTATCACTTGATTCCAAAGGCGGTAATGTTATGGAAGCTATCAATATTGGGACTTTCGCGCGCAAGTACCTGCTGAGGTTTGAGTCAAGAAAATGTAATAGTGCCTGTCTGCTGATCGTGTTAGGAAGCTTGCATCGCTCAGAGAACAAACGCTCTGTCTTTGGCATCCACCGCCCAAAGTTCAATAGAGAATATTTTGCCAACTTAAATGCAACTGATGCCACCAAGAAGTATCAAAGCCTTAAGAACATAGTAGAAGCTTATATGTTACGTATGGGAGCCTCCAAAGCGTTAGTCACTAAAATGTTCGCAACCCCTTCTAACAGTATGATTTTCTTACAGGCGAGGCAGTTAACAGCCATGCTCAACTCTCCTCCTGAAGGCTATGCTGAATGGATTATTTCAAAGTGCGGTGATGATTTAAACCCACAGCAGCATCAGGATTTAATGGCTTTTTATGCTAATAGATCACTTCTGGGAAATAAATATTTTGAATATTTAGATGCAAAATCTACCCAGTATTTTCACTGTGAGCTGGAAGTGGTAAGAACCGAGCAAGTCAGATTATTCAAAAACGATTTTCGATTTAACACTTTGCAAATAGGCTCCCAATAAAACTCCCCTGGACAAGTATTCACACTGAGAAGTTCTGCTGCGTTCGAAAAAACCAACGCTAACGCTGGACCTTATATGTGAGGCTATTGATAACCGCGCGTTAACCAGCAACTTTCTTTGACTGGGACCACTATTGAAGAGGCCTCTGATTAAGACTTATGACTCGTTAAATGTGCTGTAACGTATTGCTAATCGCTACTGTGCAGCGGCTTTTATCGACAGCACATTTCGAACAGAGGGTGCATTTCATCGACTGCGTTGTTTTTTTGAAAGCGTCGGTTTTTTGCGAGCAGGCTTGCCTGTTTTTAAAGTGGTTTTTGCAGCCCCGGATTTTTTAGACTTTGTCGCAAATGTTTTCTTTGCACTACTATTATGTCGCTCTGATGATTTACCTGTTGTTTTACTTGGCGCTTTTCTTGCCGATGGATTCTTTTTGGCAATAGCAGCATTCAACGACTTCGATTTAGCATTGCTTTTTTGCGATTTAGCCTGTTCGGCAGATGAGCTAGATGACTGCGTCAGATCAAGAATAGTCGCCATTTCGCGCTCAGTAAAATCACGCCAGTCGCCGACACTTAAGCCCTTCAGGCTGACATTCATGATACGTGTGCGCTCTAGCTGTTTAACTTGATATCCAAAATGCTCACACATCCGGCGAATCTGCCGATTGAGCCCTTGCACTAAAGTGATTCGAAATGCGTATTGGGATTCTTTAGACACTTTACATTTTTTAGTGACCACGCCTAGTATGGGGACACCCGAACTCATACCTTGTATGAATTGTTCAGTGACAGGCTTATTCACCGTGACAATGTACTCTTTTTCATGGTTATTACCTGCGCGCAGTATCTTATTCACCAAATCGCCATTATTGGTTAAAAAGATCAAACCTTGAGAGTCTTTATCTAGGCGACCAATAGGAAATATTCGCGCGCTATGACCGACAAAATCGACGATATTATTGCGCTCATCTCCTTCTGTGGTACTGACCACACCCACCGGTTTATTGAGCGCAATAAGCACTAATAATTCTTCTTCCAACGGTTCTATTTTCTGCCCGTTGACCGACACTTTATCACCGGGGTTTACTCTATCGCCCACTTGCGCGCGTGTGCCATTGATAAACACATTGCCCTGTTCGATAAAGCGATCAGCATCTCTGCGTGAGCACAAACCACTCTGGCTAATGAATTTATTCAAACGGGCGGAAAATAACTCAGACATGCGCGCTAATACTCGATTTTATTGATGAAAGACGACAAATGCGGAATTTTACCTCAACCAAATATTTATTGCTGGATTTTGTTGTACTCATCAGTGCCTAAGACCACGGCCCTAGAAGGATGCAGTATACAAACTATTGGTTTTACTATGAAATTGAATAGAATTAACAGCGTCCATAGTCTTAGTGGAGACCCTTCGAGTCACTGCACAATCTAGCGTGGCGTAAACTGCGCATTGGCGTCAATGATTTAGGGTAAAATTCACTTTGGGTTATTAGTGATTATTGCTAGTATGCCACCCCTTGATATTTTTTGGAGTACTTTGCATGCAGTTTACCGGTAGTGATAACTATGTAGCGACTAATGATTTACAAGTTGCAGTCAATGCGGCGATTACGCTACAGCGCCCGCTACTGATTAAAGGAGAGCCGGGCACCGGAAAAACCATGCTCGCAGAAGAGGTTGCCACTGCACTGAATAAACCGCTGTTGCGCTGGCATATCAAATCGACCACAAAAGCGCAGCAAGGCCTCTATGAATACGACGCTGTATCGCGTTTGCGCGATTCCCAACTAGGGGATGAGCGAGTACACGACATCGCCAATTACATCAAAAAAGGCATGCTTTGGCAGGCATTTTCGGCCGATGAGCAAGTGGTATTATTGATTGATGAAATTGATAAAGCGGACATAGAATTCCCCAATGATCTGCTGGTAGAGCTTGATCAAATGGAATTTAGTGTTTACGAAACTGGCGAGCGTGTAAAAGCCGTACACCGCCCTATTATTATCATTACCTCAAACAATGAAAAAGAGCTGCCCGATGCCTTTCTACGTCGCTGCTTTTTCCACTATATTCAATTCCCAGATCGCGAAACTATGCAACAAATCGTCGATGTACACTACCCGAAATTAAGCACTGCGTTAGTCAAAGAGGCGTTAGATATTTTCTTTGACATTCGCTCTGTCAACGGCATTAAGAAAAAGCCCTCAACCTCTGAACTGATCGACTGGCTGAAGTTGTTGATGGCTGACAGCATCTCTCTTGAGACGTTACAAAATTCAGACAGCACTAGTGCAATCCCCCCATTGCACGGTGCATTGGTTAAAAACGAGCAAGATGTACACATGTTAGAGCGACTGGCCTTTATGTCTCGCCGGCCCGGTCGCTAGCCATGTTGATCGATTTTTTCAACACCTTGCGTAAAGCGGCGATCCCGGTCTCGATTAACGAGCTACTCACGCTACTTGAAGCGATCAAGCAAAAAGTCGTGTTTGCCGATCTCGATCAGTTTTATATCCTGGCGAGAGTTTGCCTAATCAAGGATGAAAAGTACTTCGATCGCTTTGATCAAGCGTTTGCCTACTACTTTAAAGGGATTGAAGTACTAGAGTTATTCCCCAGTAATCAAGTGCCAGAAGACTGGTTAAAAGCGGAGTTCATCAAGCAGCTTAGCGATGAAGACAAAGCGCAAATTGCAGCGCTGGGCGGCCTTGATAAGTTACTAGAGACCCTTGCCGAGCGCTTCAAAGAGCAGCAAAAACGCCACGCCGGCGGTAACAAATGGATTGGCACCGGCGGTACTTCCCCGTTTGGTCACAGTGGCTATAATCCTGAAGGTATTCGTATCGGTGGGCAAAGTACCCATAAGCGAGCCACTAAAGTGTGGGAGCAACGCCAATTCAAAAATTTAGACGATCAACAGCTATTAGGCACCCGCAACGTAAAAATGGCATTGCGCAAACTGCGCCAGTTTGCCCGTAGTGGCAGCGCAGATGAACTCGATCTTGACGATACTATTCGCAGCACTGCAGATAATGCAGGGCTGTTAGATATAAAGATGGTCCCAGAGCGCCACAATGCCACTAAAGTGCTGTTATTTTTAGATATCGGCGGATCGATGGACCCGTATATTCACTTGTGTGAGCAGTTGTTTAGTGCGGCGCGCAGTGAATTTAAGCATCTTGAGTACTTCTATTTTCACAACTGTGTCTATGAAAAGGTTTGGCGGGATAATAATCGACGTTTCAGCGAGACACTCTCGACGCACGCTGTAATCAACAGCTACGGCGCCGATTATAAGGTCATTTTCATCGGTGATGCGGCGATGTCACCCTATGAACTTTTTAGTCCCTATGGCAGTGTTGAGCACATGAATGAAGAAACGGGAGAAACTTGGCTCGCTAGAATTTTAAACCAATGGGATAAAGCGATTTGGCTTAACCCTATCCCACAAAATCACTGGCAGTATACGCAAACGACAGTGGCGATTGAGCAACAATTACGCGGCAAAATGTATCCACTAACACTGGAGGGGATGAGTGATGGCATTCGCTATTTATCAAAGTAACTAAATGATACTTTTGAAGGTAAGTTTACAATTTTACCCCGAAAAAACTCAACAGCTGTATCGTAGCAAAGTAACAGCCAAGCGTCGCTAAAATCGCCAAGCTGAGACTTAAATAGAAATTCATACCTCGGCTTAGCATCAAAGGCAACGAGACAAACAATGTCAGAGATGGCAGCACCAACCAAAAGACACTGATTGATAGTTCACTGACTTTTTCTATACTTTTTGTATCTATATACAACCAAACGATTGCTAGCACTGAGATCAATGGAACTGAGGCCAATACCGCCGCTAATAGAGAACTTCTTTTAGCTAATTCGCTAATACACACCACCAGCAAAGTTGTCAGGATAATTTTTAACAGGTAATAACTCAAACCAGCCTCCAAGCAGTATTTTTTCTTCGCTTTGCGGTAATGCTTAGATTTAAAACAAGCTAAAACATTGGCCGATAAACAACTTCCCGGCCAATATTACTATGCATATACGCTTTATTTTCAAGTATAGCTAGCGCTAATATATCACCAGCTAAGCCCACATAAATCTAGTAAAAGACCTCATTATAACGACTGCATTAGATAATACTGCGTTAAAAGCCAACTCAATAATGATGAATGAAGTAATGCTGAAATCATCCTGAAAATGCCTATTTACACCAGTAATACCCATAAACAGGGTGACCCTGACTTCGCTTTTTCATCGGTTTTTCCTTGTCTTACCTACATTCGCTAGGTCATGCAGAGCTCTGTGTCTGTCATTTTTAAAATTGCGTGACCACAGTGACACCGGGGTGACTGACTTTATCCATATTGGTCAACACTTCGATTGACTGCTCCAAACTAATAGTGCGTCCCAGCAGTTTTTCAGGCTGTAATTTTCCCGATTGCATCATCGCTAACATCACCCCATAACGATGTGCCTGCATTCCATGGCTGCCGATAATTTCCAGCTCATTGCCAATCACAATATCCATCGGTATGTTAGGGCTAGCTTGATCCGCCAATAACAACCCCACTTGAATGTGCTTGCCCTGTTTTCTTAAGCTCTTGATAGAGTTCACACAAGTGATCGGGTGCCCTAGTGCATCTAAAGAGACATGTGCGCCCCCTTGAGTGATCTCTTTTACTGCTTGCGCAACATTGGCCACTTCATTGCCATTAATACAGGCAACCGCCCCTAAAGAGCGTGCCAGTGCCAAGTTCTCTGGTGCTATGTCAATGGCAATTACATTGGCGCCGGCGGCATTGGCTATCATCACAGCAGAGAGACCTACTCCGCCACAGCCGTGTACCGCCACCCACTGTCCGGCACTGACTTGCCCCTGATCAATCACTGCCCG
>Ga0209395_1000621_pt1 | contig 51535 bp, 52 predicted proteins | sample GOMGulsemesocosm_3_FD_184635 | JGI IMG/M metagenome (GOLD analysis project Ga0209395, IMG submission 184635) | Methane-oxidizing microbial communities from mesocosms in the Gulf of Mexico - GOM9D Gulf of Mexico (SPAdes) (version 2) | ecosystem: Environmental > Aquatic > Marine > Cold seeps... | reverse complement strand
ACCAAAATCAGGATGAAGTATAGCTGCGTATAATTCTTCGCGTGGAGTTGAGTGAGTGTTGATTGGTCTAGTTAATCCATTCGAGAACTTCCGTTTTTCTAGAGGGTTTATGTAAAGCCTTTTTTTCGCTATTAAAGTAGTGAAAATAGCGTTGAACATATAATATGCTTTTCTGCATGATGACTCTGATAAGTGTAAAAACTCTTCTTTAAACTTACTATAATCTTTGTCCTCTAAATCAGAACAGCGTTTACCAAGAGCGTCTTTAAAATACAGCTTTATCGCTTTTAGAGTCTTCTCTGAAACTGGATTCTCAATATCTTCTCTATCAATTTTATATTGTTTGTGAAGGTATCCTGCAAGTGTTACGTCACCAAAGCCTTCGCTCGCAATTGAGGCAGACTTTATAAGGTTGTCACATTCTGTTTTTGCTTGCTCTAAGTTTAAGCCATTTCCGTTTTCTGAAAACCGACCTAATTTGTGCATCCCTCTGTGTAACCTACCCTTTTTTGTCGCAACATAGGCGTAAAATGTTTTCGTTGTTTTCCCAATTCTGAGTACTATGGGTCTATCTGAACTTGAGTCGTAATAATCGACTGGTGTAGAGAGGAATGAAGCACTTCTAATATTGGAATCTGATAATTTTATTGAAGGCATATATCACCATATTTTGTAGTGTAGAAATAGTGCAAATTTCACGAATGTGGTAATAATAGTAGTCGTTCGATACATAATTGCTAATATTTTCTTATTTAACTAGTGGCTTTTTAGCTGTAAGTACCTTGTTTATTAACGGTATTAATATTTAGCTATGCAAGGACAGCCCCTTAGGAGGCGGGTGCTCTATCCTGTTGAGCTATGAAGAGATTTCCTTAGTATATCAACTATTTAATACGGGCTAAATCATTAATTTGGATATTACCCAGTGGTAGGTTATCTAATGTGCGCAACCTTGCACTATTCTGCTCAACTTCAATCACTTTCATGGTGCCTTGGTACAGAGTCTTTGAACTGCGCTCAATGCCAAATTGATCTTTGTGGGTGCTAGAGTAGAAAAGCGACAAAATAGTACCATTTTTAAGACCATTACTCCGTCCAAGGTTTATTTGTAAACTATTACTTTCTACTGAAACCACTTTTGCCGTTGGCTGTTGGCATTGCAGTGTTTTCTCTAAATCAATAGTTACATCATCAAGTAGGGCGATAATAGCTTGGCCATAATCTTTTTTCCAAAATATTTTACTCTTTAGATTTGCCTCTTCATGCTTGTTATATTGCCAAGGTGCTTTACTACGGTACTGCTTAGTAGAAATTAATTGCCCTTGTAATGCATCGTACAAGTAAATTGTAAGATAAAAATGACGAGTTGGATTGGTTATCCAGTAGCCCAATGAATTCTTACTTTTAAATTTCACTGAGATATCATTGATCTCACCATAAACGATGAATTGACTGTCTGTTTTTGTAGCCAATGAATGTAGCGTGTCGGTTTGCTGATTATCTTGGTACTGCTCACCTAGTTTCATTGGAATATTAACAAACTGCCTAACATTTAAACTTTGTGGTGATAATTTTAATTGATTAAAAAGTGTTTGGCTTATTTGTTTGTTAATCGTAAATATGTTGCCATTGGTTGCTTGCTCTGGCGTGTTTAACTTGAATCTTGCAAGTGAAATCGATTTTGGAAATTTGCTGCCATAGCAAATTTTCTCAGAGGCACGGATATCAACTTTCAGAACGATATTAATGACTTCATTTTCACTGTCTTTTTGTTCATCAATAATGGTTAATGCTTTTATCTCCCCTTCACTATTTAATACCAGACTGTTTTTAACTAAAACGCCTCTACTTACCTGTTGCAAGCTAGAAATTGTTCCCCCTGAGTACACTAATGCATTTTTAACCGCTTTTTTGATGGCGAGATCACGTGCTTTATCCCAATCGTCATCAACCACTATTGCACTTGCCGAGGATTCAAACCATTGAGCTTGAGCTAAGCTTGAAACAAATAGTAAAAATAGTAGGATAAATTTATTCATGGGAGAACCTTATTAAAACTAAATAATATTCGAATGCTAGGGTATTAAATAAAGCAAGATTTATACCATTGATTAATATGTGTAACTATATATGCCTTATTGAGCATGACAATTATCGAAATTAATTCCCATAAATTGATATTACTCTTTTGTTTTATTGGAGATCGTGGTGGCTTAAGCACTGTCATACAATGATAACATTAGGAATCATACTATGATTAGCTGTGATACTCTTTTGGCTAAGTAAATGTAGAAACTGAAGCTAACTGCTAAGAATCATTACCCAACAGGAAGTTGTCAGTAAAATGGCTGAACAGTTTTTGTATAGCTGTTCTAATAGGCAATACAATTACATTGGTCTGTGTTGTAGAACCAACCGGGTCGCTATGACGAACTATTTATGGAAAAGCGAATATGATTTCGCCTTGCTATACAGCAATCACCAGTTAGCTTGGTTAAATGAATTGTATCTGGCTTGATTTTTGCATTGTTACTGTTAATAACCAAGCAAGGAAATTGTTATGAAATCATATTTATCTGCACTATTAGCCCTCTCCCTGTTATCTGCGTGTAGTCATTCAATTTATGAGGCGCCAGCTAAAACAGAGCAAGACTATCAACATACTTTTACCTCAGTTGGTTATGCGCCTATTGAAGCGCAGCCTGGTGAGAGTTTTGATCAAAAAATATTAAATGCAATTAAAGCATCTAAATTGGAGGCCTATAAAGAGATGGCTGAGCAAGTTTACGGAGTGTTAATTACTGCTAGTGATAGCACTGATGGTGCTATTTTACTCGATGACAAAGTGGAAAGCCAAGTAAAAGGTTTAGTTCGTGGTGCGCGTGTATTGAAAAGCTATCATGAAGGCGGTGTGTATATCACTGAGTTAGAGTTGGATATGCAGACTTTGCCATTCTTGAAAGTTGTTGAGTTTAATCAGCAGGGGGGCAAGATAATTAAGGTTGAAGAGGCTGTTTATTATTAGCTACGATTGATTAATGCTTAAGCTTGGATGTTCTTACCAAGTAATTGTCCTGCATTTAGTGCGCCTTTTTGATCATAGGTAACACTGTTTTTTCCTGTTGCCTGTGTCATAAGTTGCATTAAGTGTTTATTACTTTTCATACTTAGCTCAACTAAACGTCCGTTGACTGTGTTGAGTTTTTGACAGTTTAACAAATTTATTTCAAGGTTATTTTTTATTGCTGTTAGCTCTTCACTTTGCTTTATCTGTTCGAGGGTGTTTTCGTTAGTGAGCTGTTTGTCAAGTGTTGCGATGCTTTGAAGTAGTTTTTGTTTGTTAAACAAAATATCATTGAAGGTGCTGAAATCTTTTACTGTTAAGCAACGTTTCTCCTCTTCAAGAACAACTTGTAGATCAGAGATATTTTTTAACTGTTGTGACAATTTAGTTTGTAACATAACTTCTATTTCTTTGATTTGTTAAGCAAATGCTTTTCCAAAATCACCTTCAAATTTACTGAGTTTCTCTGCTAATCGTTCGGTATTAATTTTGTAGTCACCATTTAAGATGGCTGCTTTAAGTGTTTCAACACGTTGTTTGTTTACTTGAGGCTCACTTGAAGGTTGTATTTTATTTAAACTTTTGGCTTGTGATGTAAGTTGCACTGAGTCTTGGTTTTTTTGTGTCGCACTGACCCCTTGATTGCTTACATCCTGTTGCTTTTGAGCTTTGTTTTGCTCTACAACAATATTTTTTTGTGTTGCTTGGCGATTAATATTTATGCTCATAATTATCTTCCAAAAAGATTACATATCCATAATGTCGGCACGGTTAACTATTTCTTTAACTATTTTAGCTTTTATTTTAGAAAAAGAGTAACTATTTCTAAAATGAGACTTTTACTTTTTTAAGGGCGTAAACAGTGCCTACAACTACTCGCTGTGTACGGCTGTTCTTTACCCTGACAGTGCCACCAATGTTTGCATCACTTAATGCAATGCCTGAGGCCCTTATTGATAACCCTGTTTTAGTTGCATTAATTGTCACTTTATCACCTTTACAAACAAAACAGATATCTCTATCTTTGATTATTTTATTAGCTGATAAATTACGTTTCAATCGCGCGCCATAGAGGGAGTTAAGGGAAGTAAAGCTACCATTACGAATGCGTGATCTATCCATGTAGATGGATTTTACATTGCTCTGATTAAGTACCTGTCCTTTACTGAGGGAGCTATTTACAATAATAGCTTGTTGTAAAACGGACACTTTTACGCGTATATAGGTTGTCCATTTTTTTTCATCAAGGCAACTTACTTTAACTGATGTAGTTGACTTTATTTTATTTTTAACTACTTCTCCCGTTACTCCTGTTTGGCAAACTGGATAATTTGTGCGTTTATCAAGTGGCGCGACTTTTAAACGTAATTTTTGATTTTTTTGTAGTTGATATAGCTCATTATATTTATCAAAAACAAGTGTTTGAGCAAAGTTTTCTAGCTCTTTTCGATAATTAGTCTCAGCAAAACTGTAGGAGCAGCCTAAACTAAGAAAAAGAAAGACAAAACGTATCAAAATAATTACCCTGTACTAAGTGAGTTAATACTGAAAAATAGTGTATTTGATTCATGTAAATACTAATATTATAGAACGATTTGCCTGTAAATGCCTACAAGATATAAGGAATAAAATATGGCTGGTGTGTTAGATTCGGTGAATCAACGGACTCAATTGGTCGGACAAAATAGGCTTGAGTTACTACTGTTTAAGCTAGGTGGCATTCAACGTTACGGTATTAATGTATTTAAAGTAAAAGAGGTATTACAGTGTCCGCCATTAACTGCACTACCTAAATTACATCATGCCATCCGAGGTATTGCACATATTAGAGGGCAGACTATCTCGGTTATTGATATGAACTTAGCAACGGGCGGGCGAGAGATTGATAATATTGAAGAGCGTTTTATCATTATTACCGAGTACAACCGCTCTATTCAAGGTTTTTTAGTTGGGTCTGTTGAGCGTATTATCAACATCAATTGGGAAAATATCTTACCACCGCCAAACGGTGTTGGCCGTTATAACTACCTGACGGCAGTCACTGATATTGATGGGTCTTTAGTTGAAATATTAGACGTAGAAAAAATCCTTGATGAGATCGCTCCTGTAAATACAGAAGTTGCTGCTGAAATTATAGATGAAAACATCCAAGAGAAGATCGCTAACAAGAAAATTTTGGTTGCTGATGATTCTTCTGTGGCAAGAAAGCAGATTCAGCGCGCAATTACTGCATTAGGTATAGAGTGTGATCTAGTAAAAGATGGCAAAGAGGCACTTGACCTATTAAAAGAAATTTCTAAAACACAGCCTGTAACAGATCGATATGCATTAATGATTTCAGATGTAGAGATGCCCGAGATGGATGGTTATACACTCACATCAGAAGTGAAAAATAATCCAGATTTGTCTGATTTACATGTTATTTTACATACCTCGTTAAGTGGTATTTTTAATCAAGCTATGGTTGAAAAAGTAGGAGCTGATGATTTTATTGCTAAATTTAACCCAGATGAATTAGCCACAGCAGTACAAAAGGTGATTAATTTAGATGACCAAAATAATAATTAATAAGTGAGAAATTATTTGTGAGAGCACTCTCTGACGACATATATAAACAATTCTCTGACTTTTTAGAGGTGCAATGTGGCATTGTGCTAGGCGCTAATAAGCAGTACTTAGTGAAAAGTCGATTGATTCCTTTAATGACTCAGTTTTCAATCGAAAGTCTTTCTGATCTGATTCATCAATCGATGAGTTATAAAAATAGAGCCTTAAGAACGGCCGTTATTGATGCGATGACAACTAATGAAACGCTGTGGTTTCGTGATAAATATCCTTTTGAACTGCTTGCTAAAAAGATCTACCCTGAAATATTAGAGAAGAAAAAAAGCATTAAACTGTGGTCAGCGGCTAGCTCTTCAGGTCAAGAAGCTTACTCTATTGCGATGACCTCTTTAGAGTACCAAAAGCAGAAAGCAATGTTGGGTATGAGTGTTCAGATTGTTGGTACTGATATCTCTAATACGATGTTAGAGCAATGTAAGAATGGTACTTACGATACGCTTGCTTTATCACGGGGGTTATCTGATGAACGTAAAAGACAGTTCTTTAATGCGGTAAATGATGGATCTGGAAAATTTCAGGTTAAACCAGAAGTCAAAAAACTGACCAGTTTTAGAAATTACAACTTATTAGACAGTTATGCAGGTCTTGGTAAATTCGATATTATTTTTTGCCGCAATGTACTTATTTATTTTTCTAGTGAAGTAAAATCAAAAATATTAAATCAGTTTGCTAGTGCTTTGAATCCAGGTGGTTATCTTATTTTAGGTGCATCAGAATCGTTAACTGGATTAACTGACAAATTTGATATGGTTCGTTGCAACCCTGGCATTGTCTACAAACTTAAAAGTTAACCTACCCGTTGCCCCTTTATAATATAAAGGGGCAATAATTGCCCCTTTATATTATTCACTTCCCACTCATCAAGCTTAATGTTTTTCTGCTTATTGTTTATCTTAAATATCTATTTAAATGCAACGAAAAGTAGCTCTAATCGCTACTCCTCCCTTAATACATGCATTTTATTCTATATATGGTAAATAAATAATAGCTGTGTAAGTTATTTTGGCACATGCATTGCATTGTATTTAGTAGAGGAGAAATTTATGGCGATTAACTTTGAAAAAGCATTTGGTATACATCAACACACTGTTGGTATCCGTTCACGTCGTACAGAAGTATTAGCGGGAAATATTGCAAATGCAGATACACCTGGATATAAAGCGCGTGATATAGATTTTAAAGATGCTTTGTTGAACGCAAAATCAAGGTCTGGTGTGCATTTAGATCGTACTCATGACAGCCATAAGTTTGCTCAATCATTTTCAATGGCACAATCCGGTGAGTTATACCGTGTGGGAAATCAACCTGATACAGGTGATGGCAATACGGTAGATACTGAAGTTGAACGTAATTTGTTTATGAAAAATAGTATGGAATATCAAGCGAGTTTAGATTTCTTAAACAGTAAAATTTCAGGTCTGCGTAAAGCGATTAAAGGCCAATAGGTGCTACGAGGAGAATAGTTATGAGTTTATTAAGAGTATTAGATGTTTCTGCAACGGGCATGAGTGCACAATCTCTTCGTTTAAACACCACTGCCAGTAATTTGGCAAATGCCAATAGTGTTAGTAGTAATCGTGAAGAAACATATAGAGCTCGCCACCCAATTTTTGCTGCTGAGCTAAATCGTGCCAAAGGCGGTTTAGGTAGTAGTGTTGGTGTAAAGGTGCAGGGGATTGTTGAAAGTGTTGCACCTTTAAACCAAGAATATGCACCAAACCACCCTAAATCAGATGAAAATGGTTTTATTTATCACTCTAACGTTAATGTAATGGAGGAGATGGCAAATATGATCAGTGCTTCTCGCTCATACCAAACTAACGTGCAAATTGCAGACGCAGCAAAGCAGATGTTAAGCCGTACACTACAAATGGGCAAAAGTTAAGGGGTAACATATGACAGCAATTAATTCGTACTTAGATCTTACTACGCCGTTAACACAAGAACAGATTGCGGCTAATAAAGAGATTGATGCAAAGCAAAAATTACAACAAGAAGATTTTTTTGCGTTGCTTTCGCAGCAACTTGCTTATCAAGACCCATTCAAACCTGTTGATAACTCTGAAATGATTGCTCAAATGGCATCCTTCACCACTGCGGAAGGGATAACCACAATGGGGACAGAGTTTGCCGGTATGAAAGAAGTATTAAGCTCAAGCCAGGCACTAGAGGCATCATCATTGGTTGGTAAAAAAGTATTGATTCCAAGCAATCAGGGGCACCTTGCTGAAACAGGAGATTTATCTGGCTCAATAAATAGTAAAACTGGTGCTTACAGTACAGTAGTCTCAGTAACCAATAGTGGTGGAGAAGTCGTCCGCAGTATTGAAATTGGTGATATCGGTGCTGGTAATAAACGCTTTTCTTGGGATGGCCTTGATGGCGAAGGTAACCGTTTACCTGAAGATACTTATACTTTAAAAGCAAATGGTACGGTAAATGGTAAAGGTGAAGAGTTAATGGTGGCGACTTATGCGCACGTACAAAGTGTGAGTTTAGGTGGTGGACAAGCAGGCGTGCATCTTAACCTACAAGGGTTAGGTGGTATTAAGCTTTCAGAAGCAATTGAAGTTGCAGAAAACAAATAAGAGGAAAATATTATGTCTTTTAATGTTGCATTAAGTGGTATAGCGGCTGCGCAATCAGATTTAGATTCAACAGCAAATAACATTGCTAATGTTGGTACTGTAGGTTTTAAAGAATCACGTGCTGAGTTTGAAAGTGTGTATGCTAACTCTTTGTTTTCTAATAGTAAAACAAAGACAGGTGATGGTGTTTCAGTTTCAGCTGTTGCACAGCAGTTCCATCAGGGGAGTCTTAAGTTTACCCAAAACCCTTTAGATTTGGCGATTACTGGTAGTGGTTTTTTTGCAACATCGAGTGAGTTAGATGCACAAGACATGGCCTTTACCCGAGCGGGTACTTTTAAATTAAATAATGATAACTTTATCGTTGATAATAATGGTAATTATCTACAAGCCTTTCCGGTAAATGAAGATGGCAGTTCATCATCAACCAGTTTAAGTACTACTAAGCCGATTCAGATCCCAGAAACAGCCGGTACACCAGTACCAACAAGTGAAATTAATTTGACTCTAAACTTGTCATCAAAAGCAGATCCAATGGATCCTGCAGATTTTGATCCTAACGATTCAGATACTTACTACAAAAAATCCTCTATCAATATTTATGACTCTCTTGGTGAGGCACACACACAGGCAACCTATTATATCAAACCCCACGATGCTTCTTATACTGGTTCGAGTCAGTGGGTAGCCTTTGTGACGGTTGATGGTAAACCCGTTGATCTATGGGATACTAATACAGGAATGGCGACTGCCGGTACATATGGTAAAGATATTAATGGTGACGGGACTGCTGATACTATAGCTAACCTAACTGCTTCAGTAACCACCTTGACGGCAACTGCGACAGCTGCATCGGCAACTGCGACGGCATCAGCAGCTGTTTCCGCTACATCAACGGCGACTGCCGCAACAGATGCCGCAGCCGCTGCCGCAGATGCAACGGCATTAGCCGCTAATCCTACTAGTGCACCACTAATTGCAGCCGCTGCAGCCTCAGCTGCAACAGCCGCCACTTCTGCAGCTGTTGCAGCTGTTGATGCAGCTCAAGCTTCAGCCGATGCCGCTCAAGAAGCCGCTGCAATTGCAGCCCGAGACGCCGCTACCCTGTCTTTAACTACCGCCACAGTAAATGGTGTTGGAGGTACTGCCACTTATACCGATGCAAATGGCAATACTCATACGGGTGGCGTACTAACTTTTAATGATATCGGTGCTTTTACTGGTAGTACACCTGCAACGTTGAGCTTTCAGTCTCTCGGAGTAGATGATCCAAGCTCCGCTGCACCTGCTGATGGTGCCGATATATTAGATCCTGGCGCAGATGGAACACAACGTTTAACTTTAAACTTTGAGAGTCCAACACAATACGCCTCTGCTTATGAGGTAACCGGACTAGAGCAAGATGGTTTAACTGTTGGTCGTTTGACAGGTGTTGAGATTGGTACAGATGGTTTAGTTAAAGCGACTTACAGTAATGGCACATCTCAACCATTATCACGTGTGGCAATGGTACGTTTTCGTAATGAACAAGGGCTTTCTCAGACAGGGTCTAACTGGATTGCATCACAAAATTCAGGTGATCCAATTGCTGGTGAGGCCGCATCAGGTTCTTTTGGGGCAATTAAGTCAGCTGCACTAGAGCAATCAAACGTCAATTTAACGACAGAGTTAGTTGATCTTATTACAGCTCAACGTAACTTCCAAGCAAACTCAAGAGCGTTAGAGATTAATAATACCCTACAGCAAACGATACTACAGATTCGATAAACGCTTCTTTCAATCAGTTACCTCTCTAAACGCACCTTTTAAGGTGCGTTTTTGTTTTAATCCCTTCGAAAAATCCTATTGGCATACCTTTTGCATTTACTTAAATACAAGTCATTAATTAAAACGTATATCGAGCTAGCTCGGTTAAGGAATGTAAATGGATAAGTTTCTTTATATCTCAATGTCAGGTGCCAAAGAGAGTATGAATGCTTTAGCTATTCATTCAAACAACCTTGCTAATGCAAACAAAACGGCTTTTAAAGCAAGCTTTGAACAAGCTCGTAGTATGCAAGTATATGGCCCAGGCCAACCATCCCGCGTTTTTTCAGTGACGGAATCGCCTGGACAAAACTTTGAAAGTGGCATTATGCAAACAACAGGGCGAGATCTCGATATTTCTATACAAGGGGATGGCTGGTTCGTTGTTGAGTCTGAACTAGGCGGGGAAGCAATGACCCGTTCTGGTGGTCTTAATATTAATCAACAAGGACTTCTAGTTGATAGCAATGGCAGTCAGGTGCTAAATACTCAAGGTGAACCAATCTATATCCAATTACCTATTGAGAAATTTAATATTCGTCAAGACGGTATGGTTGAGGTACGCCCAGAAGGCGCTCCCGCTGATGCAATGGAAGATATTGCACAAATTAAATTAGTTAACCCTAATGTAAAAGACTTGATGCGTGGAGAAGATGGTCTGTTCAGGCGTATTGATGGTCAAAATGCTGAGCAAGATCGTGGCGTACGTATACAGAGTGGTACGCTTGAAGCGTCCAATGTTAATTTAAGTAGTGAGTTAACCAGTTTAATTAACTTGCAACGACACTTTGAAATGCAGATAAAAATGATGAAGAACGCCGAAGAGATAGATAAAAGTTCAGAATCTTTGTTACGCGTTGTTTAACCGGTCATCATTAAAAATTTAATAAATCTAAGGAGTAATTTATGCATCCCGCTTTATGGATAAGTAAAACAGGGTTAGATTCCCAACAAACTAATGTGGCGACTATCTCTAATAACTTAGCAAATGCCAGCACTGTTGGTTTTAAAAAGAGTCGTGCAGTCTTTGAAGATTTACTCTATCAAAATATCAACCAACCGGGTGCAAATGCGACACAAAATACTAAATTGCCTTCTGGGTTAATGATTGGCTCTGGTGCAAAGGTTGTGGCGGTACAGAAAAACTTTGCTCAAGGTAATGTATTAACAACAAACAACTCATTAGATATCATGGTTGATGGGCGTGGTTTTTTTGAAATCGAGATGCCGGATGGCAGTTCTGCTTATACTCGTAATGGCCAATTTCAGTTAAATGAAGAGGGGATTATTGTAACCCCTGGATCAGGTTACCCGTTAGTGCCACAAGTTCAGATCCCTAATGATGCACAGTCAATTAGTATTGGTGCTGAAGGAGAAGTTTCTGTGCGTATTAATGGTCAAGGTGAAAACCAAGTGGTTGGTCAACTTAATGTTAATGATTTTGTAAACCCGTCCGGTCTTGAACCGATGGGGGAGAACTTGTATGCCGAAACGGGGGCAAGTGGTACGCCATTGCAGGGTATTCCAGGTGCTGATGGCATGGGTTTTTTACGTCAAGGTATGTTAGAAACCTCTAACGTAAATGTAACGGAAGAGTTAGTAAACCTTATTGAAAGTCAACGTGTTTATGAGATGAACTCTAAAGTTATCTCTGCCGTGGATGAGATGCTCTCATACGTAAGTCAGCAGTTATAATTGGAGGATTTATGATTAAATTAATTTTATCCGTAAGTATAATTTTATTGGCTGGGTGTACTTCATTGCCAAATGAAGAGGTAAAAAATGACCCTGAATTTGCACCAATTGAACCAATTGAAGCGGGTGTTGATGTGGTTAATAGTGGATCAATGTTTCAAGAAAACTACGCTAATAACCTCTACTCAGATATCAAGGCGCACCGTGTTGGTGACATTATTACCGTCTATTTGGAAGAGGCAACTTCAGCAAGTAAAAAGGCGGGTAGTAGCCAAGAAAAGAAAAATAGTTATGATTTAAGCATTGATCAAACGGTTGTTCCTACTGGAGGCAGTACACCAATGATAATCTCTGGAGGAAGTGCTGGTTTTGGCCAAAAAACTAAATTTGAAGGGGATGCAGATGCAGACCAAAGTAATAATTTGCAAGGTAGTATTACGGTTAATGTTGTCCGTGTATTAAGTAATGGTAACTTGGTGATACGTGGCGAGAAATGGTTAATGCTAAACAATGGTGAAGAATATGTACGTATCAAAGGTGTGATCCGCTCAGAAGATGTGAGCTCTGATAATTCAGTTTCATCAATGCGCGTTGCTAATGCACGCATTCAATATGGCGGTACAGGTGATTTCGCTAATACCCAAAAGCAAGGGTGGTTAACTGCCTTTTTTAATAGCCCATACTGGCCTATCTAACCTAGCTGGCGAATCTTATTCAAGGAGTATTTAATGACTATATTTAAAAAGATCTTAGTTAGCATATTAATTATCAGTTTTTCTGCAAGCTCTTTTGGGGCGCGTATTAAAGATGTTGCTAGTGTACAAGGAGTGCGTAGTAACCAGTTGGTTGGTTATGGATTGGTAGTTGGTTTACCTGGGACGGGTGAAAAAAGCAGTAAGTTTGCAGAGCAAGCATTTGCCACCATGTTACGTAACTTTGGTATTAATATGCCAGCGGGACAGAAGCTAAAAATTAAAAATGTAGCGCCCGTTGCTATCACAGCAGAACTAAAAGCTTTTGCAAAGCGTGGTCAGAAAATTGACGTTACTGTTTCAGCCATCGGCGAAGCAAAAAGTTTACGTGGTGGTGAACTGTTACAAACCTTCTTGAAAGGGGTTGATGGTAAGGTTTATGCATTAGCACAGGGTAGTTTAGTCGTTGGCGGGTTAGGCGCTGAAGGTGCTGATGGGTCAAAGGTTGTAATAAATACACCTACTGTTGGTCGAATCTCAAATGGCGCGATTGTTGAACGTGAAATTATCTCTCCATTTTCAAAGGGGGATAGTATTACTTTTAATCTTCATCAATCAGATTTCACAACAGCGAAACGTTTAGCGGATACGATCAATAATTTGGTCGGCCCGAACACCGCGTCATTGTTAGACGCAACATCAGTTAAAGTGTTAGCACCGCGTGAAGTGTCGCAGCGTGTTTCCTACTTAGCCACACTAGAAAATCTTCGCTTTGAACCTGCGCGTAGTAACGCAAAAATCATTGTAAATTCACGTACGGGTACAATCGTTGTTGGTCAAGACGTTAAGTTACTACCAACTGCAATAACTCATGGTGGTATTAGTGTCACAGTAAGTGAGGATAAAGAAGTCTCACAGCCTAATGCGTTTTCTGGCGGTAATACCGAAGTGGTGGATAACAGCACGATTAACATCACCCAGGAAGATAGTCGCATGTTTAAGTTTGATACAGGTGTTAGTTTAAATGATTTAGTGCGAGCTGTTAATGAAGTGGGTCTTGCACCTGGTGATTTAATGGCAATACTTGAAGCACTTAAGCAGGCAGGCGCTCTGCAGGGGGAGTTGATAATTATATAGATATTTAGCTATCAGCTATCAGTAAAAACTAAAAATCCCCGCTTTGAAATTATTTAAAGCGGGGCTTTTTTTAACTGACTGATTATTACAGGCTCATCGCCGCAATCCAACCAAATGCAATCAAAGGCAAGTTGTAGTGTATGAATGTTGGTATCACTGTATCTCTGATATGGTCATGTTTTCCATCGCTGTTTAAACCTGATGTTGGTCCTAACGTGGAATCTGACGCTGGAGAGCCTGCATCACCTAATGCGGCGGCTGTACCCACTAATGCAATGGTTGCCATTGGTGAGAAACCAAATGCGATAGCTAGTGGTACGTAAATCGTTGCGATAATTGGAATCGTTGAAAATGAAGAGCCAATCCCCATAGTAACTAGTAATCCAATGAGCAGCATTAACAATGCCGCTAAGGCTTTATTATCACCAATGCTACCACTTAGGTAAGCAACTAAGGTTTCAACACCACCGGTTGATTTCATCACGGCTGCAAAACCGGCAGCTGCAATCATAATAAAACCTATCATCGCCATCATATGTACACCTTTAGTGAACACGTCATGGGTCTCTTTCCATGCGATAACACCACCAGCGGTAAACACAACAAAACCAGCCAGTGCGCCAATAATCATTGATCCTGAGAACAGTTGTGCGCTTAAAGTGGCAATAATGGCAATGGCAGCAACAATAATATGACGCTTATTAACTGTTTTAAGCTCAGGTTTAGCCTCAACTTTCTCTGCTAGTGCATAATCACGTGGTTTTCGGTAACTAATAAATACTGCAATCAATAAACCTGTCACCATGCCTAAAGCGGGTAAAATCATCGCTGTTGGTACTTGTGCTGCTGTTGCTTGAAGGCCGTTATCATGCAGGCTTTTAAGCAGAATGTTATGTAAGAAAATGCCTCCAAAACCGACTGGTAATACCATGTAAGGAGTGATTAAGCCGAAGGTTAAAACACAAGCCACTAAACGTCTGTCCATACGTAGTTTTGCAAAAACAGTGAGTAGCGGTGGAATCAAAATAGGAATGAAAGCGATATGAACAGGAATAATATTTTGAGAGGAGATCGCAATTAATAGGATGCAGGTTAGCAGCGCATACTTTATGGTGAGAGAAAGCTTATCTGGGTGATGGCCATGCAAACGTTTAATAACGGTTTGTGCCAACAGGTCGGTAATACCTGACTTAGAGATTGCCACTGCAAATGCACCTAACATCGCATAGCTAAGCGCAATCGTTGCTCCTCCACCAAGACCACCTTCAAATGCGCTAACGGTATCGGCAAGTGATAAACCTGCACTTAAACCACCCACTAAAGCACTCAGCGTTAATGCTACAACGACATTGATACGCATCAATGACAATACGAGCATTAAACAAACAGCTAATAAAACTGGATTCATCTTTCTTCTTCTCCATAAAATTTAAAGGGGCATTTTACGTGACTAGATCTGTTAAGCAACTTTAATAAAGTTACTTGTATTTAGTGTCTCAGTTGCAGTAATAGTTAATGATGGCATCAATATTGCTTTGTTATAACAGAGAGTAAAAAACAGGTTAAACGGGGCTAATAATGGCAACTAATACAGTGACACAATCTAGCAATTACTTTGATCTACAAGGGTTAGATCAACTGCGTCAAAAAGCGCAGGGTAATAGCAAAGAATCGATTCGTGAAGTTGCGAATCAGTTTGAGTCGATGTTTGCTTCTATGTTAATCAAATCGATGCGTCAAGCTAATGAAGCGTTTGAAAGCGATAGCCCCTTTAACAATAAAAATACTAAGTTTTATACCGATATGCAGGACAAACAGCTTGCACTTGATATCAGTCGCCATGGCTCTCTCGGGCTTGCAGATGCGCTAGTCCGTCAACTTGATCCCACTTCAATAGCACGACCGCAAGCTATTCCGGAAAATCAAATGGTGATGCCAAATAGTGAAAAATCGCAAATGATGGATATCAATAAAGTCCTTCCTGCGGTTGACCTTAACAAACCTGATCAAACACAACCTACAGCAATGGTGTTTACTGAGAATAAAACAACAGGCAGCGATAAGAGCGTTTTCACTGATCAAAAATCATTTATTGATACCTTGATGCCTTATGCCAAAAAAGTGGCAAAAGCCTTAGGAATTTCTCCTGCAGCATTAGTTGCTCAATCAGCATTAGAGACTGGGTGGGGTAAAAAAATCATTAATGGTGAAAATAACCAAAGCAGCTTTAATCTATTTAACATTAAAGCGCATAAAAATTGGCAGGGTGAAAAGGTTGCTAAAGATAGCCTTGAAGTTGAAGATGGGATTGGTGTTAAACGTCGTTCTGATTTTAGAGCTTATGAAAACTATGCACAAAGCTTTTCGGATTACGGAAAATTTATTACCAATAATCAACGATATAAAGAAGCGTTGCAACAGGGGGAAGATGCTGGTCGTTATGTTGAAGAGTTGCAAAAAGCGGGTTACGCAACTGATCCACAATACGCAGACAAGATTAAACAGATAATGGATAACGACACCTTTAAAGCGGCATTAGCGGAAGGAGAATCAAATGGCTGATCTATTTCAAATTGGTTTGTCGGGAATTGCTTCTTCACAGGCAAGTCTAGCCACTACCGGGCATAATATTGCCAATATCAGTACTAAAGGTTACTCACGTCAAACAGTAGAAGTAGCAACAGGCGGTGCGGATCGTTTTGGTGATTATTTTATTGGTCGAGGTTCGATTGTAGCCGGTATTGAGCGCGCCTATGATAAGTTTGCTTTCACTGAGAATATTATGAATACCTCTCAGTACTCTTATTCTAAAGAGGCTTTTATGCAAACGAACCAACTGGATATGCTACTTTCAGATGAGAGTACGGCTGCCACTAAATCGGTATTAGCTGTTTTTGAATCGATCAATGGGGTAGCCGATCATCCTAATATGCTAGAGTCTCGCAAAGTATTCTTAGAAACGTCAGGCAACATGATTAACCAATATAATCGCTTATACGATAACATGGAGATTCAATATACCAGTATTAATAATGATATTAAAAATACTGCGACAACGATTACGACTCTAGCCGATAACCTTGCAAAAATTAATAAACAGATCTCTGCGGTATTGGGTAGTGGTGGTAGTAGCAGTAATGCCAATGATCTGTTAGATCAACGAGATCAGGCTATTACTGAACTCAGTGAGTTTGTCAATGTACAAGTGGTGCCCGCTGACAATGGTATGGTTAATATTTTTATGGGCAATGGGCAGTCATTAGTGATGGGCGGTGATGCGGTTAATCTGGTTGCCGTTAATGGCGATCCAGATCCATCTCGCAAAGAAATTGCTATTAATTCCAATGGTGGTCTTATTTCTTTAAACGGTGAGCAGTTAGGTGGAAAAATAGCTGCCTTGTTTGATACGCGTAAAAATGTCATTGAGCGCGCTTTTAACCAATTAGGCCAAAATGTCATTGGCTTAACCCATGCGATTAATGAACAACAAAAGCAAGGGCAAACCCTTGAGGGGCAGATAGGCACCGATCTATTTAATGATGTGAACTCGGTAGAATCGATGCGAAGTCGTGTGATGTCACATGATGATGATTTAGGTAAAGCGCAGCTTAGTTTACGTATTGATGATATTAGCCAAATCTCTCCTGATGAATATGATTTAGTAGTAAATAGTTATGTCGCAGGTCCACCAGATTTTATTGGTTTTGATATTACAAATCAAACTACGGGCGAAACACAAACATTAGGGCCAATTGATCTGGCTGCAACTAAACGTATCGATATTCCCAATTCTGGTTTGAGTTTAGGCATTGATAATATTATTGCCAGCGATCCTCCTCGGGCCGGAAAAGCATTTACTTTACGGCCAACTCGCTTAGGTGCACAAGAAGCAAGTTTGCAACATACCGATCCGGTAAAAATTGCAGCTGCAGATGCTGAAATTAAAGTGATACCTGCTAGCACAAATACAGGCACAGCAAAAATCCGCACCAGTGGTTTATCTAATTCACTTGACCCACTGTATATGGATAAAGATAACCCTTTAGAGATTGTGATAACAGGTAAGGCGGGTGGTGTGATCACCTATGATATTGTTGATAAAAATGGTAATCCCGTCACGCTACCAGTAGGCTCTGCAAGCAGTTATGTACCTACTAAGGTGGCAGGGGATCTTCTCACTGGTTTATCGGTAATGCCTGATCTTTTAACGGGTAAGGTAACGTTTTCGCAAGCTGGAATTGACATTGAGATGTATGCAGGATCACCTACAATTGGTGATAAGTTTAGCCTGACCTACAATGAAACCGGTGATGGTGATAACCGTAATATGTTAGAAATTGCCAATCTTCAAAACAAAAAAATTATGAATAATAATAAAGCCACCTTTCAAGATGTTTATAGTGGTATGTTGTCAGAACTTGGTTCAAAAACGGCTAATGCCGATGTTTCTATGCAGTCATTACAGGTTTTGCATACTCAGTCTACAGAGCGTATTCAAAGTACGAGTGGCGTTAATATGGATGAAGAGGCTGCAAACTTATTGATGTTTCAGCAACATTATAGTGCTGCTGCGCGCGTTATCTCAGTAGCAAATGAACTATTTGACACTATTTTACAAGCCGCGCGTTAAATGATTTGAAGTATTTAGCCACTGGCTACCAGACCACTCTTGCCTGTTTTCCTGAGCAATCACTAGCCGCTTAACTGCATGGGCTTGTACTAAACCAGCAGCCCATTAGCAAATAACAGTTTGAAGCATTGCTATAACACCTCCTGCCACACCCCTATATGTTGTTTTTTTGGAACGAATTTTGCATTAAACCATTAGCTTGAGTTATTAAACTCATTTTGAATGAAGAGAGGCAACGATGCGAATTTCTACCCAGACATTTTTCCAGCGAAATACACAAAGTTTATTTACTAAGCAAACTGAATTGAGTCAGCAGAATGTCCACCTATCGACACAAAAGCGTGTTATTCACGGATCGGATGATCCGGTTGCTATCTCAACAATTCAGCGCTTGAAGCAAGACTTAAGTGTCGGGGAACAATACCTAAAAAATGGTGAGATGGGTGAGACAGCTAATGCATTAGAGGAAACCTCATTAAATCAAGTCACCAATATTCTGCAACGTGTGCGCGAACTAATGGTGAGTGCGGGTAATGATAGTTATAACGCAGCAAACCGCGAAGCGGTAGCCAAAGAGCTTGAAGGGCTGCGTGAAGAGTTGGCTGGCGTCGCCAATACTCGTGATGGTAATAGCCAATTTATATTTTCAGGTTTTGAAGTAGACACTCAACCTTTCCAAACAAATGAGTTTGGCACTATTGAGTACCATGGTGATAATGGTGATCGCTCTTATAAAGTTGGTCCTGGTGTTTTAGTGCAAGGTAATGATTCTGGCTCGGCTATATTTACTGAAATATCAGAAGGTAATGGTACATTTGTTTCAGAGGGGCATGAAAATAATAATGGCTCTGGTGTAATTAATGAAGCATCAGTTATTGATAAAAATGCAGCCAATGGATTTTTAAGTGAAGATTATACCGTTGCTATAACAGAAACAGCACCGGGTGCAGATCCTGATTATTCTGTTTATGGCTTAAAGGAAGGTACGGTTACTGGCAATGCGAGCATTAATCTAGCTTCGGTTGATATTAATGATGCAAACTTTGCGACCTTTGATCCTGCTTTATATGATCCAAATGCAGTTAGTGGAGCTACCATAAGTTTTTTTGCTGTTGGCCCATTGTTAGAAGTAAGGCTAAATGGTGCATCGGCGACACCAGCCGCTATGTATGACCCTGCCAATACAAATCAACAAACAGTTGACCTTAATGGATTAAAGTTTGAAATTGAAGGTGTGCCTACAACCACAGATACTTATACTCTGAATAAATATGTTGAACCAACAAAATATACAGAAGGGCAATCAATAGAGTTTAATGGCATCAAAACAGAGCTTAAGGGTAATGTAGTTAATACCGACTCTTTTTCATTACGTCAAAGTGGTGAAAAAGATATTTTTGCTACTATTCAGGATGCGATTGATACATTAAGGATTCCTGGTGAAGATGATGTTGCCGGTGCACAACGTGAAATGCGTTTGGATATGGTGCGTTTACAGGTTGATAATGCCATGGAGAATGTATCCGGAATTCGTACCTCGGTGGGCGCACGTATGCGTACTATTGATAATCAAAGAGAGTCCACGCAAGATTTTAACCTTACCAATAAGAAAACTCTTTCAAGTTTAGAAGACTTGGATATGGCAGCAGCTATCAGTGACTTTAAGATGCAGATGAGTTTATTGGAGGTTTCTCAACAAACGTTTGTACAGATGCAATCACTTAGTTTGTTCAAGTTGATTTAAAACAACATTTTTAGTGACAAAAAAAGAGGCAATTGATTGCCTCTTTTTTTTTGCCTCTGTTTTATTGACCAATTGTAAATTATTTAGTCCAACGTAACCCCTTGCTAATCGCCTGTTTTATAGACTTAATGCTTAAAAAACAAACCAAAATAAAAGTTGGCATGTAAATCGCATTATAAACCTTGAGAGTAAAAATTGACGGCAATGATTAGAACGGTTGCCGATTTCCCCAGCAACGGGGTAGCAAAGGAACTAGGAGTAAATTATGGCTCAAATGATAAATACCAACATAATGTCGCTTAATGCACAGCGTCAATTAAACAAAAGTCAAATTACGCAAAATGAAGCGATGGAACGTTTATCTTCAGGTCTGCGTATCAATAGTGCAAAAGATGATGCCGCTGGTCTTGCAATTGCAACCGGTATGGAATCACAAATTCGTGGTATTAACCAAGCCGTACGTAATGCCAATGACGGTATCTCAATGTCGCAAACCGCTGAGGGTGCGATGGATGAGATGACCAATATATTGCAACGTATGCGTGAGCTATCAATTCAAGCGGGTAATGATACTAACTCTTCATCAAACAGAGCATCAATTCAGAAAGAGGTTGATCAACTTTATGAAGAGTTAGATAGAATTTCAAGCGTTACCCAGTTTAACGGTGTAAACCTACTCGATGGTAGTGGCGGTAGTACTACTCTTCAAATCGGTGCCAACTCGGGTGAACGTTTAACCTTTTCAATTGATGCGGTAACTACAACCGATCTTAATTTGAATGCTGTTTCTGGTTTAGGTGATTTAAATGGTGGTCGAGTAACCAGTGGCGCAGCAATAGACAAAGACCTTGTTGCTATTAATGGGGTTGATATTCAATCAACTGCAAGTGGTTCGGCGGATGATATTGCTACTGCAATTAATGCTCAAAAAGGTTTAACTGGTGTGGCTGCTACTGCTTATAATATTGTAGAAGGCACTGCCGGTATTGATGGTACAACCGATGGTACCTTAGAGATAGCTATTGATGGTGCTGCTGCGATAACAATTGCAGCCACATCGAGTGCACAAGACTTAGTCGATACGATTAATCGAGATATCGGTGGTGTAACAGCTTCTTTAAACAGTGATGGAGGGCTAGTATTAAGTAATGATACTGGTAAATCAATTGCAGTATCTAACGGTGCACAAGTGGGCATAGCTAGTGATACTTATGAGGGTTATGTGTCATTAACTAGTGCTGATGGTAAACCTGTAGAGGTTAGTGTTGGCTCTGATACTGCTGCAACTTCAGCTGATGTACAAAAAATGGGGTTCAATATATCTACTGGTTCAGATGAGATTAAAGGTGGACAAGTTGACTCCAAAGCAATTACTGCAAATGATTCGATTAAAATTAACGGAGTTGATTTAGGCGCGGTAACAGGTACCTCGGCAGCCGATAAAGCATTTGCTATTAATGCGATTTCAACAGAGACTGGTGTATCTGCATCTGCAACAACTGAAGTTGAATATACGGTTAATATTAGTACCCTTGCACTTGATACTGATGCAACTAAATCGGCATTAACCATTAATGGGGTTGCTGTAACGATGACTGCTGGTACAGCTGCAAGTCTTGATGATGTTGTTAATGCAATAAATAAATCTGGTATTCAAGGTGTTGTTGCTAGCGCAAACAATACTACTGGTGAACTTGTATTAACCTCTCAATCAGGTAATGATGTAACAATAGAAACAGTAACACAAAGTTCTTTTGCTGGTGTAGGTGCTGCTGCCCCCGTTACTACAAGAGGTGAAATTACTTTAACTGGTGCTGATGGTTTAGATGTAAGCATCACCAGTACGGCAAGTAATCAAGATGCTCAAGCAACAGCTTTTGCAAAACTTGGCCTCACCGATATGGGAGGCAACTCCGGTGCAATTGGTAAAGGCTTAAGCGTTAATACAGCCGCTAATGCTTCGAACTCGATTGACCGTATTGATGATGCATTAAGTAAAATTTCAGACTCTCGAGCAAACCTCGGTGCGATTCAGAATCGTTTAGGCTCTACTATCTCAAATCTAGAAAACGTATCGCAGAATTTATCCGGCGCAAAATCACGTATCTATGATGCTGACTTTGCTGCAGAAACGTCGAAAATGAGTAAAGCGCAAATCTTGCAACAAGCAGGTACCTCTATGCTATCGCAAGCCAATGCAAGCACACAAAACGTATTATCGCTTCTACAAGGTTAAACGTTAAGTAATAGCCGATGAGAAGCTTATAAAAGCTTTTCCATCGCAGAAAAATGGGTGAAAATTTCTTTGGTTTTTACTCTCATTTTCTCCGACGACTCGCCCATTTAAAGGTAGCCACTGGCTACCTTTTTCTATTTTTAGCAACCCAATTTAAAGCATAAAAAATAATGCCTGCTAATACACCGTAAAGATGTGCGTTAATTAAAACAGGTGCACCAATTAGTTCTACAGTACTTTGTTGAGCGCCAAAAAATTGTTCATAGGCTATTTTAACGACTAAGCCTAAACCTAACAGGTAGCCCCATCTGTCTTTATTGTTAATATCACTCATTACACCATAACTGAACAGAGCGTGTAGTACACCAGAGAAACCAACATACCAGAGAACATTAACCTCTAACAAAAACAGTGCTAATCCAATAAACAGACTGCTAAAAACAATCAAAGGTAAGAGTGTCATTTTTTTGAATGTATCTATAAATAGTCCTAAGGTGACGATAAGGCCAATTAGATTCATAGCAAGGTGATTAAAGTTAGTGTGGCAAAAAGTGGCCGTTAATAATCGCCAAAACTCGAACTGGTTTATGCCTGTGTGGTAATATGCCAATAGCTCACTTGACTGTGGCTCTGTAAAGTAGATAGAAAAGCAGAGCCAAACATAAATTGTTGTTTCAAAAATAAGTGAACGCATTTGATCTCATTTCTATATTTAGGGTAAACAATGGCTAAAAGAGCAAACTGTGCAAACTGCTTAAAAGCGAGCTCTGCTTGTATCTGTGGCACCATTAAAACGATTAACAACGTGAATCGTCTACACATATTACAAGATCCCAGTGAGGAAAAGAAAGCGATAGGTACTGCGCGTATCTTAAAACTGTCACTTACCAACGTACAACTTACTATTGGTGAGCTATTTAACGATTTGGATTTTGATGTTAATAATAGCTATCTATTATTTCCAAGCGAAAATGCGACACCCGCTGAATCGTTAACGGACTCATTTGAGATCAATACAGATAGCCAATTTATCCTATTAGATGGTAGCTGGAAAAAAGCTTATAAGTTATTAATGAATAACCCGTTTTTACAGCAACTACCCAAGGTTTCGATTAATGTAGACGAAAAAAGTAACTATCGTTTGCGTAAATCACCACGTGAAGATGGTTTATCAACGGTTGAAGCGGGATATTATCTGCTATCGCAATTAGAAAATGACACAGAGAAGTTTGTACCGTTATTAAAAAGTTTTGAATTTATGATCGATTATCAAATATCACAGATACCAGCTGGGATATATCAGGCTCACTATTTAGATAAGTTAAAGGACTAATCGCATGCCACTTAAGGTATCGAATGGCGTTGAGATTGCCGACTGGCAGATAGAATTAACTGCCATTCGCGCGCAGGGCGCTGGTGGACAGAACGTAAATAAAGTTAGCTCTGCAATACACCTGCGCTTTGATATCAAACGCTCAACACTACCTGCTTTTTATAAAGATCGTTTGCTCAAACTTGCAGATTCTAGAATCACTAGTGACGGTGTGATAATTCTAAAAGCGCAAAGCCATCGGACCCAAGAGAAGAACAGGAGTGATGCATTAGAGCGTTTGAAAAGGTTAATTTTATCGGCTGTAGTCGTTCAAAAGGCAAGAAGGGCAACCAAAGCGACACGCAACTCACAGAGACGTCGTATGGATAAAAAGACACAACGTGGAACAACCAAAAACTTGCGTAGTAAGAAGATTGATTACTAAAGTAAAAATTGAAACGCTAAAAACTAAAAAACCAGCGCTAAGCTGGTTTTTTCATACAGGTTAATTAATTAAAAATTAACGAGCACGGAATACGATACGACCTTTAGATAAGTCATAAGGCGTTAATTGTACTGTCACTTTATCACCCGTTAAGATACGGATGTAGTTTTTACGCATTTTACCAGAGATATGTGCTGTCACCATGTGGCCGTTTTCTAATTCAACGCGGAACATTGTGTTAGGCAGGGTATCCATGATGGTGCCTTGCATTTCAATACTATCTTCTTTTGCCATTCTTAATGGATCCTTTATGTTTTTAGTTTCCTCAATCATTTTGAGGATGGTGCTAATTTCAATCGGCGCATAATGCCAGAATTATAGCAATGGGTAAAGGTTTGTTGCTCGTTTATTAAACTATTTGTAAAAATATCTATTTATTGAAAACTTTCCACTCACCATCAATAAAACGTTGGTGTGGATTAAACTGCGTTTTGTAATTCATTTTTTGGCAAGTTTCGATGTAATAGCCCAAATATAAACAATCAATTTTATGCTCGATTGCAAGCCTTAACTGCGTTAATACTGCAAATTTCCCTAAGGAATTTGATTGATAGTCTGGGTCATAAAAGCAGTAGAAAGCGCTCCATACACGGCTTGTTTCAGTAATAAGTTGGTCAGTAATACTTACTGCGATGAGCTTATTGTCATCATAGATTTCAATGAATAGCGATTGATTCCATTGGCTATGTATAAAGTCATCATACTGTGTTCGTGACGCAGGGAACATAGGGCCATCGAGATGCACTTCATTGATATATCGCTGATAAAGATCAAAGTAGTTATCCCCAACCTGTGTTGCTATTTTAATCGTAAATGTGCTGTTTTTATTGATTAAACGTTTTTGGCTACGAGATTTTACAAAACTATTCACTGGAATACGCAAGGATTCACAGGCTTGGCAGTTTTCACAATTGGGGCGGTAAACTTGATCGCCACTACGCCTGAATCCATTTGCTAATAAAACCGGATAATAAGCTTTTGCATTTAGCTCTGGTTCAATGAGCATAATTAATGTTTCTTGTTGGTTTTCTAAATAGGAACATGGAAAGGGTTTAGTAATGCCAACATTAAGTGAACTAGATTGAGTAGACAAAAAACACCTGCTATTGTGAATGAAAATAAATTCAAGGAAAACCTAAAATGAGTGTACAAGTAATTATAGAGAAAAAATTATCAGAAAGTATAGATTGTGCTTTTTTACTGGTTGAAAATGAGAGTTTTCGTCACGCAGTGCCTGAAAACTCAGAAACGCATTTTAAGGTCACCGTAGTGAGTGAACAGTTTATTGGTAAATTATTAATTGCACGTCATCGTTTAGTCAATACAATTTTAGCTGAGCAATTAGCTGGGCCAGTACATGCACTGGCAATGCACACTTATACGCCTGAACAGTGGGAAAAATTGGGCAATGTATCACCTGAGTCGGCTGATTGTATGGGAGGTGGTAAGTAGCATTTACATAAATGTTAAAAATAGAACTTTTATGTAAATTTATTTCACATAAAAGTTTGATCTCAATAGCCCAACCCAGCGCAATAGCGATGGCAATCCCCCTGTAATTAGTGGTATTATACGCCGGAATTTTTTAGTCTACTTGTTAATTACCTGTTAAATTTAATTTTAATGGGCTATTACTTGTAATGTTTTTATGCCGAAAGGCATCTAACTCTTCTTCCCGTAAACATAGTGCAAGAGAATATGATTACTATAAAAAAAGGACTGGATCTCCCAATTAGCGGAGCGCCAGAGCAAGTTATTCAGGATGGGCCTACCATCACTGAAGTAGCTATACTAGGCGAAGAATATGTTGGTATGCGTCCATCAATGGCTGTTAAAGCCGGCGATACTGTAAAGAAAGGTCAAGTTCTTTTTGCTGATAAAAAGAACCCTGGCGTTAAATTTACCGCTCCAGCATCTGGTGTAGTTAAAGAGATTAATCGTGGTGCAAAACGTGTTTTGCAATCAGTTGTTATTTCAGTTGAAGGTCAAGAGTCAATCTCTTTCCCGAAATATGAAAGTGCACAATTAGCAAAACTTGAACGTGCTACGATCGTTGAAAACTTAGTTGAATCTGGTGCATGGACAGCGCTTCGTACGCGTCCGTTTAGCAAAGTACCTGCTATTGAAGCAGTACCTGCATCAATATTTGTGACTGCAATGGATACAAATCCATTGGCAGCTGACGCTGAGTTAATTATTAATGAAAACCAACAAGCTTTTACCGATGGCTTAGCTGTGTTATCACAGTTAACGACAGGTAAAGTGTACGTTTGTAAAGGTGCGGGTAAATTACCTACATCTGATGCAACGAATGTTGAAGAGAAGTTATTCTCTGGTGTTCACCCTGCAGGTCTTGCGGGCACACATATTCATTTCATTGATCCTGTTTCGATTACTAAACAAGTTTGGTCAATCAATTACCAAGATGTAATTGCCTTTGGTCAGCTGTTTGTAACAGGCGAGCTTTATGTTAATAAAGTTATCTCTGTAGCGGGCCCTGCTGTCACTAAGCCACGTTTATTACGTACTGTTATTGGTGCATCTACTGCACAATTAACGGCGAATGAATTAGTTTCTGGCGATGTACGTGTCATTTCTGGTTCTGTATTGTGTGGTGTCACTGCTTACGGTGCACATGCTTACCTTGGTCGTTACCACAACCAACTTTCTGCATTACTTGAAGGATACGAGAAAGAGTTATTCGGTTGGGGCGCACCTGGTTTAAATAAACATTCTGTTGCACGTGTATTCATTTCTGCATTAAATCGCGCTAAACATTTTGCATTCACTACAACTACTGGTGGTAGTAAGCGTGCAATGGTACCAATCGGTCAATATGAGCGCATTATGCCGCTTGATATTCTACCGACTGTGTTATTACGTGACTTAATTGTTGGTGATAGCGATGGTGCGCAAACGTTAGGCTGTTTAGAGTTAGATGAAGAAGATTTAGCGTTATGTACTTATGTTTGCCCTGGTAAATATGATTACGGCTCAGTCTTACGTAACAACCTAAGTAAAATTGAGAAGGAAGGCTAATCATGGGTCTTAAACATATAATTGAGAAGATGGAGCCACACTTCGAACCTGGAGGACGTTACCAAGGTTGGTACGCTCTTTACGAGGCAGCCGCTACTTTCTTCTACACGCCGGGTTATGTTACAAAAGGCATAACTCATGTACGTGATAGCCTTGATCTTAAGCGAATGATGATTTTCGTTTGGTTAGCGACATTCCCTGCGATGTTTTACGGTATGTACAATACTGGATTTCAAGCAAATGAAGCGATCGTTCTTGGCCATGCAGCCCTAGATGATTGGCGAGTTGCATTATTAAATATGTTAGGCGTGACCATGGGGTCGGGTGCTAGTTTATTTGATAATATGCTATTTGGTGCGATGTATTTCTTACCTATCTATGCGGTAACTTTTATCGTTGGTGGTTTCTGGGAAGTACTATTTGCAAGTGTGCGTAAGCATGAAGTAAATGAAGGTTTCTTTGTTTCATCTGTACTATTTGCACTGATCGTACCTGCAAGTATTCCTCTGTGGCAAGTTGCTTTAGGTATTACCTTTGGTGTGGTTGTTGCTAAAGAGATATTTGGCGGTACAGGTCGTAACTTCTTAAATCCTGCATTAGCAGGTCGTGCATTCCTATTCTTCGCATACCCAACAGATATTTCTGGTGATGCTGTCTGGACTGCTGTAGATGGTTTCTCTGGTGCTACATCACTGAGTGTTATGGCGCAAGGCGGTTTAGAAGCTGTTCAGTCTAACCTAACGTGGTGGGATGCATTTGTAGGTAACATGCAAGGTAGTATCGGTGAAGTATCAACATTAGCAATTCTGATTGGTGGCGCATTTATCGTTATCACGGGTATTGCTTCATGGCGAATCATTGCAGGTGTAATGATTGGTATGGTCGCGACGTCATTACTGTTTAATGGCATTGGCAGTGATACTAATCATATGTTCCAACTTCCTTGGTACTGGCATTTAGTAATGGGTGGTTTTGCCTTTGGTATGATCTTCATGGCAACTGACCCTGTATCTGCTTCATTTACTAATAAAGGTAAGTGGTATTACGGTGGCTTAATCGGCGTAATGGTTGTATTAATTCGCGTAGTAAATCCTGCTTTCCCTGAAGGTATGATGCTAGCTATCTTATTTGCTAACTTGTTTGCACCACTATTTGACTACTTTGTAGTGCAAGGAAATATCAAACGGAGGTTGACACGTAATGTCTAATCAACAGGAAACATTTGGCAAAACAATGGTTGTAGTACTAGCAGTTTGTCTAGTCTGTTCAATTATTGTTGCAGGCGCAGCAGTTGGCTTACGTCCACTGCAAATCGCCAATAAAGAGATTGATAAGCAGAAGAATATTCTTGCGGTTGCGGGTCTTGAAACTGAGAAATCAGTGACTGAGATATTCGCGTCTAACATTCAAACTAAACTAGTTGATTTAGACACTGGTGAGTTTGCTGCTGATGATGCAAGTTATGAGCAACGTGTTGCTGCTAAAGATCCAGCGAAAAGTATCAAACTAACGGCAGAACAAAATGTCGCTAAAATTGGTCGACGTGCAAATCTTGCAACAGTTTACTTAGTCTCTGATGATAACGGTCAACTACAGCGTATTATCCTGCCTGTTCATGGTGCTGGTCTATGGTCAACAATGTACGCATTTGTTGCGATTAAACCTGATGCTAATACGATTGAAGCGATCACTTATTATGACCAAGGTGAAACACCTGGGTTAGGTGGTGAAGTGCAAAATCCTCGTTGGCGTTCTCAGTTTGTTGGTAAAGAGTTATTTGATGAGAATGGCCTACCGGCAATTAAAGTTGCTAAAGGACAAGCGCCTGCAGGCTCTAAGCATGAAGTAGATGGTTTATCTGGCGCAACACTAACAAGTGTTGGTGTTGAGCATACCTTTACTTTCTGGTTAGGTGAGCAAGGCTTTGGTCCATTCCTTAGTAAAGTTCGTGAAGGAGTACTAAATAATGGCTAAACCTGGTGAATTAAGAGAGGTATTAACCTCTCCTGTTGTTAACAATAACCCAATTGCATTACAGATCCTTGGGGTTTGTTCGGCACTAGCCGTAACAACAACATTAGAAACAGCATTTGTTATGACGTTAGCTGTGGTATTCGTTACCGCATTTTCTAACTTGTTTATCTCAATGATCCGTAACTTTATTCCAAATAGTGTGCGTATTATTGTACAGATGGCAATCATTGCCTCTCTGGTAATCGTTGTTGACCAAGTGTTACGAGCTTATGCTTATGGTTTATCTACGCAATTATCTGTTTATGTTGGTCTAATCATTACGAACTGTATCGTAATGGGACGTGCAGAAGCATTTGCAATGAAAAACAAACCCTTCCCAAGCTTAATGGATGGTATCGGTAACGGTTTAGGTTACGGATTCATTCTTGTATTAGTTGGTGGATTCCGTGAGTTATTCGGCGCAGGTGCTTTATTTGGTATTGAAATTCTACCATTAACATCTAATGGTGGTTGGTACCAAAGTAATGGTCTATTACTACTTCCTCCAAGTGCATTCTTTATTATTGGCGGTATTATCTGGGCAATCCGTGTTGCACGCCCAGACCAAGTAGAGCCAAAGGAGTAGTATAAATGGAACATTATCTTAGTTTATTTGTACGTTCTATTTTCATTGAAAATATGGCGTTAGCTTTCTTCTTAGGCATGTGTACATTCCTTGCTGTATCGAAAAAAGTTAAAACATCAATGGGTCTCGGTGTTGCAGTAATAGTAGTACTTGGTATTGCTGTACCTGTTAACCAAATCATCTACTTCAACCTATTAGCACCTGGTGCATTAGGTTGGGCAGGTTTTCCTGATGCGGACCTTAGTTTCTTAGGCTTTATCACTTTCATTGGTGTTATCGCAGCTTTAGTGCAAATTCTGGAAATGGTATTAGATAAATACTTCCCAGCTTTGTACCAAGCACTAGGTATCTTCTTACCGCTTATTACCGTTAACTGTGCCATCTTTGGTGGTGTATCGTTTATGGTTCAACGTGATTATAACCTGCTTGAGTCTGCAGTTTATGGTATCGGTAGTGGTGTAGGTTGGACATTAGCAATTGTTGCATTAGCGGGTATCCGTGAAAAAATGAAATACTCAGACGTGCCAGATGGTTTACGTGGTTTAGGTATTACATTTGTAACAGCTGGTCTAATGGCTTTAGGGTTCATGTCGTTCTCAGGCATCCAACTTTAGTTAGAAAGTGTTTTAGCTTAATTGAATTTCGGAGGTGTTTTTCACCTCCTCTAAACAAGGAAAAAGTCGATGGAAATCTTTCTCGGCGTTGCCATGTTTACCATTATTGTACTTGCTTTAGTTGTTATTATTTTATCAGCAAAAGCAAAATTGGTAAGCACAGGTGACATTACAATCGCTGTAAACGATGATGCAGATAAAAGCATCACAACGCAAGCGGGTGGTAAACTACTTGGTGCGTTAGCAAACTCAGGTATTTTTGTATCTTCTGCTTGTGGTGGTGGTGGTACATGTGGTCAGTGTCGCGTTAAAATTAACGCGGGTGGTGGTGATATTCTACCTACTGAGCTTGACCATATCAGTAAAAAAGAAGCAAAAGAGGGCGAGCGTTTAGCTTGTCAGGTAAGTGTTAAAGAAGACATGAACATTGAGCTGCCTGAAGAGATCTTCGGTGTTAAAAAATGGGAATGTACAGTTATCTCTAACGGTAACGAAGCAACATTTATTAAAGAGCTTAAATTACAAATTCCAGATGGCGAAACGGTTCCGTTTAAAGCCGGTGGTTATATTCAAATTGAAGCGCCTGCACATCATGTTAAATATAAAGATTACGACATTGAAGAGCAGTACCGTGGCGATTGGGAACACTTTAAGTTTTTTGATTTAGAGTCTAAAGTTGACGAAGAAACTATTCGTGCTTACTCAATGGCTAACTACCCGGGGGAAGAGGGTATTATCATGTTGAACGTGCGTATCGCCACGCCACCGCCACGTGATCTGTCTTTACCGTGTGGTAAAATGTCATCGTATATCTTCAGCTTAAAAGCGGGCGATAAAGTGACTATCTCTGGTCCATTTGGTGAGTTCTTCGCGAAAGAGACTGAAAATGAGATGGTATTTGTTGGTGGTGGTGCTGGTATGGCACCAATGCGTTCACATATCTTTGATCAGTTCCGTCGCTTGAAAACAAACCGTAAATGCAGCTTCTGGTACGGTGCGCGTTCTAAACGTGAAATGTTCTATGTTGAAGATTTCGATACTATTGCTAAAGAGAATGAAAACTTCGAATGGCATGTGGCGTTAAGTGATCCGCAACCTGAAGATAACTGGGAAGGTTATACTGGGTTTATCCATAATGTATTATTAGAAAACTACCTGAAAGAGCATGAAGCTCCAGAAGATTGTGAATTCTACATGTGTGGTCCACCAGTGATGAACTCTGCAGTTATCTCAATGCTTAAAGAGTTAGGTGTTGAAGATGAAAACATCATGCTTGATGACTTCGGTTAATTACAAGTGATTCATCAGATAACTAAATGGCTAGCCTTAATAGGGCTAGCCTTTTTTATTTCATCCTGTAGTGAACCAGTGCCAACGGGAAAGCTTGTTATGGTGCAGGGCAAAACCATGGGGACCTATTATCAGGTGACTATGGTATTAAGCAAACAGCAACAACAAGATGTTGCCTATGAGCTTGGTGCGATACAGATTGAGATAGATTCAAAACTAGAGTTAGTGAATGATCAGATGTCAACTTATCGACCTGATTCTGAACTTAGTAAATTTAATCAAGCAAAAGAAACATTAACGGTTTCACCTGCGACAGCCTATGTAGTAAAATCGTCATTAACACTGTTTAACCAGTCTCAAGGTGCCTTTGATGTTACCGTTGGCCCTCTGGTTAATTTATGGGGATTTGGTCCCGATAAAAAGCCCAACAAAGTGCCTAGTGAAAAGCTTATTAAACAACGTAAACAGTGGGTTGGCAGTCAGCACTTAGGCGTTCGAGATAATACACTCTATAAAGCGATTCCAGAGTTATATGTCGATCTATCTTCAATTGCTAAAGGTTATGGTGTTGATGTTATTGCTGAGCATCTACAGGCGATTGGTATCAATGATTATTTAGTTGATATTGGTGGTGAATTACGCGCTAAAGGTGTTAAACCAGGTAATAAGCAGTGGACACTTGCGATTGAACGACCTGTTGAGGGACATAATGTGCAACGCCTGATCCAGATTGGCGATAATGCAATTGCAACCTCTGGTGATTACCGAAACTATTATGAGTTTGATGGTATTCGTTACTCTCATACGATTGATCCTGAAACCGGTAAGCCGATCAATCATAAGTTAGTATCAGTAACAGTGATCCATGAAAGCAGTATGTTTGCTGATGGTTTTGCAACGGTTATTACTGTTTTAGGTCCTGAGGCTGGACTCGCTTTTGCACAGCAGAATAAATTAGCAGTATTTCTTCTGGTTAAACAGGGTGAGGAGTTTGTTGAGCATTTTACAACGCAATTTAAGCCTTATCTATTAGAAGTTGAGGAAAAATAATGATCTATTTTATTGCCACCTTTGTGGTGTTTTTATTAGTAGTTGTTGCGATGGCAATTGGTTATATTATCAATAAAAAAACCATTGGCGGAAGTTGTGGTGGCCTTGGTGCTGTTGGTATTGAAAAGTCTTGTGACTGTGATGATCCTTGTGAAAATCGTCAGAAGAAAAATACTGAAGCTGAACGTATTGCTAAGCTAAAAAGTGAAGAGCAAATTTTGTAATAGCTATCAGCTGTTAATTATCAGTAGTTAGCTAATGATTAACAGCTAATTACTGATAACCAAATTTCTAACTTTTGTTTTTCTGTAACCATCTATCTAAGGCATTTGCGAATGCCTGTTTCTCTTTATCTGCAAACTTTGATTGTCCGCCTGTATTTTGACCTATATCTCGTAACTCTTGTGCAAAATTACGCATCGCTAAACGCTGACGAATATTCTCTGGAGTATAGAGTTCACCGCGTGGATTTAGTGCTGTAATACCTTTATCAACAATCTCTGCAGCCAGTGGTATGTCCTGTGTAATGACTAAATCCTTCTCTTGTGCATGCATCGAAATATAATTGTCGGCAACATCAAACCCTTGTGCAACTTGAACTGTTTTAATGAGCTCTCTACGTGGTACAGGAAGTGGGCTGTTAGCTACAAATATAAGTGCTACGCCTGTACGCTCACTTGCACGTATCACCATTTCACGTACTGGTACTGGGCATGCATCTGCATCGATCCAAATAGTCATTCGCTTTTACCTGATTAATTAAGTTAATACTGGTCTTATACAGGAAACAGAATGAAAGAGAGAGTAATAATGAGGGCGACAGAAAATATATTTATTCTTCATTCAACGATAATTTCACTCTACCCTTTATATAACGGGCTCGTAGCTATGTAATATGTTTATGTTATATGTATTGCATTGTTTTTTTTTGTAAAAAGTTTATATTTTGTTCAATTAGGAGTTGACAGCCTTTTTGAGGCATATATAATCTTCCCAGCTTGAAAGTTCGTTTGATATTTATGTTCAATTGTTCCGTATTATGTACCGAATCCTATACTTCATAAGTAATAGCAACACTTCTAGCCAATATGCCTTGATTTACAAGGTTAATTACTCAAAAATTAAATAGGATGACTATTATGTCTACAACTACTACTGGTACAGTAAAATGGTTCAACGAATCTAAAGGTTTTGGTTTCATCGAGCAAGAAAACGGCCCTGACGTTTTCGCACATTTCTCTGCAATCGCAAGCACTGGTTTTAAAACTCTTGCTGAAGGCCAAAAAGTACAGTTTACTGTTACTCAAGGTCAAAAAGGTCCTCAAGCAGAAAACATCGTAGCTCTTTAATATTGCTTCGATGGACTTTAATTAGTCCATTCTGATTGAATAGAAGGTAATCCCAAGGGGTTGCCTTTTTTTATACCTGTAAGAAAATGTTTGAGCTAACAGCTAACAGCTAACAGCTAACAGCTAACAGCTAACAGCTAACAGCTAACAGCTAACAGCTAACAGCTAACAGCTAACAGCTAACAGCTAACAGCTAACAGCTAACAGCTAACAGCTAGTTATTCAGTGGCAAAATCACTGTAAAAGTACTGCCTTTATTCATTTCACTGGATACTTGAAGCTCACCTTTGTGTTGGTGAATAATAGAGTAACTAATTGATAAACCTAAGCCTGTACCGCGACCAAGTGCTTTGGTGGTATAGAAAGGGGTAAAAATATCATCAAGTTTGCTAGGTTCAATACCACTGCCACTGTCTGATACTTCAATATATAACTTACCCTGTTTATCGTGTGCTTTAATAAATACTATTTTCTCTTCGCAATCTTCAACGGCATCTTTAGCATTAATTAACAGGTTAACGAGCACTTGTTCAATTTGCGTTTTGTTACACAGAATAGAGGGTAATGAAGGGGGCAATACTTGTCTGAGCTCAACCTGTTCTTGGTTATATTGGTTAATGACAATATCAATGACATTTTCGAAAATTGATGCTGGTGTTTCTTTGTTGTAGTTATCAAGCTCACTATCTCGGCCAAAACTTCCAACCTGTTTAACAATTTTTTCAATGCGCTCAACTTGAGAGATAATTGAGCTAAAGCTTTTCTCAACCAGTTGGTAATTTTGTTTTTGTAGACTTTCTTGACACATATCTGCGTGAATGCAGATAACCTGAAGTGGCTGATTTATTTCGTGAGCAATACCGGTCGCAATTTCGCCTAATGAAGAAAGCTTATTGGATTGTATTAATTTTGATTTACTGGCTTTAAAATCTTCATTGATGGCTGATAAATGAGATTTTTGTGTAGAGAGTTTATGTTTGTTGGCTTTATTTAAACGAACCAGGTAAAACAGCTGTGAAAATAGGATTGATAAAATTAAACCTATAATGGCAGCGTATCGATAAAAGTGATGCTGGTGCATTGGCCAAACCATCAGTTTCCATTCGTGGCCAAGAAGAGGGATGCTAAACTGTTGCTTAACATCGGTAATGAGTACATCGTTAGGCAAAACAGTATAGATAGTACGACCTGTTTCAGACAATGAAAATGGGTAGGTTATCTGAAACTTTGCGACGAGTTGATCAAGTATCTGAGTAATATTAACAGTTGACTGCAAATAACCGATCAGTTCTTTGTCAATAAAAATGGGAGCGTATTGGTAGGTTATAATTTGCTTATTTCCGATCACTTCATGATCGCTTTGAAAAACCCTACTACTTTCACTGATACTTAATCTTTTTTTAAGGGAAAACAGTTGTTTGGCCGTTTGTAAAAGTTCGGTATCACTGGCAAAGTATTGCTGATACTTATTATCAATATTGAGTTTAGGTTGCTTTTTTAACAGGTATACACTGATATCGCTGAGTGCAGGGAAAAGTGTTATCAGTGAGTTTGTATCTCGTTGCCAATTTTCATTTATCTGATTTATTGTCTGCCAGCGCTGTGCTGTAATGGACAGTTGTTGCGAATGTGATAAAACCTGCATCTTTACAGTATGTGCAATAGCTTGGCTCTGAGTGCTTATTTCAATCTTCTGTGCGTTGATTTCAACCTGTTGAAAGTTCTTGGTAACAAAATAGGTGGCGAATAGACCAATAAGAAAAACAAAAATACTGTATAGATTCGATTTCAACTTAGTTCCTTATCTCTGTATAATAATCCATATAAATGAAAGTCATCATATATCAAAAGAACAATAATATTCGATTCAAGCTAACGCTTTTAAAAAACAGCCAAGGAATTTAGATGTCAGAGCAAGGTTTTACTACAAAAATAGTTCATGCAGACCGTTCACTTAATTTAGAAGCGGGTGCAGTACATGCTCCGATTCATAATTCGGTTCCTTTTGGTTTTAAAGATGTTCAAGGTTTGATTGATGTTTTCCAAGGCCAGCCAGGGCATGCGTATGCGCGTTCATCAACTCCAACGCTTGATGCATTGTGTAAAAAAATTCAGATGATGGATGGTGGTGTTGCAACCGCTGTTTTTTCATCGGGCATGTCTGCTATTGTTGCGACATTTTTAACACTGTTAAAAGAAGGCGATCACCTCATCTGTAGTCGTTTCCTATTTGGCAATACTACCAGCCTTTTAAGTACGCTAGAGGGCTACGGCATTGAACTTACATTGGTTGATGCGACGGATATCAATGATGTTAAAAGTGCTAAAAAAACGAATACTAAAATGGTGTTTGTAGAAACGATTGCAAACCCTGTAACGCAAGTCAGTGCATTAGCTGAAATTGGCGAGTTCTGTGATAGTGAAGATTTAGTGTATGTTATTGATAATACCATTACTTCAAGCTACCTATTTGATGCAAGTACAGTTAAAGCGAGTTTAATTACTACCTCTTTATCTAAGTATGTTGCTGGTCACGGTAATGCGATGGGTGGATCTGTAACAGACACTGGTTTGTTCAACTGGGAAAAGTATCCAAATATTTATGCCGGTTACCGCAAAGGAGACAGCAAACTTTGGGGCATTAGCCAGATTAAGAAAAAAGGTCTTCGCGATATGGGCGCTTGTTTAAGCTCTCAAGGTGCACACCTAATTTCTGTAGGTAGCGAAACAATGGAACTGCGTATGGATCGTCAAGGTCAAAACGCAATGGCGATTGCTGAGTTTTTACAAGCACACCCGAAGGTTGCTAAAGTTTATTACCCGGGTCTAGCTGATCACCCGCAACATGAACGTGCAGAGCAACTGTTCTCTGGTTTCGGAGGGCTATTAAGCTTTGATTTAGTTGATGGCTTAGATTGTTGCGAGCTGTTAAACAAACTTAACTTAGTCATTAGTGCAACGCACCTTGGTGATAACCGTACTTTAGCGTTACCTGTTGCACCAACTATCTACTTTGAGATGGGGTTAGAGTTACGCCAAGAGATGGGCATTAGCGAAAATATGATCCGTTGTTCAATTGGTATTGAAAATACAGCGGATCTCATTGCAGACTTTAAACAAGCGCTAGCGTAAACAATATATATATCTATTAAAAGAGGCTTTTGCCTCTTTTTTGTTTTAAGGGTTTTATGAAACTATTAACTGTCTTAACACTACTGGTTATGCATATGCCAAGCTGGGCACAAAAAACTGATTATGATGAGTTAGGGCGAGCACTCGCTAATTATCAAGCTTGTAGTGAAGTCTCTATTTCAATCAAAGATGAACTTATGTTTCAGTATTATCAGAAGATGTTTAACGATATCAGTATTTCGCTATTAAGTCTTAATGAGAAAGGCGTTAAACAGGTATATTTAGCGTGGAATGAAAGTGAAGAGGTGTTGGGAAGTCTTAATCTAGAGACGTTAGAAATCATGTGTTTGAGTCGTTTTGATGAACTATCAAGAACGATGTTAAAAAATAGTAATTCCAGCAAATAATAGTTATACCCGTTATCATTCAAGATGCAAAATTCAGCAAGCTATGAGGCGAATAGGTTCTAGGCTGAAAGTTGAAGGCCTAACTGGTTCAATCGATACTTTCTAACGAATTGTTAATGCTTGTATTTAATCAAAGTCGATAGAGGGTTAACGTATTTTTGTTAACCTCTCGAAAGGCAACGAAGATATTTTCCTCAAAGCTTGCCCTACGGGTCGCCAGCTCGACTATTGTGTAACCATGGTAATTCAGCGTTGCAGTACTCGATAAGGGCTAGCCATTAAAGAATGAAAGTCTTTTATTTGATTCTACCGATAGAGGTTAACGTAGTTAACTCTCGAAAGGTCATTATACTACGCCTTGCCTTAGTCTCCGAGTTGACGATGAATAAAGCATTTTGATTGATAACGGGTACATATAAATAAGCCACTTACTAAAGTGGCTATTTAGACTAAATTTATATACTAAAACAGGTGTTTAATAATCATCAGGCTGTTTTACTTTACCGTAAAGGTTTGCAGCGTTATCTGTATTATCAATGGCATCTTGAACAGCGTCATCAATTGCTTTTTTGTTTGCACTTTCTTTTACTGCTGGCGCTTTAGGTGCTTGTTTAAACTGTACTGGGGCAGTTTTTTTTTCAACAACAGCCTCTTCTTGTTTTGCTTCCGCTTTTTTAACACGAATAATATTACCAGCAAGCTTAAAACCATTCAGTGTTTTCATCGCAGCTTTTGCTTCGCCTACTTTTGGCATCTCTATGAAACCAAAACCTTTAGATTTACCTGTTTTATTGTCTAGTACTAAGCTACAAGATTGAACCTTGCCATGCTCGCTGAATAAACTCACTAATTTTTCTTCTGTTGTCGCTACTGCGAGATTACGTACTAATAACTTCATAGGTATCCACTTAATTAAATAATTTCTACTATTTTAGCAGGAACTGAAACGGATTGCTGATTAAAGCGTAATGAATTAAGCGATACTATTTGTTATAGTGCGCGCTGTTTATACATATAATTAGTTTGATTGACAGTATACCTGTCTGAAACAGTCAAATATCAAATGAGGTTTGGGTTGATGTAGATTATTTTATAGTTAACGTATTACGAATAATACGATGAAATTATTCACTGAAACGATCGTAAAGATATACGATCACCTTAAATATAAAATGATAGAGAATTTAAAATGGCAGACGCTAAATTCCTAGAGGAAGTAAACTCTAGACGTACCTTCGCAATCATCTCTCACCCTGATGCGGGTAAAACAACCATTACTGAAAAAGTATTACTTTTCGGAAACGCACTGCAAAAAGCGGGCACAGTTAAAGGTAAAAAATCAGGTCAGCATGCTAAGTCTGACTGGATGGAGATGGAAAAAGATCGTGGTATCTCAATCACTACCTCGGTAATGCAATTTCCTTATAACGATTCAATTGTTAACCTACTAGATACTCCTGGGCATGAAGACTTCTCGGAAGATACCTACCGTACATTAACAGCAGTAGACTCATGTTTGATGGTTATTGATGCGGCGAAAGGTGTAGAGCAACGTACCATTAAACTAATGGAAGTAACACGTTTACGTGATACGCCTATTATCACCTTTATGAACAAATGTGACCGTGATACACGTGATCCTATTGATCTGATGGATGAAGTAGAAGAGGTCTTAAATATCGCTTGTGCTCCAATTACCTGGCCCATCGGTATGGGTAAAGAGTTCAAAGGTGTTTACCATATTTTACGTGATGAAGTAATTTTGTACTCAACAGGTCAAGGTCACACCATTCAAGAAGTACGTATTATTAAAGGGCTTGATAACCCTGAATTAGACGAGGCTTTACCACTTCATGCTGACGATTTACGTGAAGAGATGGAACTGGTCGTTGGTGCTTCTAACGAGTTTGATTTAGAACTGTTTTTAAGTGGTGAACTAACGCCTGTATATTTTGGTACTGCATTGGGTAACTTTGGTGTTGACCATGTTCTTGATGGTTTAACAGAATGGGCTCCAAAACCTTTAGCACGTGTTACAAAAGAGCGTACTGTTGAACCTACAGAGGAAGAGTTCTCTGGGTTTATCTTTAAAATTCAAGCGAATATGGATCCGAAACATCGTGACCGTATCGCCTTCATGCGTGTGTGTTCTGGTAAATATGAGAAAGGCATGAAGATGCTTCATGTACGCACCGGTAAAAAAGTGAGTATCTCCGATGCTGTTACCTTTATGGCGGGTGATCGTAGTGCTGCTGAAGAGGCCTATCCTGGTGATATTATCGGTTTGCATAATCACGGCACCATTCAAATTGGGGATGCATTTACACTTAATGAATCACTTAAATTTACAGGTATTCCAAACTTTGCTCCGGAGATGTTTCGTCGTATTCGTCTGCAAGATCCACTTAAACAGAAACAGCTGCTAAAAGGTCTGATGCAACTTTCAGAAGAGGGCGCAGTACAAGTATTCCGTCCACTACGTAGTAATGACTTAATTGTTGGCGCAGTGGGTGTCCTGCAGTTTGAAGTTGTTGTGCAACGTCTTAAGTCTGAATACAAAGTAGACGCTATCTACGAAGGCATTAGCGTTGCAACTGCTTTATGGGTTGATAGTGATGATGAACAGAAGATGGCTGAGTTTGAGAAAAAAGCTTACGATAACTTAGCATTAGATGGTAGTAACAACTTAACCTATGTTGCACCAACGATGGTTAACTTGAACCTTGCGATTGAACGTTACCCAGCTGTTAACTTCCGCAAAACACGCGAGCATTAATTAGTGTAATAGTTGTATCATTAAAGCGTCTTTGGGCGCTTTTTTTATATCTGGAATTTGATATGTTTATTGATAGCCATTGTCACCTTGATTTCCCCTGTTTTAGTAGTGGTTTTGAACTTTTACTACTAAGGTTTGAACAGGCAAGCATTACAAAGTTAATTATTCCCGCTACTCAAGCAAGTGGTTGGCAAGCAATCGAAAAACTATCAGAAATTAACTCCGCGATATATTATTCTTTAGGTATTCATCCTCATTTTTTAAGCTCCTTTCAACAACAAGATTTGGCTGTTTTAAAAGAGAAATTGTTGAGGGGAAATAATAAGTGCGTTGCACTAGGGGAGATTGGTCTGGATAAATATTCGTCAGCTAGTCAATCATTGCAAGAGTTTGTATTTATTAAACAACTACAGATTGCAGAAGAACTTAAACTACCCATTATTCTACACTGTGTAAAAAAGCAAGGTCGCGTTTTAACCTTGTTAAAAGAGCATAACTTCAAACAAGGTGGTGTTTACCACGCATTTTCAGGTAGTTTAGAGGTTGCAGAAGCGTTTATTAAGCTAGGTTTTAAGTTAGGTATAGGTGGTGTGATAACTTACCCAAACGCCACTAAAATACGCCAAACTATTAAATACCTACCTATTGACTCAATGGTATTAGAAACAGATGCTCCAGGCATGCCTATTTATCAGCAAGCTACAAAACATAATAACCCAGTTAACCTTCTGACTATTTTTGATTGTCTTGTCAGTTTACGTAGCGAATCAAAATCACAACTTGCCATGCAACTTTATCAAAATACGTTTAATATTTTTCCGTTATGCAATGACTAATTTATAAAATAAGCGTAGACTAATCGCCTTTTTCAAATCGTTTAAATTTAAGGTGATACTCCATGGTTCAATACCCGATGACTTCAACAGGTGCAGCCGCGCTACGCCGCGAGCTTGAGCAATTAAAAAATGTAACTCGTCCTGAAATTGTAGCTGCAATTGCAGAAGCGCGTGAACATGGTGACCTTAAAGAAAATGCTGAATACCATGCTGCGCGTGAGCAACAGGGTTTTTGTGAAGGGCGTCTTCAAGACATTGAAGCGAAACTTTCAAATGCACAGATTATCGACATTAGTAAAATTGCTAATAACGGTAAAGTTATTTTTGGTACAACGGTAACCATTGTAAACGTTGAAACCGATGAAGAAGTAACTTACAAGATCGTAGGCGATGATGAAGCGGACATTAAATTAAACCTTATCTCAGTAAGTTCACCAATAGCACGTGGTTTAATCGGTAAAATGTTGGATGATGAAATCACTATAAAAACACCTGGTGGCGTGATTGAGTACGAAATCATTAATGTACAATACGTTGCTTAAGTTAGCTTCATATAAGCAAACAGCAGATACAAAAAAGCCCAGATAATCTGGGCTTTTTTAATGCAAAATCAAAAAGAAAACTATTTACGAGGCAAATCGATTTTTTTCTCTTCGCTTTGGCGGTATAACACAACAATATGGCCAATTTTAGCCACGTTGATTGCTTCAGTTTCACGCACAATTGCATCAATGATCAGTTGTTTCATTTCACGATCATCAGTTGCGATTTTAACTTTGATTAACTCATGGAAATTAAGAGCATTCTCAATTTCTGCAAGTACACCTTCAGTTAGGCCATTTTGACCAAGTAGCACTACAGGTTTTAGCGGGTGAGCTAGACCTTTTAAGTGTTTCTTCTGTTTATTTGATAAATTCATACAAATTCTTTCATTTTAGGGTTGAAAACGTGTCATTCTACCCTTAAATAATATCTTTTACTATTTATAACGTGCAAGGCAGAAACCGATGGGCAAAAAAGTCAACGCTGGTGAATCAAAACCGGGTGTATTAAAGAAAAGTAACTCGGGTAGCTCAAAGCGCTGGATGCAAGAGCATGTTAATGATTTCTATGTAAAAGAAGCAAATCGTCTAGGTTTACGTTCTCGTGCTATGTTTAAACTAGAAGAGATAAATAAAAAAGACAAATTAATCAAGTCTGGCATGACTGTCGTTGATTTAGGTGCTGCGCCGGGTAGTTGGTCACAGTGGTGTGTTGATAATGTGGGCTCTCGAGGTAAAGTGATCGCTTGTGATATCTTAGCAATGGATTCTATTGCTGGTGTAGACTTTTTACAGGGTGATTTCCGAGAAGAGGAAGTACTAAATACACTGTTGAAACGTATTGGTGATAACAAGGTTGATGTTGTGTTATCGGATATGGCACCGAATATGAGTGGTAATGCTGCCATGGACCAACCCAAGTCAATGTACCTGGTGGAATTAGCGCTGGATATGTGTCGAGATGTGCTAGTAAAAGACGGCAGTTTTATCGTTAAAGTATTTATGGGTGAAGATTTCGATAACTATATGCTCGAAGTTAAAAAAATGTTTAAAGTAGTAAAATCACGCAAACCAGAGTCTTCTCGTGCACGATCTCGCGAAGTATATCTAGTGGCAACGGGATTTAAAGGGTAAGTTTGTCATTTTATGGCAACTATATAGTGGCGACTATTTTTAAACTGTAGTAGTCTAACATTGAATTTTTATTTATTAACATGAGGTTTACATCTTGAACGATATGGCAAAAAACCTAATATTGTGGTTGGTTATCGCAGTGGTATTAATGTCCCTATTCCAAGGGTTTGGGTCAGATAATAGCAAGCAGGCCGCAATGGATTATACCACTTTTAATAAAGAGGTAAGCCAGGGGCAAATTCAACAGGTTCAAATTGATGGTCAAGTGATCAGTGGACTTAAAAGTAATCAAAGTCCTTTTGTTACTTATATTCCTGCGCCAGATCTTGATTTGATGAACTATCTAATCAAGCACAACGTGAAAGTAGAAGGCACGCCTCCTGAAGAGACAAGCTTCCTAGCGTCTATCTTTGTTTCATGGTTCCCAATGTTACTGCTTATTGGTGTATGGGTATTCTTCATGCGTAATATGCAAGGCGGTGGTAAAGGTGGTGCAATGTCATTTGGGAAAAGTAAAGCCAAACTGATGGGCGAAGACCAAATCAAAACCATGTTTTCAGATGTTGCTGGTTGTGATGAAGCAAAAGAAGACGTTAAAGAGTTAGTTGATTATCTAAAAGATTCAACTAAATTCCAAAAATTAGGTGGCCGTATTCCAACGGGTGTTTTACTTGTTGGTCCTCCAGGTACTGGTAAAACATTGCTTGCTAAAGCAATTGCTGGTGAAGCAAAAGTACCTTTCTTTGCGATTTCAGGCTCTGATTTTGTTGAGATGTTTGTAGGTGTTGGTGCATCACGTGTACGTGACATGTTTGAACAAGCTAAAAAGTCAGCGCCTTGTATTATCTTTATCGATGAGATCGATGCGGTAGGCCGTCAGCGTGGTAGTGGTGTTGGCGGTGGTAATGATGAGCGAGAGCAAACATTAAACCAAATGCTGGTTGAGATGGATGGTTTTGAAGGTAATGAAGGTATTATCGTTATTGCTGCAACAAACAGGCCCGATGTATTAGATGCTGCATTATTACGTCCTGGCCGTTTCGACCGTCAAGTTGTTGTAGCACTGCCTGATGTACGCGGTCGTGAACAGATCTTAAATGTTCATATGCGTAAAGTGCCTCTGGCTGATGATGTACAAGCAAAAATTCTAGCACGTGGTACACCGGGATTCTCAGGTGCAGACTTAGCTAACCTTGTTAATGAAGCTGCACTATTTGCTGCGCGTTCAAACAAACGTACTATCAGTAAAGAAGATTTTGAACAAGCACGTGATAAAATTCTAATGGGCGCAGAGCGTCGTAGTTTAGTGATGCGTGAAGAAGATAAAGAATCAACGGCTTACCATGAAGCGGGTCATGCCATTATCGCTAAATTAGTGCCACAGCATCATCCAATTCATAAAGTGACTATTATTCCGCGTGGGCGCGCATTAGGTGTGACACAGTTTTTACCGGAAGGTGATCAAATTAGTCAAAACCGTCAAGAACTTGAAAGTAGTATCTCAGTTGCATACGGTGGCCGAATTGCAGAAGAACTTATCTACGGTAAAGACAAAGTTTCTACTGGTGCGTCACAAGATATCAAGCAGGCTTCAGCAATTGCACGTGCAATGGTAACTGAATGGGGATTTTCTGAAAAATTAGGGCCAATTCTATTAACCGCTGAGCCAAACTCGCTGCGTTCAAATACTGTTTCCCATGAAACGGGCAAGTTAATTGATGATGAAGTTCGCGGATTCATTGATAATAACTATCAACGTGCTTTCCAGTTATTAACAGATAACATTGATATTTTACATGCAATGAAAGATGCATTAATGAAATATGAAACGATTGATGCTGAACAGGTTGATGACTTAATGGCGCGCGTAGAAGTACGTGCTCCTTCTGGTTGGAATGATGATAAATCAGAGTCTACAGAAGAAGTTAAATCTGAAAAAGAAGCTGAACCAGAAGTAACAGCAGAGAAGGTTGAAGAGCCTGTTGTCACTGAAGAGAAAAAAGAAGATAAAGAGTAATCTTTTTTTCTAAAAATAAGAAGCAGCGTTTTACCTCTTCTTTAAATTCCAAAAAACCTAAGCTTGCTTAGGTTTTTTTATATTCGAGATAAACATGAAATTACGTAGTCGTGAAAGAGTTTTAGATCTAAATACGCCACAAGTCATGGGGATTTTAAACGTAACCCCAGATTCTTTTTCAGACGGTGGAAACTTTTCCAATATTGACACTGCATTAAAGCAGGCCACTGCAATGGTCGAACAAGGGGCCTCGATTATTGATGTCGGAGGAGAATCTACACGACCCGGGGCGGCTGATGTTGAAACGCAACAGGAACTAGATAGGGTGATCCCAGTGATCGCTAAAATAGCGCAACAGTTAGATTGTATGATCTCTATTGATAGCAGCAAAGCATTAGTGATGAGTGAAGCCGTTAAAGCTGGGGCCCATATAATTAATGATGTACGCGCGTTACAAGAAGAGGGGGCATTAACGGCTGCTGTTGAGGCTGATGTGCCAGTATGTTTGATGCATATGCAAGGTGCACCACGTTCAATGCAAGTAGCACCTCAATATGGCAACTTATTAGCTGAAGTTGAATCGTTTTTGTTGCAACGTGCTAAGGTTTGCATTGACGCTGGTATTAAAAAAGAGAACATTATATTAGATCTCGGTTTTGGTTTTGGTAAGCAACTTAGCCACAATTTTGAACTGCTTTCGGCAACGAAACAATTTGTTACATTAGGTTACCCCGTATTAACAGGGGTTTCTAGAAAATCAATGTTTGGTCAATTATTAAATCGTGATATAAATAACCGTCTAGCAGGAAGCTTAGCGGGGGCGTTAATCGCAATACAGCAGGGATCGCAAATAATTCGAGTGCATGATGTCGAAGAAACTGTCGATATCATTAAAGTGCTACAAGAAGTTAACTCTTTTAATAAGTAAAAAGGTTAACTCTTTAACTAAAAAGAAGAAGATAAGCATGAATAAGAGATATTTTGGTACTGATGGTATCCGCGGTAAAGTTGGTGAGTCGTTAATTACCCCTGAGTTTGCATTGAAATTAGGTTGGGCTGCAGGGCAGGTGCTTGCTAAGTCAGGTTCTAAAAAGGTATTGATTGGTAAAGATCCGCGTATTTCGGGTTATATGCTAGAAGCTGCATTACAAGCTGGTTTAACCGCTGCTGGTTTGCGTCCTGTTCTTATGGGGCCGATGCCAACACCTGCTGTTGCTTATTTAACTCGTACTTTCCGCGCAACAGCAGGCATTGTGATCAGTGCTTCACATAATCCATATTATGATAATGGTATTAAATTTTTCTCCGATGAGGGTATTAAGCTATCTGAAGAGATAGAATTAGCGATTGAAGCTGAGATTGATAAACCATTAAAATGTGTTGATTCAAGTGAATTAGGTAAAGCGTTCCGTATTAATGATGCTGCGGGTCGTTACATTGAGTTTTGTAAAAGTACTTTCCCAAATAAATACAATTTAAGTGGACTGAAAATTGTGGTTGATTGTGCAAATGGCGCAACCTATCATATCGCACCACTGGTTATCAGTGAATTAGGTGCAACGGTCATTGCAATGGGCGTTGAGCCGAATGGCCGAAATATTAACCTTAACTGCGGTGCAACAAGCATGCAAGCATTGTCTGAGCGTGTTGTTGCTGAGCAAGCTGACTTTGGCATCGCTTTTGATGGTGATGGTGATCGTGTGATGATGGTTGATCATACTGGTTATGTGCTTGATGGTGACGAACTACTATATATTATTGCGCGTAACAAATTACGTACAGGAGAGCTTAAAGGTGGTGCCGTTGGTACTATCATGTCTAACCTTGGCCTTGAACAAGCATTAAAAACATTAGGCATTCCATTTGATCGTAGTAACGTAGGTGATCGCCATGTAATGGAATTGATGGTGAAAAATGATTGGTGTATTGGCTCGGAAAACTCTGGCCATGTTATATGCTCAGATCATCTGCCAACGGGTGATGGCATCGTTTCTGGCTTACAAGTAATTAGTGCAATGCAGGGCAGTCGTATGAACTTATACGAACTACGTCAAGGCATGAAAAAATACCCGCAGGTACTTGTTAGCGTGCGTTTTAATAATGAGATTGACCCACTGCAAGATGAGGATGTTCTTGCAGAACTTAAAATAGTTGAAACGTTATTAGAAGGTAAAGGTCGCGTATTATTACGTAAATCTGGTACTGAACCTGTTTTCCGTGTAATGGTTGAAGCGGATGAAAAAGAGGAATTGGTGCAAAGCTATGCGCAACAAATTGCTGATAAAGTGAAAGCATAACTCATTGTACTGCACAAAAAACAAACGAACAGACTACTAAAACAGTAAAATGCTAAAATTGTCGGCTTATTGGCTTGTGATTTAGTCCTAGTTTCAGTATTATTCGCCCGCTCTACTATTAGAGTGGGTAAGTTTCTAGGGAATATTAGGTATATTTTTATGTATGAAATACTGTTAGTTGTTTATTTAATTGTTTCAATTATCTTAGTTGGTTTTGTTTTAATTCAACAGGGTAAGGGTGCTGGCATGGGTGCTTCATTTGGCTCTGGTGCGTCAAATACAGTATTTGGTGCAGGCGGTGCGAGTAACTTCATGACGCGTACAACTGCAGTGCTTGCAATTGCATTTTTTGTATTGAGCCTAGTACTTGGTAACTTATCTACTAATAAAGTTTCTGAAGACCAAGTTTTTTCTGACTTAACCGTTGAAGAAACTGTTGAAACACCTATTGAAGTAGATACCTCAACTCAGATTCCTGAGTAATAACAAATTTAAAAATTTGCGGATGTGGTGGAATTGGTAGACACGCAGCCTTGAGGGGGCTGTGGCTTAGGCCGTGAGAGTTCAAGTCTCTCCATCCGCACCAATTTTAAACCCAAAGTAACTTAGTTACTTTGGGTTTTTTTATATCTGTTGTTTTTTCGCTATTAGAAGTTGGTATATCTGCTGAAAATACTCAATAAAGATTGCTTACGCATCAAAACCTGTTTATAATTCGCGCCATTAAGCGAACTGTATACTAACTATTACCTAGTTAACAGTTTGGCCATTCAGACCAAGTTTAACGTTTTGGTCTCGCTTGTTGTAAGCAAGCAATTGAATGAAGCTCCAATTTATTGGGGCTTTTTTGTTATTTACTCATCTGAAAAGTTTAAGTGAGTAAAAAAGATTAGGGCTATATGCCCTTTTTTTGTTTCTGAAGCTAAATAATTAGCGATAAAAGGGGATAGATTTGGCAAGTTTAGAACAACGATTAACTGAAATGTTCACACCAAGCGTAGAAGATTTAGGTTATGAATTAGTGGGTATTGAATATATCCGTGCAGGTCAACATTCAACACTACGTGTTTATATAGACCAAGAAGCAGGTATCTTAGTTGATGACTGTGCTGCTGTTAGCCGTCAAATCAGTGCCTTAATGGATGTTGAAGATCCTATTACTAATGAATATACATTAGAGGTTTCATCTCCAGGTTTAGAGCGTCCTCTTTTTAACGCTCAGCAGTATGCAACCTTTGCTGGTGAAGAAGTGAAAGTACAGCTACGTATGCCTATTCAAAATCGTCGTAAATGGAAAGGCATTATCGATAGTGTTGAAGGTGAAATAATTTGTGTAAACGTTGATGGAACACTTGAGCGCTTTGCATTAAGTAATATCCAGAAAGCGAACATTGTTCCAAAATTTGATTAATTAAGGCGATGAAAGATGAATAATAAAGAGATTTTATTAGTCGTAGAGGCGGTATCTAACGAAAAAGGACTTCCACGTGAAGCTATTTTCGAAGCACTAGAGAGCGCGTTAGCGATTGCAACAAAAAAGAAATATGAGCAAGAAATAGAAGTACGTGTAGCAATCGATCGTGAAACGGGGGATTTTGAAACATTCCGCCGTTGGTTAGTGCTTGCACCTGATGCTGAAATGGAGAACCCATGTTCAGAAATGACATTTGAAGCTGCTGAGTTTGATAATGCAGAAATTCAAATTGGTGAATTTATCGAAGATGAAATTGACTCTGTTAAATTTGACCGTATTGCAACACAAACTGCAAAACAAGTTATCGTACAAAAAGTACGTGAAGCTGAACGCGCTCAAGTTGTTGATCAATATGCAGAGCAAAAAGGCGAATTGATTACGGGTGTGGTAAAACGCATGAACCGTGAAAACATTTTGCTTGATCTTGGTGGCAATGCTGAAGCAGTTATTTTCCGTGACGAAATGCTTCCTCGTGAAAACTTCCGTCCAGGCGATCGTTTACGTGGTTTGTTATTTGACGTACGTCCTGAAGCGCGTGGCGCACAGTTATTCATGACACGTACTCAACCTGAAATGCTGATTGAGCTATTCCGCTTGGAAGTGCCTGAAATTGCAGAAGAGATGATTGATCTTATGGGGGCTGCTCGTGATCCTGGTTCGCGTGCAAAAATTGCGGTGAAATCAAATGATCAACGTATTGACCCTGTTGGTGCATGTGTTGGTATGCGTGGTGCACGTGTTCAAGCTATCTCGAGCGAGTTAGGCGGTGAGCGTGTTGATATTATTCTTTGGGATGAGAATCCAGCACAATTTGCAATCAATGCAATGTCGCCAGCTGAAGTGGCTTCTATCGTTGTTGACGAAGATACAAACAGCATGGATATCGCTGTTGAAGAAGATAACCTTGCACAAGCAATTGGTCGTAACGGGCAAAACATCCGTCTTGCTTCTGAGCTAACGGGTTGGACACTTAATGTAATGACCGTTGCTGAGTTACAAGCGAAACACCAAGCTGAAGCTGATTCTGTGATCACTGTATTTACAGACGCACTTGAAATTGATGAAGATTTTGCGGGTGTATTAGTTGACGAAGGTTTCACTTCATTAGAAGAGATTGCTTACGTACCAGTTAATGAACTACTTGACATCGAAGGTCTTGATGAAGAGATGGTTGAAGAGCTACGTGAACGTGCTAAAAACGTATTAGCAACAAAAGCGCTAGCTGCAGAAGAGAATCTTGAAGGTGCTAAACCTGCTGATGATCTACTTGCACTTGAAGGTCTAGAAGCTCATCTTGCATTTGTAATGGCAAGTAAAGGTATTATCACACTTGAAGATCTTGCTGAGCAAGCGGTGGATGACCTGATTGAGATTGAAGAATTAAACGAAGAAAAAGCGGGCGAGCTTATTATGGCTGCACGTAACATCTGTTGGTTTAGCGAAGATGCTGAATAAGCACAGATAGGAGAAAAATAATGTCAGATATTTTATTAAATGAGCTTGCAAAAGAGCTAAACAAAACGGCTGAAACACTGGTAAAACAGTTTGCTGATGCAGGTATTACAAAAGCAGCATCAGATAAAGTTAGTCTAAAAGAGAAAGAAACATTAACTACTTACCTGCAAAAGCAGCACGGTGGTGAGCAGAAGAAAAAAATGACACTACAACGTAAAACTAAATCTACGTTAAACGTTAAAGGTCAATCGGTAAATGTTGAAGTACGTAAAAAACGTACTTATGTAAAACGCACAGATACTGAAATTAAAGCTGAAAATGAAGCGAAAGCGGCAGAAGAAGCGGAAGTACAAGCGAAATTACAAGCTGAAGTTGATGCAAAGAAAGCGGCTGCAGAGCAAGCACAAGCTGAAAAATTAGCGGCTAAAAAAGTGGCTGATGAAAAAGCTAAAAAAGCGGCTGCTGCGAATAAAGAAAAGCAAGCTGCTGTAAAAGTAGAAAAAACAGCTGAGCAAATTGAAGCTGAAAAAGAAGCTGAAGCATTGCTTAAGAAAGCGGATAAAGACGCTGTTGCAAAAGCAGAAAAAGAAGCAAAAGAACAAGCTGAAGTTGCTAAAAAATTAGCTGAAGAAAATGCTGAGCGTTGGGCTAAAGAAGAAGAAGAACGTAAAAAAGCAACGGCTGCACAAGATTACCATGTGACTTCTTCTAAAGAAGCACAAGCAGCTGAAGATGCTTCTGATACAAAAGCGGAAGGTCCAAGCCGTCGTAAGAAGAAGAAAAAAGCAGCTGCACCAGTACCTGCACCACAAGGCCGTCGTGGACGTCGTGGTAAAAAAGCACGTGTTGCAACACCTTCTGCACTACAGCAAGCATTTGAAAAACCTGCAGCACCTGTTGAGCGTGATATTAAAATTGGTGAAACCATTACGGTTGCTGAGCTTGCTAATAAAATGGCAGTTAAAGCCGTTGAAGTAATCAAAGAGATGATGAAGATGGGCGCTATGGCGACTATCAACCAAGTGATTGACCAAGAAACAGCAACACTAGTAGCTGAAGAGATGGGTCACAAGGTTATTCTAACCAAAGAAAATGAGTTAGAAGAATCAGTAATGGCTGAAGCACAACAAGGTGGAGATAAAACATCTCGTGCACCTGTTGTTACTATCATGGGTCACGTAGACCACGGTAAAACATCACTACTAGATTACATTCGTCGTGCAAAAGTTGCTGACGGAGAAGCTGGTGGTATTACACAGCATATTGGTGCTTACCATGTAGATACAGATAAAGGCATGATCTCATTCCTAGATACTCCTGGACATGCTGCCTTTACATCAATGCGTTCACGTGGTGCTAAAGCGACAGATATTGTTGTACTAGTAGTTGCTGCCGACGATGGTGTTATGCCACAAACAATTGAAGCGATTCAGCATGCTAAAGCGGCTGGCGTACCTTTAATCGTTGCGGTAAATAAAATTGATAAAGAA
>Ga0209395_1000617_pt1 | contig 51809 bp, 57 predicted proteins | sample GOMGulsemesocosm_3_FD_184635 | JGI IMG/M metagenome (GOLD analysis project Ga0209395, IMG submission 184635) | Methane-oxidizing microbial communities from mesocosms in the Gulf of Mexico - GOM9D Gulf of Mexico (SPAdes) (version 2) | ecosystem: Environmental > Aquatic > Marine > Cold seeps... | reverse complement strand
TGGAGTTCCCCCGTTTTAGTGGACACCTTCTCATCACATTGAGGAGGCTAAAATGCCTAGATATACCCAACCTAAAAAGACATGGTTTTATCCTGTTTATTTCAAAATTAAAGCAGTCGAACTAAGCTTGAAAGACGATGTCATGTCCAAGGATGTTGCTCAAGCACTCGGTATTCACCCGTTAATGCTCTCTCGTTGGCGTAAAGAGTACCGAGAAGGTAAGTTTAAAAAACCTCAACGCTATCAAAGCAATAATGAATTAATGAGTAAAGTTCCCACAAAGAAATAGCTGAATAAAATCAAACAGTTGCAGAAAGAAAATGACCGTTTAAAAATGGAAAATGACTTACTAAAAAAGTGGCAACGGTATCTGGCGGAAGTCCACCAGAGCGATTTGGATTCATCGAAAAACACAAAGAAACCTTAGGTGTTAAATACCTTTGCTCATGGCTTGATGTCTCTCGTAGCGGCTTCTATGCGTGGCGAAAACGTCCACAGTCAAAGCGCGCTATCAATGATGCGGATTTGCTTTTAAATATTAAACAAGTCTTTGATAGTAACCATCAAACCTACGGTAGTCCTCGTGTATTTCATGCGCTAAAAAGAGCAGGTATTCGAACGAGTGAAAAGCGTGTCGCGCGTTTAATGCAAGAAAATGGTTTAAGAGCCCGAGCCCTTAAAACATACAGTAAACCTGCTAAAGTGAAGTTTTTCTATAAAGAGATTAAGAACAATCGAAAAAACATCAGCAAGCCTGATGCTATCAACCAGCAATGGTCGGGAGATATTACGTACCTGAAAGTAGGCTCCCGCTGGTATTACTTAGCTGTAGTATTAGATTTGTTTTCACGGCGAATCATAGGCTGGGCTTTTGGTCAGAACAAATCTACAGCGTTGACGCTGAAAGCGCTACAGTTAGCAATAAAGAAGCGAAAACCTACACAGCCCGTGCTGTTTCATACTGACAGAGGCGCAGAATATCGAGCACATATAGTGCAGCAGTTCTTAGTTAAGCATAACATCACGGCCAGTATGAACCGCCCTGGTTGTTGTACTGATAATGCAGAAGTTGAATCATTTTTTCATTCATTAAAAGCGGACTTAATTAGAGGGAATGTTTTCGCAAGTACTCACAAATTACATTCAAAATTAAAAGGTTACATGAACTATTTTTACAATAGACAACGACTGCATTCAAGTTTAGGATATAAAACACCTGCTGAGTTTGAATTGGCAGAAAATTGAAATGGAGAGTGTCCATTTTATCGGGGGAGGATCACAGAAAACAGTTGGTTTTGCTCCTTCGTCGCTTATTTTAGCCAACTACAATTAGCCCTAAACAAGGGGTTATATTTTTTAGCAAACTCTGCCACAAGGAAATTGGTTTGAATCTTCGAATGACATCAATAATTCTATTACTTATTTTTACAGCTTATACTGCTTACACAATGTCGATTGCTCAACAATCATTGTTAAGCTTTGGATACCAGTTGATTTCTAGTCCCGATACAGCACAAGTTGTTTTTGATCTATATATTATGGCATTCTTAGCCATAATCTGGATGTATCAAGATTGTAAAACGTTAGGTAAATCGATTAAGTACTTCCTTCCTTTTGCGTTGCTAACTTTAGTGTTTGTATCAATAGGCCCATTACTGTACTTAGCTTTAAAGGCAACTCCTGAGTCAACCAAAATTTAATAAAGCCATTAAGAGCACACGTAGCAACTTGCTCAGTTCCGCTTCGCTTCACATTTTGGCAAGTTATTATTTAGCCAGTTATTTGGGCGTAATGTGCCATGGAGACTCCTGTGTCTAAAAATACTACAACATATTGGAATACCTTATCTGCAGAGAATGCTCATAAATGGGAGCCTATTGAAGGCAGTAATGGAATGTTGGAGCAGCTAACCATTGCTATGGATTCAATTACAGGTGATTACACTAGATTGACGCGATTTAAAGCGGGTGCTGATACAAAGCTATTTGGTGGTAAATCACATGATTACCCAGAGGAAATATATATAATTTCAGGACGACTTTATGATGTAGCATTTGATCAATGGTTAGAGACTGGGCATTTTGCTAGTCGGCCTCCAGGCGAAATTCATGGGCCATTCATATGTGAGCAAGATTGCTTAGTTATGGAAATTTCATTTCCAAGTCAGAGCGTAGTTCCCATATAACAAACGGTTTAACAAGGACAAAATATAGTTGGCTTTTGCTCCTTCGTCGCTTATTCTAGTCAACTATATTTCGCCCATTAACTGGGCGCTAGGTGAAAAGGAGACTTAGCCTCTATGGATAATCCATCAACTTTATTAGTCGTACATGATCTACTTGTTTCGAGAGATTTCTACGTTGGTATTCTCGGTCTAACACTTGTTGAAGAACATAAAGATAGTTTAAAGCTTAAAAGTGGTTCGCATAATGTGTTTATGTTTCAAGGTACAATGGAAGCAACAAGCTATGAGCACGGATATAACTCAAATTCAACATTGGTGCTTACTGTCAGTAACTTGGATGAAAAAATTAATGAGTTAAAATCTAAAGGTGTCATTTTTATCCATAAATCACCTAATGAAAATAGGTGGGGTCGCTATGCCGCTTTTAAAGACCCTTCAGGGATCGTAAATGAACTAATGGAACTGTTCACTTAACAAGCTAATTAATAAGGACAAATAGCAGTTGTTTTTGCTCCTGCTTCGCTTATTTTAACCAACTAATTATTTCCCCATTATTAGAGATTTATAAGCAAATCAAAGTTTGGGGGTTATTAAAGGATTATTTATGAAAAAACTTTTATTGGTATTATCTCTCATATCTTATACCTCTCTTGCCTCAGTTATCCCTAATGAACCTCATATTTACGTAGAAGGTACATCAGAGTTTGGGGTTTTTCCAGATCAAATAAAAGTCTCAGTTTCTTTAAGAGCAGTTAATCTTGATGCCGAAGTCGCAAAATCAGAAGTTGATCGGAAGTCACTAAAACTATTTGAAGCAGTAAAAAAATTAAATGTAGAAAAAGGTGATATAACAGCTACACCTTTGCAAATAAATCCTGCTTTTGAATATGAAGATAGAAAAAAAATAGACAAAGGAACAAGCGTAAATCGTAATATAGATATAGTCCTGAAAGATCTAAAAAAATATTCACAACTAAATGATATTTTAATTAATGTTGGAATTACTTCAAAAATATCATCAACTGTTGAAGTATCAAATGAGAATGAACTAAAGAAAAAAGCTCTTATGCTAGCTTTAAAAGACGCAAGACTTAAAGCTGAAGATCTTGCAGAGCTTCAGAATAAAAAAATCAAAGATGTACATTCAATCTCAGAGTTTAAAACAAGAGACGATAATTCTTACAACCTAAGACCTGAACAAAGAGTTTATGGTCAGTCGTATGCTGTTGCAGAACAACGACGTAGAGTACCACCTCCTCCACCTGGAATTTTTGAAGTAGGTGAAATGAGGGTTACTGCAACGATTTATGTTGTTTACACAATGGAATGATTTTGCTTATAACAAATCGTTAAAGCAGGAAATAAACAGCTGGCTGTTTTTCGTTCATAAAAATTTAGGTAACAGTAATTTCACGTTTATTACGGCGTTATGTTTTCAATCAAATTTATCTAAGGACGCATTATATGCACTATAAAAAAGCTAGGTTGGCAAATATTCTAATTTCTATATTTTTTGCTTTAGTTATGCTTGTTTCTTCATACTTTATCGCAGACAAAGATCTCTCTGAAAAAGTTATATTTATGCTAATAGCTGTTTGGTTAGTTCCATTTTTCTATCTAAGTAAACAAAGCCAGCGTAAATAAAAGCATAACAAGAATTAAAAGCGGGACTGCTAACAGTTTGCTCGGTTTTGCTTCGCTACACAATTTAAGCAAACAATTTTAAGCCTGTTATTTGGGCGTTTGAAAAATCACAAGGAATATATCGATGAGCAAGTGTACAAGAATTTTTGATAACCTCTATCTAAACCTCAAGCAAATTGTAACTTTTGAAGTTATATCTGATGATCAGCTACATATAGTAACAAGTGCTCCCCATGAGACTATTGCAAGTGACATGCTCATAACGTTTTCACCAGACACCGATACAGTATTAGGTAAAGCTACAGCAGGTTTTATTTATGTAGAGCTTCAAGAACTACATAGAATTAAACGTGAAATTAGCAAGTATTTAGGGATCAAAGAGCCAAAATTAGCCAAAGTAGCAGATACAGCTTAGTTTTTAACAAGCCGCTCAAACGGAAAAATTACAGTTGGCTGGTTCCGCCCCACTACACATTTTAGCCAACTACAATTTGCCCCTAACAGGGCGTTATGTGACTCGATAGAGTGAATCATTAAATTAGGAAGAGAATATATTAATGAGTGATAAAAATATTTGGCCAAAAGATATCGATGGGGATGTATTAAGATTGCTAGAGGAAAGAGGTTTTGATTTCAATTTAGCACATGAGATTGAGTTTATTATCGATTTTAAGTATTGGCCATTAAGTAAAGAGCGACAAGATATAGTTCTAGGGAAGTTGCCACAAACACGTTTCGTGGAAGCAGATGAAGAATTGATTGAAGAAGGCGATCCCTCTGGTTACGTATCTTTTAAGGTAAAAAACACGGTATCTTACGATTTCATTACCTTAGAGATGAAAAGATTAAGCAGTCTTTTTGCTAACATGGATGGTGTTTGTGATTCATGGAGTGTGACTAGTGGATGTGGCACATAACAAGCTATTACAGTAACAAAACTGGTAACAGTTGACTCGGTTGTGCTTCGGTACTCATTTTAGCCAGCAAGTACTCCCCTTTTAGTGGGGAGTTAGAAAGCTATTCAATCCTGTGTAATGCTAATTTATATAGATTATTTTAAATAAGGTAAGCCTTAATAATGACAGAATACGAATTAAATGAATTGGTCCTCCATTCTCTCGGACTTGTTCAAGATAACATAACTTTATATTTAACTATTATGAGCGGCTTTCTATTAGTCATGTTTCTCCAAGCGAAAAACTTATCAAAATATCAATTTTATTTCATTAATATGGTTTTTTTAGTCTTTTCTTCGTTTGTTATTTTTGGGGCGTATAGGTTCGCTATAAACGCGAATATTATCGGTGAACAATCGATAAATGTGAACGTGCCTAGTTGGTATAGTTATTTTATCTTGGCTGTTGGTCTCATCTGCATAATAGCCTCTATGATTTTTGCTCTTAGCGTTAGACATACTAAAACCAAATAAAGATGTTGCGTTAAAGCTATCTAACAAGGCAATAAAACAAGGAGTTGATTGTGAGTTTTAAAAAATCGTCATGGAAAATATCTAGCTTTCTAATAGTTATCTTTTTGTTACTCGAACCAGAATTTATGTTTTTTGCTGTGCTATTGGACGGTATTGGATTGGAGTTCTTTGTTTTACTATTGGAAGTTCAAGCAATGGCAGTATTTGGTTATTATTTTCAAACTTATTTTAAGCCAATAGCCAAACCTATTTATAAATTCATTCAAAAGCTAGACCCATACTTTTTTATTCCAACTAAATCAGCCGTAGCTCAATATCCAATGGTCTTTGTTCATGCTATCCCAGGATTTATTATGTTTTCAGTTGGCTTGTTATTTGTTAAATTTGATTCTCTGTCAGTGTAGGGCAAAGCGAACAAGTAATTAGGGTCATTGATCCAAGTTTTAAGGTTATTTAATGGGATTTATTCTAAAGTTACTATCAATATCATTGTTTTTGATGACTAGCTTTTATTGTTTCGGCTATGAAACAACAAAAAAAGAAGTGTTATGTGTACCAGAGTCGCCGCCATACTCAGGTAAAAATATTATTAACAAAGGGCCGTTATCTGAGGTCATAGTTAACGCCGTAGGTTCGACTGGAATTAATGTACAGGTAATGATCGCTCCATGGGCGAGAATAATGCGCGAAGCTGAGAATGATAGATGCATGATTGGTGGGTTATGGCCTACCGAACACCGGAAAACCCTCTTTCACTTTTCTACTAAACCAGCCATAAAGCAAGTGTTAGGGCTTTACATTAGAAGTGATAAAACTTTTCAAGAAGCTCAAGGTGGCATTCTTGCGATACAACGTTCTAGTTATTTACCTGCAATATTAATGCAACAGAATTGGGTATTGCATGAAGTAACTCGTCCGTCTCAAGGGTTAGGTATGCTTGCATTATCACGAGTTGATGCGTTGTTTGCAGAAACAGGTCATATGAACTATTTGATTGCTCAAGACGAAATTTTAACCAATGAAATTAAATTGGCTATACCCGAATTACAAGCAGTCTACGGCTATTTAGCTGTTTCCAAAAAGAATCCCAACGCTAAAGAAATTATAGATACCTTCGACAAAAATGTAGATAGGGTACTTAAAAGCATGGGTCATCGTTAACATCAGTAACGTTAAAATATCATCGGCTTTATAATTTTTTGAGGTAGAGTTTTCAACCAATAAGGCAATTAAACAAAATGGACTATACAGTTTGGCAGTTGCTCATCATTATCATCTCATTTGGAATGGTGTTACTCAGTGTTTTTTGTGTCATTGCTCCGCAAAAACTAATCCATGCAATGCCGTATCTAGTTAACTCAAATTTGGCAAAATATAGCGATATTGCCATTAGATTTTTTTTGGGGATTTCCTTAGTCTTGTCAGCAGACACGGCAATATTTCCATTAATATTTACCCTTTTGGGTTACCTTTCACTGGTGGCAGTATTAGCACTAATTATTTTGGGTACTAGTAAAGTGGAATTCATAATCAAATATATAACTGATATATTACCCGTTTGGGCTGTAAGATTAGTTTGTGTGTTTAGTGTCTTTCTTTTTGCCTTTCTAATTCATAATATTGAGTGAATTCACTTCTAAAAAGCTAATTAATAAGGAAATATTAATGGATATACTGACCAAGTCTGATACAGAAATATTAAAAATAGCAGAGCCTATTTGGGATGATATTATAAAAGGTGCCAACGCAAAAAATTGGGACTTATTTTCAAAGTATATGCCCGAAGAAGAACGTAATGCAGAAGCCAAGAAAGATGTAGAGCAACAATGGGAACAGCAACCGGTTCTTACATCTCTTAGCTCTTCAAAAGAGTTTATCGGCATCCTAAAAAGAAAAGATGCTGTTACCGTTCTTTGGAAGCATTTAAGTACTGCAGATGGTGGTGAGTATTTGGGGATGTTAAATCTGCAAAGTATCAACTCTGAAATTAAATCTATCGGTATGTTTGTTACCTAAAAATCTACATACATCCATTTAATAAGATAATTCAACGAAAAATTTACAGTTGGCTGTTTTTCGTTCCTCAAACATTTTAGCCAACAGTAATTTCCCGCTTATTGCGGCGTTGGGTATCTATATGGATTTTGAGCTTTTAGCCGTATCTATTTCTATAGGCAAGTTCAAGTTTATGGCTTGGTGTTCATTAGCATCATTTGTAGTTATTTATATAGGAATGCGAAAAGGAAAAAAAACCAGTGACGTAGTTACTTTCTTTCTAAGTGCTATTTTTCCTTTGGTATTACTTTATATGGGTTACACCACTCACCTAAATAACTTTTACGCCATCAAATTAAAGTCAAACAATATTGTTGAGCTTTTGTATGTTTACCCTGAGGGTAAAAGTGTAATACTACACAATGTGAATAGTTTCACTAAACCACAGCGAGGCAATAGTTGCATTTTAGTTGTGACATCAGGTGAGGAGCGTTTTGATAGTGTTATGGCTTCTAATGGCGATATATGCAAAAAGATAAACCTCGCATTGAAAGCCGATACCTAACGAGGCGTTATGTGTTTATCTAAATTGGAGTTATAAATGTTAGAATTAAGGCCTAATTGCGAATGTTGTGATAAGGATTTACCGCCAGGATCAACAGACGCTCATATCTGCACGTTTGAATGTACCTTTTGTACAAGTTGTGTTGAAGGTGTTTTAAATAACAAATGCCCTAATTGCGGTGGTAATTTTGTTAATAGACCAATCCGTCCTTTAGCGGCATTAAAGAACAACCCTGCTTCAACAAACAGGGTATTAAAAGAAAACGGTTGTGTAACAAACATATAACGAGGAAAGCAAGCTGGATAATTCCTGCTAGTTTATTTTCCTGCTACTGTATTATTGGGCCAATGCCCTTGTTGGATGATAAGATTTTCGCTTGTTATTGATTATAAAAGCAAGTGTTAGCCACATCTTGTTCTAGCTCCAATCTACTTATTCTTTAATTTGCTTAGTTTTAAAATCAGAGTTACGCCCCTTTATAAAATAAGAGAGTATCGGCTGTTTAACTTGAGTAATAACATTGCCTAATACAACACATAGTAACCCTAAGGTTGAATATACTGTCCATTGGTAACTTTCAAATATACTGGAGACGATTAAAGCGACTATGGGTGTGATCACCAATAAGTAGGCCGCATTATTTGCCCCTATTCTATCAACCAATAATAAATATACCGTAAAACCAATGACTGTTGCTGGTATAGCTAAATAGGCAAGGCTAGCTAAATAACGTGTGTTTAATTCAATTTCAAAACTTAAGTCTTTAAATAATATAATGATTAATAAAGCAATACAGCCATAAATCATTGCGTAACTTGTTGCCGTAAAGGGTTGGATTTTGTTTTTACTATTACGAATACTGATCATATTGCCAATTGAAAAGCACCAAGTACCAGCCAAGGCATAAAACAAACCTAAAAAGACTTCTAGAGACCAATCTGTTTGTAATAAATCCCCCGCAAATAAGCTAGCAATACCCGTTAAACCTACCACTACCCCCAGCCAGAAATTATTATTGGTTGTCGTTCCATATAAAAAACGGCCGTGAATGGCATTAAAAATAGGCGCCGTAGCCATAATAACAGCCGTTAGACCACTAGCAATATAAGCGGTAGAGCTATAAAAGAATAAAAAATTACAACAAAATAAACAACAGCCTTGTAGTGCAAAATACTTTTGGTCTTTAATACTCACTGATTGTAATTTATTAAATACTTTGCCGATAACAAACATCACCATAGCAGCTAAGATGAATCGATATAAAATAGAGACTTCCATAGCTACACTGCCCTGTTGCCACTTTATAGCAATCCAGGAAAACCCCCAGACCAAAACCATTAAAGCATATAAAAATGCAGTCATTTGTCACTCACTTAAACCAAATTAAAGAAGTCATTATTACCTTATATACGCCACATTTCTGTCATCATATTTAGTAAATTAACACGATATTGCGGTTATTATTGTTAGAATACTTGAGCCCTTTATTGTTAACCGTTAGTGTTAAGGTATGAACTCTAGAATTGAAAATAATATTATCAAAAAGCCAATCACCTTTGAGCTTTCAAAAAAAACCTGTGTAAGGCAAAAGTCTTTAACCCACGGTTTAACATGGGCGCATTACCGCAACAATAATGAACACTTATCCTATCTAAATAATAAGCAGCATACGTTAAGCATGTATTTAACGGGTGGTTACAATACATTTAGAACCGATATCAATGCGAACAGAGGTGCTCCAGGAAAATTCTGTCTAATGCCTAAAGGCGCTGATAGTCAATGGCAAGTTGGCGATACTCAGGAGTTTATGCACCTGTATTTTGATGATACCTATATCAAACGATTAGCATTAAGAGTATTTGATATTGATCCCAGAACAATTGACTTGCCAGAACTTACCTTTACCGAAGATTTAGGGTTAGAAGCACTATTTCGCCACAACATGGCAAGAGCTAATTGGCATACCAATGATATGCAATTAGCCCTTGAGCAAGTCACAGATACCATTTTAATTTCTATGCTGCAGCGCATGGGCAATAAACAAATAAAATCGCCATTAAAAGGCGGTTTATCTCCTAAAGTTTGCCTTCTTGTTTGTGACTTCATACATGCAAATTATCAAAGGCAAATATATTTATCTGAATTAGCTGATTTAGCCCAATTAAGTGAATACCACTTTTGCAGAATGTTCAAAGAAAGTCTGGCACAAACACCACAAGAATATCTGACGAATGTCCGTATTGAGCATGTTAAACATGCGTTAAATTATTCTGACTTAAAATTGGCTGATATTGCCCTTAAAGTCGGGTTTTCAAACCAAAGTCATATGGGCCGTTATTTCAAAAAGCTTATAGGTGTATCCCCGAGAGAATTTCGCAGGCAAGGATAACCCGTATTTGCATAAACAGGATTTTTTTCCTTATAATATGCTGTTACTTTTGTTATCAAAATGGAGTGTCAGTTTTGACGTTTAACTATCAAACCTCAAGGTTATCTGTGGTCGAAGTTTTCAGTGGCAGACAGGAAACTGAAACGTTAGTTTCTATCACGGAATTGTTAACTCCAAAAGTAGTAGAAAGTCTTCCTCCCTATTTTCGAAATATTAAGTCACACTCAGATGCTCAAGATTGGTATGAAAAAATGGTATCGGAAAGCCGTTTGTTTAGGGTGAAAAAAACAGGCACAAGTACGACAATTGGTTTTGTTTTCGTATTTTTCGGAGACGAAGCTGATGCTCATATTGGTTATCTTCTTGGTGAGTCATACTGGGGTCAAGGCTACGCTACTGAGTTACTGAAGGGCTTAATTGATTTCATTAAGCATGAGAACAAAATAACGCGATTAATTGCAGGTGTAGCCACTAACAACATAGTTTCATCTAAATTGCTCCATAAACTTGGTTTTGTTAAGAGTACTTGTGAAAACAATGAAACAGTTTTTTATGAGTATCGGTTGTCACAAACATAATAAGTCACTCGAAAAGACAAACAAGATTACAGCTGACTTTTTATTCGAAAAACATTATAACCCACAATTTCTTCCCATAATCAGAGCGTTATAACGATAAGGAGTATCGGTGCCAACTTTAGATAAAAAGAATATCCCACTCATATTTCTTGCCGTTATTTGTGCTTTTTGGTCTTTTTTCTACCAAAGTTCGAATGTTGTTAATGAATATGGCTTAGAAAAACCTGAATGGTTGTTATTAATTGACGGCCTAATTGTTTTACCTATTTTATGCTTTTGGTGTGTTAAAAATAAGAAAGAAGCATCGATTAAAGCTATTGCCTATAGTTGTCTAATAATATTACTAGGTAGCTTTATTATCCCTGAAAGCTCAAAAATTGCATGGCCTTACCTTGAATCGTTGCGTTACTTTGCTATTGCTGCATTTATATTCTTAGAAGTTGTAACAATTTTCACAGTATTTTTCGCTATCAGAGCTTCGCTAACCAAGGATAAAGACCCTGATATAGCTATATCACAGCCAATTGAAAATATTGTAGGTAAAGGTGCTATAAGCGCATTACTATCTTTTGAAGCAAGAGTTTGGACCTACGCTCTATTTGCAAAAAAGATAAGGCAACAGTATTTTAATGGTGATAGTCACTTTAGCTGCCATAAAAAAGACGGCACTCAAAGCAATCAATTAGGTTTTATCCTTATCATTTTGTTTGAGTTGCCTGTTATGCATATGCTACTTCATTTTATCTGGTCACCTTTTGCTGCCAATATTACCACCGGTTTAACGCTCCTAGGTTTAGCGTTTTTTCTTGCTGAGTATAAAGCTATTTCGATTCGGCCCGTTTCCATTACACCAAACGTTCTCATTATCAGGTATGGTGTGTGGAACCCTTTAGAGGTTTCCTTAACGGACATTCAAAGTACTCAATTAAACTCATGCTTCATTCGTAGATCGAGTAATGTTAAAAGGTTTAATTTGGCTGGTAATCCAAATGTAGAGATTCAGCTCAACTCAGGGGGTTTTATTTATTTGGGTGTAGATTCACCTAACGATTTTATTTTAACTTTAGAAAAGTACCGAGAAAAAATGTTATAAAAACTGTTAAGTCAGGACAAAATATAGTCGAGTATTTATGCGTTATGTGTTTTACCAAAGGTGAGGAGTACCATGAAGTATAAAAATATTATTGAGCCTGAAAATTGTTCAGGTATGGAAGATATCCGCGTCGAAATAGATAATATGGATCAAGATATTATAGCTATTTTAGGTAAGCGATTTGAATATGTAAAAGCGGCATCAAAATTTAAAACCTCGGAAACATCTGTCCGCGCCCCAGAGCGATTTAAAGCGATGTTAGAGCAACGTAGAATTTGGGCTTCTGCTGAAGGGTTAAGTCCTGATGCTATTGAGAAAATGTATCGTGATTTGGTTAATCACTTTATCAAAGAAGAAATGTCTAAATGGCACTCCGAGTCAACAAACGTATAAAAAGTAGCTCAGCTTGAAGAAGAGACAAATATAATTACGCTAATAAACGGTAGAAGAATGCAACTTGGTTGCGGAAGTTCAGGGTCAAACTATCAAGATAAAGAAGACAGTTTTTGGGATCAAGTAATAGAATTATTTTCATAATTTATAGTATATTACTTAAACGGACAAAGCAGTTGTCTATCAAAAACTATGCTTTGAGAGTTAAATAATTCAGTTTTAACAACTCATTGTTTTGTGCTTTACCACGAATAACTCGACCGTATTGAATGCAATTATTGTAATATGATTGAAATAAGAATAATTAAAGTAGAAATTTATGTCACTTCCTTCATGCCCTAAATGTAATTCCGAATTTGTTTACCAAGATCAAAGCCTACTTATCTGTCCAGAATGTGCACATGAGTGGAACCCATTAGAAAAAATCGCTGAAGAAGAACTCTTTACAGTAAAAGATTCCAATGGAACACTATTAAGTGAAGGTGACAAAGTTACTATGATTAAAGACCTTAAAATTAAAGGTAGTTCTCAAGTACTTAAAGTAGGTACAAAAGCTATTATCAGGCGAATAGTTGAAGGTAAAGATCATCAACTCGACTGCAAAGTAGATGGTGCTGGTGAAATGATGGTGACGGCAAAATTTGTAAAAATTGCCTGACTAAATAACACATAACGAACTATTAAAGCGGGACAAACAACGGTTGGATTTTCGCTCCTGCGTCACTGTTTAACCAGCAATCTCCACCCATTTTTTGGACGTTAATTTTCGGTGTTGGACCTGATATTTTGGTAAAAATTAAAATTTATTCATATTCTTGTAATAAATCTTTCTAAAGTTGGACTATTCAAGTAATTACATTATCACAAGGAAAGTATTATGAACCAGTTAGTATCATTATGGCGTGAGAGTATGCAACCCAAGATAAATTTTTGGTGGGATTGTAAAACTATAGAAGAAAAGTCGGATTTAGAGTCATCATTTTCAATTGTAGTTATTGGTTTAGGTACTATTGCCCCAATGATTTTTTTTATTCTACTTTAAAAAAGTGGTCTTTAAGGTTTCTGAGATAAATGAAAGCTAACAAGAACGAACTACGGTTAACTGTGTCCCGCTGCGCTACAAAATTTTAGCCAACTATACGTAGCCCGTAATTGGGGAATTAGGTGTCAGTGTAGACTGTAAGGTAATTATGAAAAATTTGAATGATATTGTTGCTGTCTATCACAAAGAGCTTCGTAAAGGCGATATTCTGATTGCGTATAACCAATTAGTTAAATTTGTGATGAATAGCAGAACTGATCTGGTAAAAAAGTTAGAGCATCAATATTCATTTACAAAAATACTTCATGGTTATATGGACTACACCTATTTCTATTACAGCAATGACTTTCTAAAGGGTAAAAAATTAAAGTTAGGTCTTGTCTTAAACCATCTGGAAATGAGGTTCGAGGTTTGGCTTTTGGGAAACACTATTCCCGTTCAAAAAGAATACTGGAACTTGTTAAAATCAACAAAGTGGAACAAAGATAAAACTGCAATGCCTCAATATTCAATTATAGAGGCTGTAATAATCGATAAACCCGATTTTAATAACTTAGAGTTATTATCCTTAAAGATTCATAAAAATGTGGTTCAAGTGTCGGAAGAGATTATTACGTGCTTAAAAAATACTTAACAATAGCTACAAAGGGAAAAGTGCAGCAGGCTAAATTTCGCTTCGCTACACAATTTTAGCTAACCATTACTTAGCCTGTTCTATGGCCGTAAGGGTTTTATCAAAATATGGAGTACAAATGAAAAATATACCGCTTACCATTGCTCTTTCATCAATGCTTTTGTTTTCTTGTGGTGGCTCTGAAGAAGATGCTGCTACTGAAACCCCAAATAATGACTCTATAGGAAATTTATCTGATACTTCTTGGAAAAAAGACTGTGTTCCTTACGATATATTATCCTCTGACGGCTCAACAGTTTTATGGTATGTCAACATTAAGCTAAGTATTGATGCCTCAATGAAATCGACTTATAAAACTGAGTATTTCCGTCCAACTGATACTGTATGTGCTTCAATGGTGTTTGAGACTCTTGATATCTCAAAATTTGAAATTACCGGTAAAGTTATCAGTGAAGAAAGTATTGTCGCTTACGGCTTAAATGAGACTTTCATTTATAGCTCAGAGAATCGCGACTCTTCTCCAAATTACACTTTAATTTATATCGATAGTGAGAGATTATATTTTGGTCAAAAGTCTGAACCAAATCTTGGGGAAACTCCAGAAACAAGACATTCGTCCATATCACTTGATGATTATTTCTCTCAAGTTTCAAACTAAAAACTATATATAGAGGTTTAACGGTATAGATATATTGGAATCAAGAAGAGCTACTGTGCCATTTGTGCTGGCAATCACTTTTATTCAATTTAATATTAATAACGAAAGGGAATACTATGAAATTAATTATTAAGCTTGCTGTTGTGTTTATATTTTTAAGTTGTTCAATTCACAGTTTTGCAAAAGCTAGCCAAGTTAACGGTATTGAATTCTTTGAAAATTATTTTGATTTGATTAACTTTAATAAAAATACAGAAAGTGATATTCATCAATTAATTAAGGCTGTCAATAAAGGTGAATTTTCTGCTTCATCTGAGTCTGATTTACAAAGCTTCGTCGACTTAGGTTTTGCTGATGAGTTACAAAAATCGGAATACTATTGCTCTACAAAAGGCTGTGTTTTGTTTCTAAGTTTACATCCAGAAAGTAGTAAATCGGCTAAATATGGAGCAGACGATTATATTGCTAACATAGGCCAAAACTATTGGTATGACTTCAATTCTAAAGATGTGTTCCAGTCTAATGATAATTATTATCTTGTGTTGTTAAAATAATAACGGCTAAGAATACCTTTTGGTTAAAAATGGGCCTTATGTACGGCACATTCATGTTTTTTAGGTCGCAGATAAAAGGGATAACAAGCCGCTATATTGCAATTAAATAAGGGAGCTAAAATGAAAACAATTGGTCTTTTAGGTGGTATGAGTTGGGAAAGTACCGTTGGATATTATCAAGCGATCAATAAAGGGGTCAGAGAATCTCTCGGAGGTTTACATTCCGCTAAAATTGCTATGTATAGTGTAGATTTCTCTGATATTGAAAAATTACAGCATTGTGGCGATTGGCAAGGTACGGCAGAAATACTTGTTGCTGGAGCAAAAAAAGTTCAAGCCGCAGGTGCCGATGTATTGTTGATTTGTACGAATACCATGCATAAAGTTGCCCCTCAAATTGAAAATTCGATTGATATTCCCTTACTACATATTGCCGATGCAACGGCAGAAGTTCTTGTGAAAAAGGGCGTTAAGACTGTAGGATTATTGGGAACTGCTTTTACAATGGAGCAAGACTTCTATAAAGGTAGGTTAACTGATAACTACGGTTTAACTGTTCATATTCCAACTGATGTAGATAGAGAAATTATTCATAACGTTATATATAAAGAGCTTTGTTTAGGCAAAGTAAACCCTTCTTCTAAGGTTGAATATTTACGGATTATTGAAGATTTAGCTGCTCAAGGAGCTGAGGCAATAATTCTAGGGTGTACTGAGATTGGATTATTAGTAAATCAAACAGATACTGATATAACATTGCTAGACACAACATATATTCATGCAAAAAAAGCTGTCGAGTATGCAATATAACAAATCAATTAAAACAGATTGATACGTAATTAATACGTAAATAAAGCAGTTGGCTTTTTCTCGTTTTTCACTCATGATAACCAACTATTTTATTGCCGATTATTTGGCCGTTAGACATCACAAAGGATTAGTATGCACCTTGCACAATTGAATATTGCCAAAGCTAAATACTCGTTAGAAGCTCCTGAAATTAAAGAGTTCGTAGACAATTTAGAACCCGTTAATAATTTAGCAGAATCGAGTAGTGGTTTTGTTTGGCGATTAAAGGACGAGAGTGGCGATGCTACTGATATACAAGCTTTCTCAGATCCTAATATTATCGTAAACATGTCTGTGTGGGAGTCGACCGATGCCCTTAAAAACTTTATGTTCAGAACTTCTCATCGTGATTTTTTGCGCCGAAAAAAAGAATGGTTCGATAATATACCCGAAGATAGTTATGTTTTATGGTGGGTTCCAATAGGACATATTCCCACCGTTGAAGAAGCGATAAATAAATTGGAGTACCTAAGGAATAATGGTGACACCCCAAATGCATTTACCTTTAAAAGTAACTTCAGTGCTGATGAGTACGTAGAAAACAAAGCCTAATAAGGTGCTTTTTCTTCGTGCCACGTCCATTTTCAAGGCTTTGGAAGGCGTTGTGCGTTTAATTATATAGTTACATTCAGCTTTGCTAAATTCACCTTAGATAGGATAAAGAATAATGAAAAAGCTAATTTACCTCTTTTTATTTTTGCTTATTGATATGAGTTATATACATGCATCAGATTATCAAGCGCAATCAACAGACGTAATCGATTGGCGTAAAAGTGGTACGCCAGCAGAACAATTAGAGGCACTAGTTAACATTACTCCAGGTACCCATCACTGGATGCCAGAAATAGCATACCGTTATCAAAGCCTGTATTGGTCTGTTCAACAAAACAAATGGGATTTTGCAAAGTATCAGACAAAATCTATGGAAAAGATGATAAAACGTGTAGGGAATGCAAGAGCTAAGCGTGCTAAATCAGCTAGTGTATTTCAACGCAACGTATTTAAAGGTTTGTATGCTTCAATCGAAAGCAGAGATAAAAAGTCCTTTGATACAGCTTTTAGTAGAACTACTAGGGAATGTATGGCTTGCCATGTAAAAGAGGGATTTTCATATATTATTATTCCATCGGTTCCACCCAAGCCTAATAACATAGTCCTAGGATACCCTGAGTAATTAATATTACGCTCTCAGTCGTGCTGACAATGGACTAACAACAGTTGACTACAGATTTTACCTACAATTAATTGCCTCTTTATGGGGCCTTAAGTTACTCAAGGAAGTCCATGCATAGCATTATAATTTTAACCCTATCCATACTTTTTTCTTGTGCGGTTACCGCTGATACGAATGTTGATAAACAAAAGGTCAAAAGAGCTGTGCTCGACTATATAGAGTCACAACACAAAGTCGACCCGGAGTTAATGAAACGAGGCTTAGATAAAAAATTAGTTAAAAGAACTTACTGGCAATCTAAAGATGGCTCAGAGACTATAATGGAAACCGATTTTAACACTATGGTTTGGGTGGCTGAAAACTACAATAAACAGGGTAATAAATTCCCTTCATCTCCCAAAATTGATATCAACATACTCGATATTGATAATCGAGTTGCCTCGATAAAATTAACAGCGGATGATTGGATCGATTACATGCACTTATATAAAAATGACAATAACGAATGGAAAATAATTAACGTTTTGTGGCAATACCATGATGCGAAGAAGCATTCGAGTAAATAGTAAGCTAATTCATAAAGGCAGACAAAAGACCGTTATATTTGAATCAAAAGGTGGAACAGATGGATAAATCACTGCAAACAATGATTGATAATATGCCTGAGAAAACCGGCAAAAAATTAGAGGAATGGCTACAGATATTGGGTAAAGCGAATATTGAGAAACATTCAATGGCGGTGAGATTTTTAAAAACCGAGTATGGAGTTACACATGGATTTGCAAATACTATTGTCACTTTATCTAAAGAAGCCCCTCATTCTTCGGAAGATTTAGTTTCAAATCAATATAGCGGTAAAGAATTACTCAAGCCCATTTATGAAATACTTCTGAGCGCAATAAAAAATCTTGGTGACGACATTGTTATTACGACTAAAAAAGGCAGTGTCAGTTTCATTAGAAAAAAACAATTTGTCTTAATTAAGCCTGCAACTAAAACAAGAATAGATTTAGGATTGAAACTCAAGGGTGTAGAAGTGCAAGGACGCCTCGAAGGTTCGGGGCCATTTGGTACTATGTGCACTCATAGAATACAGCTTAAGAGTATTACTGACGTGGATGAAGAAGTGATTAAATGGCTGTCAAAAGCGTACGAGACATCTATTTAGTCAAAAGATAACAAGACCTTAAACTGACTCCTACACTAAAATTTAGAATTGCTATGCGGCCATGCGGTACCCGATGAACTTGTTTATTAAAATAACTTTAGTTATCCTTTTTTTTGTTATTACTTCTTATTATCTATATTTCTATATTAGTCCTAGTGTTACGGTAATAAATGAAACTGAGCAGTTAATAGCAAAGGTCAATGTTAGTTTACCTAAGAGTAATTTAAATTTTGGCTCTATTAAGCACAATCAGAAAAATACTATTTACTATTCACTTGCTCAAGATGATGGCAGTTACAATTATTCATTTAAAATCGGTAGTAAAGTCATAACAGGCTCTTGTGGTTACTTAAAAAATAATGAAATCAACAAGCGACTAGTTATTACAGTAAGGAAAAGACAGCTGATAGATTGTCGCTAAAAAGTCGCATTGCAAAACAGAAGTTGTTACGGATAACTCCGATGAGCGCAATTAACAAGAACTTCTAAAGGCCGAAGTGCACTTGCCTATTTTTGCTTTGCTATACATTTTATAAAACAATATTTTCCCTTTAAATCATTAAAGCGAAGAGCCTGCCTGATTATGATTCTCTTTGATGTAAGCGACAATAACGATATAATAAAACCGAATAGGCACTGCTAACAATACCAAATATTGCTAATTAGCGTTCACATTTCGCCTACAATTATCAGCCCTTAAATTGGGCTTTATATACCAAGGAAAATTATGAAATCTCGTAGATTAAGAAAAAAGCTATATTTAGATGAATTTGCTGTAAAAGGAGTTGAACTAAGCTGCAATTTAACTTGTAAGGATGAGTCTGAATTAGCAACAATAATGGATGGTTTTTTTGTTTACGTTGACAGTTTAGACTTGATTATTGGCGGCGGCGGTGATCTTACTTCCTTTGGCGGATTTATTTCTTCTCATGATCGCTATGGTTCAGTCACTGAATCAGATATAACAAACCTCTCTACTTGGTTGAAAGGCCAAGATATCATTTCAGAGTTTACTCTTGGTGATCTTGTAGATGCTAACTACGGCACGTAACAACACGCCCAGTTAAGCGAGACAAATAATAGTTGTCTCGCTATTTTTCACATTTTACCAACGACAATTTATCCCTATCCTGGGCGTTATATCGAAGAGATTTTAATTAAATGCCTGAAGCAGATCCCTTAAAAATCATGACTTTTTCAACACCTAAAGTGCTCGGCGAGTGGCTGAAGGTGAATCACGCAACTGAAACTGAGTTGTGGGTAAAGATATTTAAGATGAATTCTGGCATTCAAAGTGTTACTTGGAATGATGTCGTGATAGAGATTTTATGCTGGGGTTGGATTGACGGTGTGAAAAAGTCAATTGATGATCAAGCCTACCTTCAACGTATAACCCCCAGAACAACACGAAGCAACTGGTCGAAAAGGAACACCGAGCATGTGGACCGTTTGATAAACGAAGACCGAATGAAGGAATCAGGGCTCGTGCATGTTGATGCAGCGAAAGCTGACGGTCGTTGGGCAAACGCCTATGTGATCAGTGAAATGAAAGTACCCGAAGATTTCATAACCGCACTAGAAAGTCAGCCAACAGTAAAACAGTTTTTTGAAACGCTCAACAAATCGAGTCGTTATGTTATCGCATACGGATTAATAAGTGCGAAGAAGCCTGAAACTAGACAAAGGCGGTTTGAAAAATTCATGAACATGCTTGTTCAAGAAGAAAAGCCTAAATAGCAAAAATTATGTATGATAAGTCAATCAAGTGGAATTAAAACAGTTGCTTGGATTTATCTTCGCTAATCAATTTTTGCTAACCACTACTTAACCCGCTACTTGGGCGTTTGCCCTTTAGTTAATATCATATCTATGGATGATTATAATGATAAGAATACTCTCACTCTTTTTGACTTTACTAATTCTACTTACACCAAAACTTGCATTGTCGATTGAATTAAATACCGGTGAACGAATTACATTAACATCAGTGTACTTAAACGAAGAGCGTGAAATTCAAATCCTATTACCAGAAAACTATGATAATAATATTGGATCAACTTATCCTGTTATTTATCTGATGGATGGTGACTATGTTTTCCATGGCGTCTCAGGAATGTTGGATTTCATGGCAAATAAAGCTCAGTTAATCCCTGATGTGATTGTTGTTGCTATTGCCGATAAAGGAACCGATATATATCGCCAGTACATGACGCCTACTGGGTTAACCGCCCCATTGAAAAAAGAAGATGCAGGTAAGGCTGAACAATTTTTAACCTTTTTAACGAAAGAAGTAAAACCTTATATAAATAGCAATTACAGAGCCGCTGATAACGCCATACTCGTTGGGCATTCAATGGGCGGATTATTTGTATTTAATGCACTATTAGAATCGCCCGATTCTTTTGAACATTTTGTCTCTATGAGCCCTTCTATCTGGCTAAATGACCATGCGATTATGGTAAAGGCCAAGGCCTTCGTTGAAAAAGACGAACATAAACCTACATCGTTATATTTGTCTTTAGGTGATGAAACTAGGTCAGGTGTCTACGCCGTTTTACAGTTATTAGATGAAATGCAACCGCAAAACATTCATTGGGATTTTTCGCATTACCCAGATGAAAATCATAATTCTGTTGGATTAGTTGCCTTACGAAATGATTTAAAACAGATATTCAAAGGCTGGCGTATTTCGGATAAAGAATTGGAAAACATCAAATCACCTGATAAATTAATTGAACACTATCAGAATATTTCCTTGTCGTTGAATATAAATCAAGCCATTCCAACTCCCAGTATCAAGTCTGCAATCAGGTCGTTTTATCGCCAGAAAAAAACAGATGATATCCCTGCATTTATGGAAAAGGTAAAAAGTGAACTCCCCCAATCAGAGCAAGCTTTTATTATAATGTTAGCGAGTTATACAGGATACTTTGACTCGCCAAAATCTGCATTGGCAATATTACTCAAGTCAGAAGAACGATTTAAGCACTCGGTAGAATATGTAAAAAGTATCGCTTCGACTTACGAACAGTTGAAAAAAACTCAATTAGCGTTAGATTTTTATAAAAAAGCACTACGTTTGGCTAAAAAATACAAAAAAAATCAATGGCAAATTAATATTATTGAAGCCAAGCTGCTAAAGAATAAGGCTTAACAAGGTAGTTGAATATAAATCAACAGGGATGTTAGGCAGATAAAATTTCTATCGTTACTTGATGTCACTATTTAAAATAGCGTCCCTACCGTTGGTTTTTTGAGCCATTATCGATTATGTTAACTAACTATTCTTTGCCTTTGAGTGACGCGTTATACATCTAGGAGTACACCTTGACTATTGTTAAAACTGAACGGTTATGTATCCGTAAAATTACCAATGAAGATGCTAAAGATTTATCCAAGGTGTTAGCTGATCCAGAAGTAATGCGATATTCAACAGTAGGTGTTCACACTGAAGATCAGATTTATGCTTATATCGCTAACTGCATAAATCAATATGACCTATTGGGTTATGGCCATTGGGCGATTTATGATTATATTACGGGTGAGTTTGTTGGTGTTTGCGGCCTTAATAAACATAAAGTGGACTCTGAGGATGTCATACATATCAATTATCGTCTTGCCAATGACCAGCAAGGTAAAGGTTATGCTGTTGAGTCAACCTATGGGGTTTTAGACTTTGCTAAAAAATCCTTAAAGCTTAACGCAGTGCACGCACTAATAGAGTCAGCGAATATTAGCTCTGTTAAAGTGGTAAATAGAGCTGGCTTTCAATTCATTAAATCTTCTGTATTTCGTGGTTTTGAAATAGATATTTATCATATCGCTTTATAAAGCCAGAGATAACAAGGAAACTCATGCGTATAGCCCTACTCTTTTTACTACAAATTTGTACTTTATCTAGCTGTGTCATGTATTCAGCACCAGAAAATGATGCTGACTTTTCAGATAAAAGTAAATTAAATGACTTTGTAGGTTGCTACATAAATATTGGTGAAAGTGGAGAAGATAATCCTAAACAGTTACTTTCAAATGTTATCTGGCCAAATAATAAAGAAATAAAACATGAAAATATACAGCATATTCATGTGCAACTTATCGCTGAAAATTCATTAAATGTTGAAGCAAAGTCTGGAACTGAAGTTATATATAGTTCAACCTTTGTTAATGATAAAGACTTCACCATAAATGAAGGACTGATCACCATTAACAGTGAATTTCTTGGCTCTCTCGCAGGTGAGTCAGGTAACCCTTTTATTGGTGTAGCTGGTGGCTCCACAACAATAGGATTAGATCAAAATGGCAATGGTTAAATGTCAGATACAGCTATTTTTGCAGGTACTGCGTTTATATTTATCCCTTTAGCCGGACATATTGATTCATCAGTTCGGTTTATTAAATCAAAAACTGAGTGTAACTAAGGCTGCAAATAAAAAGTTAAACTTCTACTTTACTGTAGTAGCACTTAACACATAATAAAGTGCTTAATAAAGAAACCTAATATCTGACTTGCTTCCGCTATGCCAAGCATTATGGCAAACTATTTCAGTTCCATAAATGACCATAAAATCATTCACAAGGTTTGGTATGAAAAGCGATAACGCAACAAAAGAAGATTACTTAGTTTTAATTGATATTTAGGAAAAATCTCTGCGGGCAACACATGGCTTTTTACCTGAAGAAAATATAAAAACATTGAAGCCGCTTATTTTAGAACACTACTTTGGTGCTGTTGACTTACGTGTTGCTAAAAATGATAGAGACGATATTGTAGGTTTCATTGGCGTAGCAGATGGTAATGTAGAAATGTTGTTTATACCCGTCACCATTCAAGATGCATGTTTCAGAGCGGTTGAGCGATTTCAATTCAAGGCGCAGTGATGAAGGAATGGTTATTCCCTTCTAAGTCACTGTAACGAAGGAGTGATATTGCTCGAACGCTTCTATGATGGGTTTAAAATGACTTTATGCTGCGGTAAATAATCAAAACATAGAGTAACTATGTTGGAATTATTCTCCTTGCCTAAAGGCATTTTAATTCCCACTGAAATCGAGCACTTTGAATGGTAACGGGTATATATCACCTGATTTTCGTAATCGTGGCGTTGGTTCTTTTTTATTAAAAAATGCAATTAAGTACCAATATGCGAGTAAAGTTGATGTAAATGAAGAAAATATAGAGGCTATTGGTTTTTATAAGCACTTAGGGTTTAAGGTGTTTGGCCGTTCCCCTTTAGATGGTCAAGGTAACCCTTTTCCACTATTACACATGAAGTTAGCCATTACTTCGCGGTTATAGCCAACCATTTGTTATGCGACTGTCTTACCTTTTTTATAGGAAATTTAATGGATTTAGAAATATATCAAGTCGATTCCTTCACATCAGAACCCTTTAAAGGTAATCCGGCAGGTGTCTGCATCACAGATAATGCCCTTGATGAAAACCTGATGTTTGCCATAACGGCTGAAATGGCTTTATCTGAAACAGCATTCTTGTCCCTGAACGATCTAAACCTAAGGTGGTTTACACCTAAAGTAGAAGTCAGCTTATGTGGCCATGGCACATTGGCTGTCGCTCATATCCTCAAAGAAAAAGGACTTGTGCCAGTAGGCGGTGAGGTGTTGTTTAATACTTTATCTGGTTCGCTACGAGTAAAGGTTGAAGATAAACACATAGAAATGGACTTTCCTGCAGCTACGATTGATTTTACTATAAGTCCTAATAGCGAAATGTTAACTCATTTAGGTATTAAGTCTGAGCAATTGATATCTTTTGGTGTTTTTGATTCAAAGATTTTTATTGAAGTGAGTACTGAAAATCAGTTGCTTGCTCTTAAACCTAATTTCGATGGCTTAAAAACATTACCAGGTCGTAGTGTGGTTATTACTGCAAAGTCTGAAGCAAAAGATATTGATTTTATCTCTCGTTATTTTGCCCCTTGGGTTGGTGTTAATGAAGATCCCGTTACGGGCTCTGCGCATTGTGCGCTAGCATTATACTGGGGGGAAAAACTGAATCAGACAATACTGACCGGTTATCAAGCATCAGAGCGTGGTGGTTTTGTCAAAGTTGAGCTGTTACCAAACAAAAAAGTAAAGTTAATTGGTGAAGCAGTAACTGTACTGAAAGGGACTATGCACGTATAAGGTTGCATTATTAATACGTTTAAACATTGAGGTATGAATATGGATAATTTTTTTTGGTTTTCGCTACTGATAGCGATTAATTCATTGTTGGTTTTGCTACTTGCTATGAATGTTTCTCGGCTTAGAATTAAGCATAAAATCTCCTTAGGGGATGGCGGTAATAAATGCTTAATGGCTGCAATTCGAGCTCACTGTAATGCGTTAGAGCAATTACCTATTTTTGCCATTGTCATGATCGCTCTTACCTACTTAGGAGCATCAAAAACTTTACTTGCTCCCTTGGTTATTGGTTTTACTTTAGCGCGGATTTTCCATGCCTATGGCATGCTTTATCGTGTCTTTATTGCCAGAAGAATTGGGGCTGGTTTCACTTATATTTTTCAGTTGATTGCAGTTGTTTCTGTGAGTGTACTTTTAGTTAACTAACAAGTACATAAGCAAATAAGTTAGGTTTGAGCGTGAACCTCAGTTTGCAGCAAAGATGGAAGATCATGATTTATGGATGGGCTTTCTAAGAGATCCTGATAATAATTTGATTGGTATAATGGCAGAGTTACCATTGGCATAATTCGACGAATGACTGATGTATACGGTAAATGATTTCAAATGGAAAGTAACAAACAAGGAAGCTTAATGTCCAATACAGGTATCTTGATATATTTTTGCGGTAAAATGGGTTCAGGTAAATCTACTGAATCTAAAAGGCTTGCCGTTGTTCGTAGTGCAGTACTTATCTCTGAAGACGAGTGGTTATCAACACTTTACCCTGATCAAATTAAATGCTTTGAAGACTACCTTAAGTTTTCAACTCAGCTCAGACCTCTGATAAAAGCGCATGTTCAAAATATCTTAAGAGCTGGAGCGAATGTGGTTATGGACTTTCCTGCCAATACAAAAAAGCAGAGGCAATGGTTTAATAATTTATCTATAGAAGCTGAGGCTATAAGCGAGCTTATTTATCTTAAAGCCAGCAACACACTCTGTCTGAAGCAAATAAAAATAAGAAACGGTGAACAACCTTTAAGAGCCAAGTTTGATACCGAAGAAATGTTCAATCACGTTACCAAGTATTTTGAAGAGCCTGAAGCAAGTGAAGTTGAAAATTTTGTACTTGTTGAAAGAAACGCATAATAATAATAAATGATATGAAGACATAAACTTCGGAGAGTAAATGAAAAAGGCACTTACAGGGATATTTGAGGCAGATTCAGTCGTTAAAACATTAGTACTTTGCATACTAACTATTGGCTCATACTTAATATATAAACTTTACCGTTTTTCAAGCCAAATTAACCAACACTCTGGTTTAAGAATATCTAAGCTTTTTATTTATACAACTATCGTTTTATTTACGATTTCATTAGCTAGTTTACTTTATAGTTTGCTCAATTTTCATGAACCTGAAATTTTAATGGGCTCAATAAGTATTCATGTTATTTCTAGTATTTTTGATGTCACTTGGATACTTATGGTGCGAAATCGTATTAACTTAATGACGGGTTCTACTAAAGGTCACACGCTTTGGTTAAATCCATACATGACGTCAATATTTCATGTTATTTATATGCAACATAAGATAAATCAAAGCTTAGCAAACAGCGCAATATAACAAAAATTTAAACAGGGAAGACTCAGCCCTCTTTCCGTTTCGATAAACACTTAATAAAACCATTGCCTCACTTCTAAATGGGCGATATATTTACTTTTATCCTGAAGTCATAAGGACGTTTTATGCCAATAAAAAAATGGCTTTTTCAATATTCGCTAGCATTACCTGTCATTTTTGTTCTGCTTGCTGGTGTTCAATATTTAAAAGGTAGAAGTGTAGAGTACTCATTAGAATTTGGTGTATTGTGGGCATTGATATCGGTAGCAGTTTTTGCAATGAGACGTTTATATAATTATCGTAAAAATATCAATTGTATTATTTGTAATGACTTGCCCAAAAATACTGAAAACGCTGATGATAGATAGTCTAAAAACTATAATTTAAATTATTCTACGGAGAATTTTATGAAGACGATGACTTGTGAACAATTAGGTGGTGCATGTGACAAGAAATTCCAAGCTGACTCTTTTGAAGAAATAGCAGAATTAAGTAAATTACATGGGATGGAAATGTTTCAAAAACAAGATCCCGATCACCTTGAAGCGATGAAGGAAATGCGTGCACTTATGCAAAAACCACAAGCAATGCAAGATTGGTTTGCCGTTAAAAAAAATGAGTTTAATTCGCTCGCCGAAGATTAGCTTTGTTGAGCGGTTAGCTCTAATAACGAGCCACCCATAATTCAACCGGAAAATACCCTTGGCCGTGCTTACTCATTTGAGCACGTTAGCCAATTCAATTTTCCCTTAAAATAAATTTGATGAGAACAGCTTTTCAATGTATTTAAAATTAATAATTACGTCTTTGCTCTTATTCTCAGTCATCGGTTGTTCCAACAGAGCAATACACTTAGTTGATGACCAAGGTAATGAAGTTGGTGAATGTACCGCTGGGTATTATTTGCATTTTTACGGGCTAGAAGACTCTATCGATTACATACTTTATCAATGTGCTAAAGATTTAATTAGTCAAGGATATAGAGTTTCAGGTTTACTGCCTTTGGATCGTGATTACACCTTGCCGAAACCGCCTAAAGGCAAGCCTTGGAACAAAAAAACAGCTATGTTTCATTTTAAAAATAATGATATAACAGAGAGGAAGTTAGGGTATGTTCTTGCTGCCATTGAATATGAGTATCACCTAAAAATGCTTGATGCCGAAACACGTTTTGCTAGCGGTAAAATTGACGAAACTCAATTTAATAAAGTAACTCGAGAAGCTAAGTTTATCTGGCTCGGTGAATAGTAGAATTAACAATAATTTCAAAAGAAATATAATACTGATGGCTCATTTTACTGCCTTTCAATAATAGCTAAAAATCTACCTCTTCCTTTTATTAGGACTGTTACCCACCAAGGAATTTCCATTGAGTTTAGCAAATAATTTTAGAATGATGTCTCTATATAATCAGCGTATTAATGCTCAATTATTGGATTGTTGTTTAGCACTGCCACAAAATATCTTGGAAAAAGAAACACATTCCTTTTTCCAAGATATTATTAGTTATTGGAACCATATTCTTTTCGGTGATTTAATTTTAATGGGCAGACTCGCATTAAACCAAGTAGGAGAACTCTCGCCACAAGATTTATCCTTATTTCCAACACCTAAATCACCACAAGATATTTATTGCAGTAATTTGTCAGATATAGCTGTACTAAGAAAGCAAGCTGACGAACTCATAATGCAATATTGTAATCACTTAACCGAAGAAGATTGTAAGAAGTTTATTACCTACAAAACAACCGAGGGTGTTTCTATAACTAAGGCTGTAGCTGACGTAACCCAGCATCTTTTCAATCACCAAACCCATCACCGTGGGCAACTAACCTGTGTATTAAGTCAGTTTGGTGTAGATTATGGTTGTATGGATTTACCTGTTATTGTTTCAGAGGGTAGTTGTACATAACAAACTGCTCACCTGAGCACAGAGCAGATTACTGCCTTTGTCCCTCTAAAATCGTTAACTCACAATGCATCGCCGATTAATAAGGCGCATGTTGTATGGAGACTATTATGTTACTCGTAGGTACTTTTCTACTCATTTTTATTGGATTAGTTCATTCTTATTTAGGTGAGAAGTTCATCTTGATCCGTTTATTTAAACGGGATAATTTACCTAAATTACAAGGTAGCGATTGGTTTACCAAACGTATCTTGCGGTTTGCGTGGCATATTACCACGATAGCTTGGTGGGGATTTGCCGCAATATTGTATTTCCTATCCACTCCAAGTGACAATATTCGCTCTGAAATCCTTATAACAATTACTGTAGTGTTTGTCATAAGTGGTATTGTGTCTCTATGGTTCTCGCGCGGTAAACACTTGTCTTGGTTGTTCTTTTTCGGTATTGCTTGTACAAGCTTACTTAGCGTAACATTCAATTAGTTATGCTTTTTTCCGCTCAGCCCCTAGCCTATTACTAAACCATAAAAAGGATTTTCGAGTTTATGATTAGAATTGCAACTATCAATGATTTAAAGGGTGTTCTTGCCCTTTATAAAGAACTTCGCCCTTTAGATCCAGATCTAGAGGTTAATTTTGCTAACGATAAATGGGCAGAGATAATCAATGATACGAAAACATATATCGTTGTAGCCGAAATAGATGGCGAATTAGCTGCTACGTGTGCATTAAGCATAAATAATAGTATTGCTAATGGCGCGAGACCCTTTGCAATTATTGAGCATGTTATCACTGCAGACAAATTTCGTCGGCAGGGACTAAGCCGACAGGTATTGGAATTTTCATTATCGTTAGCTTGGGAGAAAGAATGCTGCAAAGTCATGTTACTGTCAGGTGAAAAATTGCAGGCTGCTCATTCTTTGTATGAATCAGTAGGCTTTAAAAGCGGCATCGAAAAAGGTTTTGTGATCAAACCAAGCACTCAGTGATAATCAAAAACAATCACTTAACATGTGATCACCAATAATATTAACCAATGGTTTCATCATTATTAATCGGGTTTTAGATGATATTTAAAGACAGATACTTCGTTATTTCACTCCTACTATTCCTTGTTGCGACAATAGAGTCTATTGGCGGTCTATGGGGGCTTTGGTCTGTGACAGGAGAAGCGCGGTTAGTTATTTTATCCGTTGAAGCAGCCGTTCTTGTTGGTCTACTGCTAAATTGTTATGCCATAAAAAATTGGGTATATCGTCACTCGACAGAGACATCACACCGACTTTTAGCCTGGCTCACCCTTGCCTCTTTAACGTTATGTATATGCGGTGACGTGGTGAACTTTAATTTACCGCTTAGCTATTATCGATATGGCGGCCTTATAAAGCATGACTACCTTGCTGATTCTGTATTTTTCTTTGGCCCAGGATATGCTTTATTTCTAGTTGCTGCCTGTAGCATTGCTCGTTCAAATGGAGTTAAACTTAAAACACTATTGTTAGTACTTACTATCGCATCTTTAGTGGGTGACGCATCATTTATGTCTATGCATTTACCTAATACAGGTCTGCACGTTTCAATGATTACTGGTGTCTATGCAGTGCTCATTACCCTTGTTGGTGCTAGTGGTTTAATGTTGTTTATGGCGCTACGTAAATCAACCGCAAAATTCGCTCTGTGGTTTGTCGCTAGTGGGCTTATTTTAGCTACAATCGCCGATGGTGTAATTGGCCAGTTTTGGATCTACGGTAATAATGGCGAAGGATACTACCCTATTGCAAAATACATAAATTGGTCACTCTATATTGCTTCACAGTGTATGCTGATCCACCTTGCCCGAATTGCTGTATGGCATAAAAATGGCGTTTATACCCCACTAGCCGCACAAACGAAATAAAGGACACCCCCATGAAATGTTCCGTATATATAGCAACAAGCACTGATGGTTATATTGCCACGCCTGATGGTGGCGTTGAGTGGTTACATACTGCAGGTAAAGCTGACGCTGACATGAGCCAAAACCCCGACATGGGTTTTGCTGAGTTTATCAACTCGGTTGATTGTATGATTATGGGTCGTAAGTGTATGGAGATAATTTCTAATTTCAATATACCTGCTGAGCAATGGCCTTACCGTGACATTAAGATCTATGCATTGAGTAATTCAATCACCAAGCCTCCAACAAACTTAGCGGGGAAAGTTGAAATGTACTCAGGTGATATTAACGCCCTAGTGAACAAGCTGTCCGAAGAAGGCTTAAAGCATGCTTACATTGATGGCGGCGCTACAATCACCTCTTTCATTAATTTAAAGCTTATCAATGAAATGACGATTACTAGAGCCCCTTTATTACTTGGTGACGGCATCCCTTTATTTGGAAAAACACATCATAAGGTGAAACTCGAAGATGCCAAGTCTATTGCCTTTCCTAACGATTTCATTCAAGTTAAGTACCAAGTAAATTACCTATAGAATTAGGATTAAGTACGGATTTTTAAATCTGATAACAAACAAATATCAAGTGCTATGAGCCCAGCAGTATGAATCATATATTAAAGAGACTTATACCCTTTTTCGTAGTTGCTTTCTTCTGCTTTATTATTTGGGTGATATATTTAGCAAATACAGGACAAAGCAGTGTCTTTTTCCAGTTTATCGCCAGTATTCCTTATGGTGATAAGTTAGGACACTTCTGCTTATTTGGTCTATTAACGCTAATGATGAACTTTGCTTTTAAGCTTAAATCATTCAAAGTATGTTCAATGGAATTATTTTTAGGCACTATGTTAGTCGTCACTTTTGTCATCGTTGAAGAGTTTAGTCAATATTATATTCCCAATAGAACCTTTGATTTATTTGACTTATTAGCTGATTTCATTGGGATTGGATTTTTCAACTTGATAACAATTTATTTCAGAAAATACCGGAGAAAATATGCCTCATTGCATAATTGAGCATTCATCATCTTTAGACAGCAATGTATTAATGCCTTTAGTTTTTAACGCGAGCCTAGCGTCTTCGTTATTTAAAAAAGACGGTAGTGATATTAAAATACGCACAATACCCTTTACTCATTACCAAACAGGCGCTTTGCAAAACGATGTTGCTCAAGTAGCTTTTATTCACGTAACGTTAAGGATATTGTCTGGGCGTAAGACTGAGCAAAAAAAGATGTTATCACACTTGGTGCTGTCAAGTTTAGAAGCGCTAGCTTTGAAAGCCAGCTCTATTTCAGTAGAAGTAATCGATATTGACCGCGCTAGTTACGGTAAAGTAGTAGTGTGAGATTGGATTAATGAAGGCTTAAAAATTTTCCATTAACAAGCCTTCCTCAAATATTCTATTAATCTTGCTTAGCAACCATAGAAACAAAATGTCCGTAATAGAGTTTTTTACCTACTAAACTTTCTATTTCGGCTGCACTTGGGTAAGTTGACCATTTGTATGAGCTTGCTTCTACGGCTTCAATATTGGCCCAAGTAAGATGCCAGCAGACCTCTTCAGCATTATCGGTTTTCACTAGTATCTTATGCGCAATAATATTTTTATTATCAGCATTAATTTCAAGAAATAGTGACTCACTTAACGCAAGAACGCGCGCTAAGTTAGCTTGTTTAACCTCAAACACTGCAAATTCGGTACATGTTGGCATATAGTTTCCTAATCAGTTTTAACGATGAAATCGGCTAACGTTAGTCTTCACTATGATAACTCGCCAAAGCCGTTGTTAAAGTAACACCTTGTAATTTCAATTGATTCACACGCTGTAAGTAAGCCGCACCTTTTAACATATGCAACGCTACATCGACAGCATAACGACGAGTATAATCTTCTAAATAGGTACCTTTTACCCAGCTATTAAATGCACCTAAACTTGGGCCTGCCCAAATTTGATAATCCATTTCACGGCCTTTTTCACCGGTATTGGACCAACGCGAACTTAAACCTAAATACCAACGGAAAATTAACGCCATTTTACGCTTAGGGCTAGATTGTGCTCTAGCTAACATATCAGGATCTCGCTCCGTAAAGAAGGCTTCTGTACCTGCCCATACATCATCAAGATTAGACCTAAATATTTGTTTTTCAATCTTAAGTCGCTCATCTGCTGGAATATCTTCAATTGAGTCATAGGTAATATATAACTCATAAAGCTTTTTCGCGCGCATAGCGAACATTGAACCACGTTTAACTACTTGCAACTTTACGCCCATTTCAAACATATCTGCTGCAGGAGCCATAGTTACATCGGCCATTTCAACATCAGCTAATAACTTACGAGTATGCTCTGAAGCACCCGCTTCGACACAGGCTTGGTTTACTGAGCCAAGTACAATATAGGCTGCGCCCATATTAAATGCAGCTAAGGCTGATTCTGGGGTACCAATACCACCACCTGCACCAACACGTAATGCTGGAGAGAAGTTGTATTGTGCTTGAACTTCATCACGAAGGGCAATAATAGTTGGTAATAACGTTAAGAATGGACGGTTATCAGTATGACCGCCTGAATCTGCCTCTGCAGTAATATCATCAGCCATAGGCACAAGCTTAGAAAGTTCTGCTTGCTCTTGAGTAACTTTACCTTGGGCTAATAACTTATCAATTAACTTTTGTGGTGCCGGCTCCATAAAGCGGCGCCCTACTTCGGTACGTGAAACTTTAGCAATAACCTTGTTACCAATATTGACTGTGCCATCAGCATTTTTAGACAATCCAGCTAAACGGTACCAAACAATATGCTCGGTTAAACCTAAATATGCTGAAGCTTCAACGGTTTTAACGCCAAGCTTTAAAAATCGTTCAACAGCGCCTCGCTCTAAGGCTTCTTCCGCTGGTGCATGAATCAAGTTCACCGCGTAAGGTCCGTTAGGTAATTCTGCTTGAATACGTTTAATTGCATCTTCTACTGCATCTGGTACTAAACCGGCTGCGCCAAATGAACATAAGAAGCCTGCCTTACCTAAAGCCACTACTAATTCTACTGAGGCTATGCCATTAGCCATAGCGCCGCCATGATAAGCGTACTTAACGCCATGTTGCTTTTTATAGGCGTCATCACCTAAATCTTGTGGGGTAAGCTTTTGTGCAAAAGCTAAAACATCTGCTTCACCTTGTGCTGCGGTAGTGTTTACCACCCCCAAACCGTTAGATGTGTTTGCAACATACACTGGCTTGGTTAAATCCATTAACGCTGACTTAATCTGCGTATTGTTACTGCTAACGTCATTCGCGTTAACTTTCCATGCCCAATCAATGGCTCTGGTGTTATTAAAATCGATATTTGACATGCTGTTTCCTAATTCTTTTATTTAGTATTATTCTTAAATTGATACAAAGTGCTGGATCCTCGATTAAGTGAACTCGAAGATGACGGCTGCTTGGTTAGTTGTTCAAACTTGACATGACACAGTTAGCTATCACTTTACATCTACCGTCATACTCGAAGTGTCTGATCGAGTATCCATTCTCTAGCTATACAATGTCATCGTAAAGATCATTCCAATTGGGGTTAGCCTTTTCTATCAAGCTAATTTTCCATGCCCTACCCCAAGTTTTCAATTGTTTTTCACGCGTTATCGCTGTATACATATCATCAAATTGTTCAAAATAAACGAGTGTATTAACTCGATAACCCTCTGTAAAACCACTGACAGCTTTATTCTTATTATACATATCATCAAATTGTTCAAAATAAACGAGTGTATTAACTCGATAATCCTCTGTAAAACCACTGACAGCTTTATTCTTATGCTGCCAAACACGTTTTACTAGATTACTGGTAACACCGATGTATAAAGTGCCATTCCTTTTGCTTGCGAGTATATATACCGCAGGATTTTTCATATTATCTTCCTTGATAACTGACTTTTAAAGTACGACTTACAATACAGCAATACAATGGATCCTCGATTAAGTGAACTCGAGGATGACGACTGCAAGGCAAGTACCTACCAGCAAGTAGAGAGTCTACTTACCTTAGGTCATACTCGAAGTGTCTGATCGAGTATCCAGCTTTTATTAACTATTAATTATGCTTCTACAAGACTCAGCACAATATCTTTCACTTCGTATATTCTCAAACCATCTTTCGATAAATTAGCATCACCGACTAAACGCACTTCACCATCTTTACGAATAATATCGGTGATATGCACATCAAGTGACATTTGTTTATTTAATGGCGTGATTTGGCCACGGTATTTCCATTTAACTAAGGTTGCTGGTGCGATAAATCTAGGGTTAGTAAAAGCTTTGCCTAAGTCATTTTTCAAGGCGTAGGTTTGCATTAACTCAATAATCGCTTCAACACCTAATGAGCCTGGCATTACCGGGTCTTGATGGAAGTGGTAACGGAAGAACCAATCAGTGGCATCAATAGTGCGTTCACCATGTACATAAGCCACGCCCGCTTTACCACCACCTTCAACAATAGAGACGGTATCGATAAAGTTCATTTGACCGCCGGCAAGTTTATAATGCGGTTTATTTGCTGGTGCTTGATATAAGGCCAATGAAGTATCACTTAAATCAATCAGTTCAATGGCTGATTTCGGCGTATTGTTATCTTCAAACCATGGATAAGTGACTCTACCATTGTCTATACCTAACTGGTTAGTTAGTGCGTCTGCGCCAAAGTAACCAAATACTGCCGTACCTTTGTAAAACAAGTCATGGCTATCAAGCGCTTGTGCTGCTTGGCTTTCATCTTTAACGTATAACTCAAAGGTGAAGCTTTGAATGATCATACCGCCAGCCATGGTAGTGCTTACCAATACGGATTTATTGACGATAGTTTTACCGCGTAAATCAACTTGTTTGAGCAAGTCACCACTGCCATCTAGGTTACGGAAAAATAAATCTTTTTCTGGGTAAACTAAGGTAGTGCCCATATAACCAGAGATGAAGCCGTTCGGTTGTAAAGCAATCTCCATGATTAACGAATATGGCATCCAGTTATCAACGCTGTTTTTAGTAAAGTACCAAGCATCTTCTGGTACCTGATACTCAGCAATACAGCTTGATGGCTTTTTCAAGTCTAAACGTGTGCCTTGAACTTCAACTACTTGAGTAACTACTTGTAAGTCACCACATGGCGTGCGCGGTGGAATACGGCCTTTATAAACATCAAAGTCAGGACCAAAACACTTTGAGATATTACCGGTAGCAAATTCAAACATATGCCAAGGAGTAAATGGTGCTTGGTTTGGCACACGATTTTGTCCGGCTAGCATAGGCGCTTCAAAATGCTTAATCGGGGTTACGCCCTTTTCTTTTGGCGCAGTAAAATCAGACATGACTTTCATTAATGGACGATGTGCATGTTTAAATGGTTCAATACCACGCTCATCTAACTCTGTATTGACATCCTGACCTAGTATTTGAGTGCTTGCTGCCCGTTCGCTTGACGACTCATCAGTAATGTCTTTAATGCGTGTTACGTTATCAGGCAAAGTTACTGGATAAGGAGAGCTCTCATCTTGCTCGGTGATCATCACACAGAGGTTTTTAAAATCAACAACAGCTTTACCATCGAGAATAATTTCAATATTCGCTTTTAAGAATGGGTAAGGTTTCATGCCCATTTCTGTTACTTCCATGCGATACGTTAGCGTATTATGCTGTGGAATAACTTGACCACGACAACGAACCGTTTGCGATTCGCCCGGCATAGGCTGAAAACGAGCATTATTTACATTAGCGTGCATGCCAAGCTTAAGCATTAAGAACATCGCCATTTGCCCACAGCCTTCACTCATTAAAGAGCCAGCCATTACTTGGTCACCTTTAAAGTGACATGGAAAGTACCAATGCTCTGGATCAAGATCTTTTTGACCTTCCAATAAACCTAAGCCCCAATGACCGCCTTTGGCATCAATTTTAGTTATGCGCTCAATCATTAAGAACTTTTTAGATGAGAACTTTAATGACGGATTACGACCTTGCTGGTTATATTCTTCACCAAAACAGCCCGCAACATCGCCATCAACCAGCTTCATCATGTCGTCATAATCGAAATGCTGTTTCGCTTGTTTAGCTGCATCGATATTGGTGATTAATGGTGTGAAATCACTTTTAACGGCATTAGCCAATTCCGCTTTATCTTTATCATTTAAGATAACGCCCTTGCCGTCAGCAAGCTCTTCATCAGTAAAGAAACCAGCACAACCATTGCGCATGATTAATACTTTTTTATCACCTACATAACAATCGTAGTGGAAGAAGAATAATAACTGCTCACCATTTCTTGCATATGAGTCGATGTGAATTTCATAGCGTAGTGTTTCACCACCAAAGGCCATTTCTTCTAAGAAGGTTAATTCGCAATCAAGTAAGCGGTAAACACGCTCACCTTTGGCTTGAAAATCAATACCAATATAAGAAATCAATAATAAGTCACATTGGCCTGATTCAACCGATACTGACCATGGAATTTGACCATCAATTAAAAACGGTGCATCAACCGGAATGTCATACTCGGTGCACATATATGATTTTTTATATTCATTCACTGTTGCTTCAAGTTCGGTAACACGCGAAACCAATAAATAATCTGTGGTTGGTAGACGTACACGGCGCGAATAGCTATCAATTATTTTAAACTCATCACCAAATACTTTAGCAATATCACCTTCAGCAAATTCAACTAAATCAGCAGTATCCCAAATAATATCTTTAGGTTGATTAAAACGCTCTTCAAGCTGTAATGGTGGATAGTTATAACCTGCAGGTCCCTTTATTTGAAAACCCGATTGTGCTGCCCAATATTTATTTGCCTCAATTAAGTCATCCGTTAGTTCATTTGAACTAACAACTGAAAGCTTAGGTGCATGAGCTGTATGACTTGTATTTACCGCTTGTGTTTCAGCGGTATAAGCTGGTAAACCTGCACTAGCATTAGCTTGCATTTCAATAAGCTTAGAAATCTGCTGACCTGCTACCTGACGAGTGGTCAAAAAGGCTTGATGGGTGGCCGATTCTTGGAAAATTTCTTTACTTGCTTGATGTTTAACATCAGTACGTATATTCGCATGAGTAGTCTTTTTCACTTGTACTCCAGTAACGACGGTTGACCGTGTTTTTGCTTGAATAGATTGGTTAGCTTGTTGAGCGGTATTAACTTGCTCAGCTTCGGCTGCTGATGCGGCTAACAACTTAGGTTCTAAATTTTTCAGCGTAATCGCCTGCTTAACATTAGCTAATGACTGTTTAGCAAATGCTTGTTTGATATCTGCCATGTCACTTGTTTTCGCTTTTTCGATAATGTCATCGAAAATCGCTTTGCCGCCTAAGCTAATAGTTTTTATTAACTTAGGGCGCTGCTTTCCTGTCGGGGCAGGAGCTGCTTGATGCACTTTTTTGCTTGAAGAAAGTATCAAGTGAGCACAGCTTTCATCTTTGCCTAAACCGTTAATTGCTATATGAGAGGCAGTATGATCCGAGGTATTTATATCGAGAATCAGCGCAGACTTAACAATACTTGCAACACCTGAGGCATTAAAGGTATGACCAACATTACTTTTAACCGAGCTGATCGCTTTACCTGAATAAAGTTTTGGTAGCGCTTGTTTTTCTGCAGCATTCTCAGCAATAAAGCCACTAGCATGTGCTTCAACACTGTTGATATCTTCAGCGCTAAGTCCTGCGATTGCCAAGGCGTTCGTTGCCGCTTTAGTGATAGCACTTGCATCTTTGCCGTTGGCAAAACTGACCGCGTCGATAGTGGCATAGATACTTTGTTCATTTACTGTAGATCTTGGTTTAACAACAAAAGCAGCTGCGCCCTCACCTACTAACCAAGTATTGTCATCAAGTACATTAGCTGTGCCGTTAGCATTTCCTACTAGTCCACTTGCCACCGAACCATAGTGCTGTCTCAAAGTGATGTTTTCTATCGAACCCGCTAAGTCTACCGAAGCAATAATTACCGCATCAATATCTGAGGTTTGAAAGAGGTTATCTGCTAATTCAACACAGCGATAAACTGAATTTTCTTCTGCCGATAAAGTAATAGCTGGACCAGTAAAGTCCCATAAAGCTGAAATACGCGACGCCATAATATTACCAATAAACGAGGTATATTGGTTAAGCTGCGCGGCGTGAGCAACACCATCTTTGGCGATATTAGTTAAGGTTTCACGTTGCTCATCACTTAAGCTTACCCCTTGTTGTAATAAACTCTCTTCAATTTGCGTGCTTAAATTCACTCGACCACGGTATTGATGCAGTTCTAACTCAATGCCCATTGCCACTAATACTGCAACATTACTGCCTTCTTTAAGGCCTGCATCTTTGGCGGCATTATCAGCTACCTTCATCATCATCAATTGCTGTGGAATTAAACAGTCTTGCTCGTTTGGCGGTACTTTAAAGCGTAAAAAATCAATATCAAAATCTTCAACATAACCGCCTACGGGCGCTTTAGCTAAAGATAAGGCATTCATCACTTCGGTGTTATTTTCCATGCCTTTCCAGCGCTTAGTTGGCAACTCTCTAAAGGTATTGCCATTACGTTGAATAAGCGCGTTGAAACTTGCCAAATCTTTAGCCACGCCAAAGTGCGCGTCCATACCAATAATCGCTAACGGCTCACGTGCTTTAGGAGAACTAGTTACTGGCGCTAGCGTTTGTGTTGGTTGTTGTAAAACCAAATGGGCATTAGAGCCACCAAAACCGAAAACACTGACGCCAGCAGTTCTTGGCTTGCTATTCACTTTACCGTTGGAGTTACTACTTTGGGAGCTTGGCCAATCAATAGTGTCCGTTGGCATTTGTGCACCGCCTAAATAGCCTTTTTTCGACGTTAATGGCTCATTTAAGTTGATTGTCGCGGGAATTTTCGCTTCATTAAGTGCCCAAATAGCCTTGGTCATGCCCGGCATACCTGCAGCGGTAAGCAAATGACCTAAGTTAGACTTTACTGAGCCAAGTAGCGGTTTATTGCCCTTTTCTCTTGGAAAGCGACTAAAAAAAGTATCCATTGAGCCAAGTTCAACGTTGTCACCTTTGGGGGTACCCGTTGCATGACATTCAATGTAATCCACATCACGAGGATCAACACCAGCATTGTCATAGGCACGTTCATAAACTAAAACCTGCCCTTTGGTATTTGGGCTTAAGACAAACTCGCCTTTACCATCATTAGATAAAGCGCCGCCTTTGATAATAGCGTGAATTTTATCACCATCACGTACCGCATCACTATGACGTTTTAATACCATCATGCCAGCACCTTCGCCAGCAAATAAACCTTGTGAATTTTTATCAAACGGCGCGTGAATATTGTTTGCAGGATAAGCTTGGAAAATTGAGAAGCCCATATTTACAAACATAGGATCAGCGCCAGAGACTGCACCAGCTAACATCATATCAGCCTTGCCAGTGTGTAAATAATCACAAGCCAGTTTTACTGAATAACAACTTGAGGCACAAGCAGCATCGAGGGCAAAATGTGTACCGCCTAAGCCTGCAGCTTTCGCTAGTAATGCCGCTGGGTAGCCGGCAACTAAAGCATTATCTGCATGTACATTTTTATCGGCAATGTCAGTATCAGAAAAGTGACTTAACTGAAAACCTTTATCAACACTGGCTTTTAACGCATCATTAACTACTTGATGATACAAGGGCATAAATAAGTGGTTAGATGATTTGGTTGGAAATGATAAATTCCCTAAAATAACGCCACAATGTTCTAATTTATCACTGCCCCAATAACCAGCATCGGTTAATGCTTGTTGGGTAACGTAAAGCGCCCATTGATTTAAATCATCTAATTGATTTAAATAATCTGCGGTTAAGCCGCTTTTCTTTTGAAAGTGGCTTTGAGCATCGTTATTAACAAACGCTGTGGCATCAAAATTGAAATCACGGATATAACCACCGTGCACACAGTAAAATTTATCGGTATCGCCTTTTTTTCCAGCGTACTTGGCCGGATCAACACCCATTTGTTCTTTAGTGGCTTTGCTGCGGCAATCTTGTTTCTTCAGTAACTGCTGCCAAAATTCTTCTGGTGCAGAAGATCCTGGGAATAAATTAGCAATACCTACTACGGCAATATTTTCCATACTTTCCTCGAAAAGTTTTATAATTCTTTTTTAGCTTTTGTTACGATTATCGAGCCTTTAAATAAAGTCTTGATATCAAGTCTCACGCCATGGCTGATCAACTTAGCCAAAGCTCTTAAATACGTTAACTCGTCACTGGTACCTTTAGCATTTACTGGTACAGCAACGCGTGGTTTATCTTTCGCTCCACCTTGAACACCAAAGTCCAAAATTTTATCCGTCCAACTACACAATGAACGGCCAGGTCCCATTTCAATAAATATCCGTGCACCTTTGTCATGCATGGTATTAATCAAACGAGGAAAATCTACTCGGTCACATAAACATTTAGCGACGCTGTGGGCGATAGCTTTACTTAGCTGTGGCACTGGTAAATAACACGAACTTGAATACATCTTGGTTTTCAAACGTGGGTTAACATCCATGGTGTATAGCTCAACCATGTCTTGGTATTCTTTTTGGGCTGGAGCACTATGAATGGCATTGGCCATATTTAATGCCATGGCGCGCACACCCAGTTTTTTAATCACGCGTAAACAGTCTGCGGGATAACCTGCCAGTAGCAAACTGTCTGGGGTATTGATGATGGTGCAATAAACTCGATCTTCACCTTCACTGGCTTTGATAACTTCATCAAGTGTTGCCTTGATGGTATAAGTTTCCCAAATCAGTTCATTAGCTTTTTCAGTTTGGTTATTAGTTTCAGCAAGATCAGTGGATTTAGGTAAACCCCAATGCTCACGCAAGGTTAATAAGTCACCACAAAGGCGCTCATTGAAAGTGCTAGAATTGGCAAGTCGTGCGCTCATTAGACCTGGTTGTTGCCATGCACCAAGTGCTGCATACATACTGACTTCGCCCATGCTATAACCAGTCGCATAATCGGCTTTGACCTTAAAGACGTTTTCGAATACCTTGGTAAAAACACACGCGAAACCAACACCAGCTTCTGCGATATCAGCTAAGTTACCGCGCAAGTTTAAATCTAGTTGTTTTAATTCTTTAAAACTAGGACGAATAATCGTGCGCGGGTTTAGCAATTTATCTTTTAAACTAGCGCCAATATCATCCGCTAAATCGGCAACATCTTGATGTATTTCAGGAAACAAATGAAATAAATCACGTCCTAAACCCACATATGTTGCGCCAATGCCCGGATATAAAAATGAGACATTGTTAGTGCCTTCGCTTAAAGGTAAATCTCTATTTACAGGCGTGGGGGTAAAATAACTACCTTTTGGCGTACGCCATTCTTTATCGTTTTCAAAGGCTGTAACAATGCCTAACTTAGCTGAATCGACTTCTTTTAATAGCTCTTCTTTAGATTCCGCTAACAACACAATAGTGTATCGAATAGTGAGCCGACTAGTTGCTGATTGAGCTTGGTTATAACCGCTTAAAGCTATTTCTTTTAGCGATTCGCTGGCACTTTCTATTTCAGCAAGCTTTACCAGTAAAGCTTGCTCGGAGTCAGCGGCCACTAAAACCATTTTCAGCTCACTACAAGCAATAAAGCCATTGTGACGGATATCTTGGCTAGGATGCTTTTCACTGCCGCAGTTAAGTTTGTTTTCTTCAAGGATTAAATGACAATATTCATCATTAGCAGCCAAGCAACTATAAGCTGCCAAGTGAGCACTGCCATTTGGCTGTGGATACCAAGGCCTTGCCTCAGTCGCAAGATAAAAAACTGAATCCTGCCAATTTTGTAGTTTACTTGCTAATGGCTGCTGCCAATCACTAATGGCCGGAATATAACGTTGCTGCAAGGCAATAACGCTGCGCAATAAACCGAATACTTGTGAAAAACCTTCGCCCTCACCGGTAACACTACGCGCACAGGAAACTGCCGTAGTTAATTTGTCTTTATGAGCATAACTGGCAATTAAACCAGTAGACTCTGCCATGGCAAGCTTGCTAGCCGCCAAAGCTGAAACTTCTAACAGACCAATATCATTAGCATTAACTTGAGCATTATCCAGTGCTGATGCAGTTACCTCGCTCACCTCAGTAAAATTAGTGATTTCATCACCAACGGCAAAGCCTTTTAACCATGAGTAAACATAACTGTTATTACTTTGCGCAAAACTTACCGATGAAAATAACAATGCAGCCAAACCATGACAGTTTTGATAGCCAGTAAAGCATTCATCAAAACTGTTAGTCGCTAGTGTATCTTCAGCTAAATCATTTTCAGCTAATTCATTTGAAGGAAAGCTTTTAGCTAAGTTAACACCAACTAATGCCACTAAAGCATTTTGCGCAATAAACAAATCAAGTTGTAACATGGCCTTGGCTAATGAGCTAACCACCACAGCATTATCAATATCGATTGTTGGCTTTGCTTGATTAGTGGCGTTCTTAGCGATGACTATAACCTTGATATCAGCGTATGGCACTTGGTTAGCAAGCGCCATACGCTCAACGGCAGCTGAACAGCTAAGTTCAAGGGTGCTTTCTACTGTAGCACCTTGACCTTTCGTTAAACTTTTAGATAAGCTTTTTCCTAGGCTCTTACCCAAATAAAGTGCACGCTCAACACTATCAATATTATCTTGAACAGTGTATTGGTTTTCAAATTGCGCATCTAAACCAATAATGGCGCCCTTAAAGTTACCTTGCACCATTAAGCACTTACCTCATGATTACCCTTTTCAGGCGTAACTTTAGGAAGCTCTTTCTTTAAGAAAAGGTCATTTAAATTGGCGCTAGCGGTAACTTTGGCTGATTTTATCTCACTCAACAATTGCTTGTTTTCAGAAATCATTTGAATATCGGCAACTAAAGAGCCGCGTTGTTTACCCTTGCCGGAGCTTTTCACCACGTTGAGTTGCAAGTAAAATCGCTCGCCTACGGCTACTTCACGATATACCGTCCAGCTTTGAGTACTTGACGGTAAACTGCCTAAGCCAAGTTGTTTTTTCACCCATACCAACATCGCCTGATAGGCAATGTCATTAGCGAAAATGTTACTTTGCTTTTTGCCAATGTTATTGCCTACGGTATTGCCACTGATATTACCTAAAGCTGGCACAGTGAAGTCACCTTGCTTAGCACTGGCGACTTCAGGTACTTGGCAGCTTAATAATAAACCTTGCTCGTTACACGCAAGTATTTCACTAATGCCTTGTAAGCTTGGACCGTGAAATAAAGTGCCGTTGCTATAAAGTGCTGCGGCACTTTCACCTGATTTTCCATCTAGTTTTTCACCTAATCCAGGCACGTTTAAGTTGATCTCTGGACTGGTTTTAAGTGTATTAACTAAGGTCAACTGAGCGCCATAATGAAATACCAATTTACCATCAGCATTGGTACTTGAGATCTTAGTTTCGACCACTAAACGAGTGCCATCATCAAAGACTTCGGCGTTCATATCAATTCGATAATCACTGGCTTCATTGCCGTCAAAGATGACGCCCTTGAACAGCTTGTAATTATCTAAACCTTGATAATGAAAACCAGTGTAGGCAGCCTGTGCCGCCTCACTCATCCAGGCAATCGCACACACAGTTGGTAATACTTTATCATCACCAATAGTGTGGTCCGCTAGAAAGGCATTGTTAGTCGCTAAAAGTGTTTTACTAACACTTGTTGTTAAGCGACTAACTTGTGGCTTTTTTACAGAGCCACCTTCTGCTTGATCTTTAGAGAGGTCATTACCAACCAGAATTTGAGCACAACGGTTATTATCAGCGGCTAACTCACTTACTAATAGTTTTGCACCCGCATCAAGAGGAATGATGTAAACACCACGGTCGTTAAACATACGTTTAAGCTCTGGTGTTACCATTCCGCCATCCCAAGGTCCCCAGTTAAAGCTAAGCACTTGCGCACTTGGGTTTAACGCTTTAAATCGATACGCCGTTTTATTCAAAATATCATTAGCAATAGAGTAATCAGACTGTCCTGGGTTACCGTAGAAACCTGCCGCTGATGAGAATAAAACGAGGTGTTTAATATTCTTTTCTTCGGTAGCAGCAAGTAGCGATAACAGACCATCAATTTTTGTGCTGTATACCGCATTAAATTCTTCTAAGGTTTTTTGCTCGATAAACTTATCGGCTAATACGCCTGCACCATGGATTATTCCTGTAACAGACCCTAGTTTAGTCACTAATGGAGCAACGGCTTGAGTGACACTTTCGCTGTTAGTCACATCAGCAGCAATATAATGTGCTTGGCCGCCAGCCGCTTTAATAGCCGTTAACGTTTGTACAATTTCACGATTTGCCAATACAGGACGAACAAATTTCGTCACTTTCACTGGCGTTGGTTTTTCACCTGCAGCAATCAGTGCTTGCATCGCAGCTTTTTTCAGAGCCACTTCTTCAGTAATACCTTGTGCCCAGCTTGGCTCATTTTCGTCAAAGACACTGCGACCTAATAGGATGAATTTAGACTGATATTGTTTAGCAATTTCGATAACACAATGAGCGGTTACGCCTTTTGCGCCGCCGCTAACTAGAAATACCGAATTGCTATCAATAGCTTTGTCAATACTTGAGCCAGTTGCAAGTGCATAACTGTCAGTAGCAACACCCGTTAGCGTTAAACGTGCGCCAACATTGTTGCTTAGGTTGTCCGTATCGTGAGCAACTTCTATGGTTGCAGTATCGATATCAAGTAATTCATCATTGATGATAGTCGCGGCTTTATCAGCGGCTAATTTAGTCGATAAATCAACGATTCGACAAAAAACACTGTCTTCTCCAGCGTTCCACTCATGGTTGATAGTTTTAACTAAGCCAGCTAAACCTGCTTGAACTAAATCAGCTTTAACATCGGCCTTAACCTGTGCTAAGCCTTGTGAAGCACCCTCAGTATTAGCAAAACCTAACGCGCCACCTTGACGTGTTATCACCACAAATGAAGCACGTGCTTTCGTTGCTAATTTTACCTTAGACAACTTAGCTAAAACAAAGGCTAACATTAAGCCTTGTTTAGCCGCTTCAGGGTATTCAATAGCATCAACAATTTGTTTGCTTTGCAAATAAATAACGGCATCAAGTTGTTCGTTGTTCTCGATGATGTCTTTAATTTGTGCTTCATCAAGGGTTTTATCACTTGTACCAATTTCAATAACATTAACTGCTTTGCTAAAGGCTTTTTTCGAGCTACTAACCACCCAATTAGGTTTTAATGCCGTGACCTGCCAACCTTGTTTAATAAGCTTGGCGCTTAAGGCAACTGCTGCGCCAGAACCGTCGTCGACGATTAGCGCATTAGCTCCTTCAACTGCTTGTACTATTTTATTAATTGAGGATAATGCGGTTAACTCCACTGTCGCACTAGGCGCACCTTGAAAGTTAACGCTAACTTCGCTAGGTTTTTCAGCTACTGGCAGCGCTGCTTTCGTTCCCGGCCCTTTAGGATCGGTTGGTGCAACTTTACTTTGCATATAAGTTACGATTTCGCCCAAAGTGCGCAGCTCAGCTAAATCTTCAGGATTAAGCTCAGGAAGGTCTGGGATAGTTTCTTGCACCGCTCCTAGAATTTCAACACGTTTAATCGAGTCAATACCCAAGTCTGCTTCCATATCCATGGCAAGCTCTAACATTTCAGTTGGGTAACCCGTTTTCTCGGCTACTACGCTCATCATTACGCTTTGAATGTAATCTAAGTCGATTGTCGCTACTGCTTCTGTAGTTGTAGTTTCCGCTGTAGTTTCAACAGTTACTGGCGCTACTTTAGATTGCATGTAGCTAACGATTTCACCTAAGGTGCGCAGCTCAGCTAAGTCTTCAGGGTTAAGCTCTGGTAAATCTGGAATGGTCTCTTGAACAGCACCTAAGATTTCAACACGTTTAATCGAGTCGATACCTAAGTCGGCTTCCATATCCATTTCAAGCTCTAACATGTCAGTTGGGTAACCGGTTTTCTCGGCTACTACTGTCATCATTACTGATTGGATGTAAGCTAAATCAATTGCAGGTGCGGCTGGACCACTTTCATTGGCTGGTGCACTCGCAACAGCTACAGGAGCGGCTGATACTTTAGACTGCATGTAACTAACAATTTCGCCTAGTGTTCTTAATTCGGCTAAATCTTCTGGGTTCAGCTCAGGTAAATCGGTAATAATTTCTTGTACCGAACCTAAGATTTCAACACGTTTAATTGAGTCGATACCTAAATCCGCTTCCATATCCATTTCAAGTTCAAGCATTTCAGTTGGGTAACCGGTTTTTTCAGCTACAACTGTCATCATTACTGATTGGATGTGAGCTAAATCAATTGTTGGTGCAGCTGGAGCACTTTCATTGGCTGGTACACTTGGCGCAGTCGCAACAGCTACAGGAGCAACTGATACTTTGCTTTGCATGTAACTTACAATTTCACCTAAGGTTCGTAACTCAGCTAAATCTTCAGGGTTAAGCTCAGGTAAATCAGGGATGGTTTCTTGTACTGCACCTAGGATTTCAACACGTTTAATTGAGTCGATACCTAAATCCGCTTCCATATCCATTTCAAGCTCTAACATTTCAGTTGGGTAGCCGGTTTTTTCTGCCACTACTTCCATCATTACACTTTGGATGTGCTTTAAATCAATTGCAGGTGCACTTGGCGCACTCGCAACAGCTACAGGAGCCGCTGATACTTTGCTTTGCATATAACTAACGATTTCGCCTAGTGTTCTTAACTCAGCTAAATCTTCTGGGTTAAGCTCAGGTAAATCGGCAATGATTTCTTGTACCGAACCTAGAATTTCAACACGTTTAATCGAGTCGATTCCTAAATCAGCTTCCATATCCATTTCAAGTTCAAGCATTTCCGTTGGATAGCCGGTTTTTTCTGCTACCACTTCCATCATTACAGATTGGATGTGTTTTAAATCAATGGCAGGGACACTTGCCGTCACTGTCGTATCGACTAAATGTAGTGCCGGTGCGCTTGGCGAAACAGCTTGTGCTTTTGACGTCATGTAATCAACAATCTCGCCTAAAGTACGTAATTCAGCTAGATCTTCAGGATTTAGTTCAGGTAAATCACTAATAATTTCTTGTACTGAGCCTAAGATTTCAACACGCTTAATTGAGTCAATGCCCAAGTCTGCTTCCATGTCCATTTCAAGTTCAAGCATTTCAGTTGGGTAGCCGGTTTTATCAGCAACTACTTCCATCATCACAGTTTGTATTCTTGCAAGGTCAATTGATACTGCAGGAGCGGAAACCGCTACTGAGATTTCAGCCATTGGTGCAAGCGCAGCAGCGGTTGCCACGCTTTGAATCGGCGCAGGCATATTCTCTACAGGTAAGGCTACCGGAGCAGCAACAGGAGTTACTGGCGCTGGTTGCATAACTTGCGCTACTTTTGGCGTTACTGGCGCTGGTTGTGCAACTACTGGCGCTTTAACTTCGGCTGTTTTAACTGCAACGGGAGCAGAAACTGCTGGTGCATTTGTTTCCGCAGATAACATGGCAGCCATGTTATCTGTTTGATTATTCAGATATTGCTCATGAACACGTAACGTTTCTGATTGGAAGTTATGATACATACCTAAGGTGCGATCTAAACTTTCCGGTAACTCGCCTGCTTCTTGCGTGGTAAGAACCGCATCAAACGTTTTAGCATAGTCTTTTGGACCTTGCATATATTGCTCATGCACATTTAGTAATTGTTGTTGATGATCAACAAACTGACTAACACTGCGCTCAATACTACTAACAACGTCGCTTGAATTAGCTGTAGCTACTGGACTTGTTACCGCACTGCCATCAGCAATACTGCCATCAGCGTTAAGGTAAACAATCTTCTCAACTTCAACAATACGCTCTACTTCTACAATCTTTTCTACTATTTTCTCAACAACTTGTGGCGCTGGAACAGCAACAGGTACCGAAGTTGCTTGTTTAATCGTCCAACCGTCGGTAAGCGCATCATCAAACGCTTTTTTGGTTTTAGGGCTGACATAAGAGGCACCGGTAAGCTTCATAGCGAGTGGTGACATTTTAGGCGCCGCTAACGGACGTTTAACTGCAGAGTATGGGTCAATATCGTTCAGCTCTAATCCAAGTACAGCCATTTGCACTGCGGCTTGGCGCATTTGCATATCAGCAGATTTTTTAGGATTAGCGTTAACAGCAATTGCTATCACATCGTCTTTATCTTTTAAGATGTTTTCAACTAACTTGGTTAAAACATTTTTAGGACCAAATTCAACAAAAACTCTACCGCCATCAGCATAGATGTTGTCAATTTCTTCGTTAAAGTGCACAGACTCTAAAATATGATTCTTCAGACTCTTTTTAATATCTGCCGCTTTATTAGAGTGGACTTTTGCAGTGCCATTGGAATAGACAGGTACCACAGGTTTATTAAATTTTGCATTATCAATGGCTGCAGCAAATGGCTTTTGCGCGTGACCAACCAATGGCGTATGGAACGCTGCTGATACAGGTAAAGGCACAACCTTGTAACCTTTCGCTTTCAGCTCTTCAATAGCGATAGCTATTTGGCTAGTAACACCAGCAACCACCACTTGATTATTCGAGTTGTAATTAGCAATTGAAATATCTTTAATGTCTTTAATATCAGCGGCTACTTGTTCAGGAGCGCCAACCACAGCAATCATGGTACCAGTATCGATACTACTATCTTTAGGCGCTGCCATGGCTTGACCACGACTGCGCGCTAACATCATATAATCGCTATCGTTTAATACACCAGCAGCCCAAAGTGCTGTTAACTCGCCAAAGCTATGTCCGGCAGTAAAGTCTGCTTTAAAACCAGCATTGGTGAAAGTTTTATAAAGACCAACACTTAAGGTACCAATAGCCGGTTGAGCATGTTGTGTTAATCGTAGAACTTCATCTTGTGCTTTACGCGCATCATCACTAAATACTGGAATTGGGTAAGTTGTTGGCGTTAATTGACCTAAACCTGCATTAGTAAATTCCACGTCCATATCTTGCGCTGCTTGCATCACGCTTGGGAAATTACAAGCTAGCTCGCGACCCATGTTGACGTACTGTGAACCTTGACCAGAGAAAAGAGCAACCACTTTGCCTTTGGTTGTTATCGCTGACTTACGGTAATAAATTCCGGTTGGTACCGACCAGCTCTCGCTGCCAGCATTGCTGATAAACTGTTTTAATGCGCCAGTAATCATCTTAATGGCTTCATCAGCATTTTTAGCAACAAAACCACAGCGAGCTAAATCATCTGCAGGTGTTTGCAAAGCGCAGTCGGTAACTAAAGCGTTAAAGGCATAAGGCTGAGCATCTGCAACCGTGTTAAGTTTTTCTTGCCACTGCTGTAACTCTGTAATAAGTGCGGCTTCATCTTTCGCCGTCACTAAAATTGTTTGTGGCACGGCATTTAAACGATATTGCCCTTTGGCGGTTGGCGTATATTCTTCTAATACCATGTGGTAGTTAGTACCACCAAAGCCAAATGAACTAACACCAGCGCGACGAGGTAAACCATCTTCGCGCGCCATCCATGGACGAGTTTCATTATTCAAATACATAGGGCTATTTTCAATCTCTAGCGAAGTATTTGGTTGGTCAATATGAATGGTTGCTGGCAATACTTTATGATGAAGTGCTAATACCGCTTTAATCATACCCGCAGAGCCAGCAGCCGCTTTAGTATGGCCAATTTGTGATTTAACTGAGCCAAGCGCAATATGTTGCTTTTGTTCATTACCCGCTGAAAAATGTTTAACTAAGCCACTGAACTCTGCCGCATCACCTGCTTTAGTGCCAGTACCGTGCGCTTCTAGTAGGCCACAGCTTTTTGGATCAAAACCTGCGTCATCATAAGCACGTTTTAGTGCTTTGGCTTGTCCATCAGGACGAGGAGCGTAAATAGATTTAAAACGACCATCACTTGATGTACCAATACCTTTAAGTACAGCATAAATTTTATCGCCATCACGCTCAGCATCTTCAAGGCGTTTAAAGGCCATCATGCCAATACCTTCACCAATCATCATGCCTTTTGAGTCGTTATCAAACGGGCGAATATCTTCGTTAGTAGTAAAGGCTGGAGTTTTCGAGAATGACATGTACATAAATGGTGAGTTATCACAACAAACACCACCTGAAATCATCACCTCTGAGCGATGCTCTAACAAGTCAGAAATCGCTAATTTAATTGCTGCTAATGAACCTGCACAAGCAGCATCAACCACACAGTTAGTACCACCAAGATCAAAGCGGTTAGCAATACGACCAGAAATAACATTACCTAACATGCCTGGAAATGAGTTCTCCTCCCAACCAATATAAGCCTTCTTGAATTTTTCGATGATCATGGCGCGATCTTCAGCGTCAACACCCGATGCTTTTAATACTTTTTCTAAAACAGGGCCTTGCAAACGAGACGTTAACGGCGAAATTTGTTTCTGACCACCACCGACACCTAAAGTAATACCGACTTTATCTCTGTCATAACCTGAGCCATCACCAATTCCGGCATCATTTAATACATCACGAGCAACCACTAGTGATAACAGTTGTGCAATATCCGTTAATTCTAAAATGTTTGGCGGTAAACCAAATTCCATTGGGTCAAAGTCAATTTCTGGTAAAAAGCCACCACGCTTACAGTAGGTTTTATCGGCAGCTTTTGGATCGCTATTATAATAGTCATCTATCGCCCAGCGATCACTTGGTACGTCTTTAATCGCATCGACAGACTCAAAAATATTGTCCCAGTAATCTTCCAGATTTTTTGCATCAGCAAATATTGACGCCATACCGACAACCGCGATTGGGCATTCTTGTAAACGAGAGTTAAACGCTTGCTCTTCGTTATCAATATTTGTTGTTTTTGCTACAGTTTCTAATGCTTTTTTCTGCTTTTTAGCCATTTTAATTACTCTACTGTTAATATTGGTTTGCATCTTCGTTATCGATATCATGATCATCACCAGATGAAGACAGCGCACTGCCTTCATCTGGATTTTCATTTAATAAACGAAAACGACTTAAAAATTCGGCATAGTTCCCCGCTAAAATGCGGCGAATATGAAATGGGGCTTTGTTGAGTACGTAACTCATGTAACGACTGGCAGCTTCTCGCTCATTACCATCGTAAATATCCACATAAACCCAATTGGAACTTGGATCATTAGCAATTAATAAACGGCGCTTTTCTGAATTTTCACCTTCATTGGCCGTCGTTTCTTTAACTCTGCTGTTATCTGCAAAGTGCGGTAATTGGGTCACTTTTATCTGCACTACTTCATCAGCCGATAAGTTATTACTTTTATTTAAAACTTCACGCATGGCTGAGGGTGATAATTGAGAGACTAACAACTTATTTTCTTTAGTGTCTTCAATTGCCACTGCTACGGTTTCATCGCTAACACCATCGGCATCATGCATTTCGCCACTTTCTTGCATATCAGCAAGACGGGAAACACCATGACGTTTAAGACATCGTTGTAAACCTGCACGGGATACATTGGTATTAATAAACTGCTTACACACGGCAAGAAGTTCATCGAGAGAAAGTAATAAACGTGTTCGAAGCTCAACCACAACATATTCTTGTGCTTCACTTAAGGTGGTATTTAGCTGCTTTGGTACGTGAGACGCATCGCTATGGGATTCTCTTTTACGCCATTTACGGATGGTTGATTCTGAAACTTTCAATAACCGTGACAACACAGCCGTAGGTAAATCAGATTCATGAATGAATGCCCGCATCTCTGGTGTGGTAGTCGCGTTGGCATGTTGAGTGGAAGTACTTTTAGCTTGCTTGCTCATTTTCATCCATAAATTGTTT
>Ga0209395_1000616_pt1 | contig 51844 bp, 41 predicted proteins | sample GOMGulsemesocosm_3_FD_184635 | JGI IMG/M metagenome (GOLD analysis project Ga0209395, IMG submission 184635) | Methane-oxidizing microbial communities from mesocosms in the Gulf of Mexico - GOM9D Gulf of Mexico (SPAdes) (version 2) | ecosystem: Environmental > Aquatic > Marine > Cold seeps... | reverse complement strand
TATTCAAACAAGTGTTTGATAGTATCCTACAACAGATGTCCAAGCAACACACTGTTATAAGCATTTATTTAGATTGTATCTTAGTTTAAAAGTTTTCACCAAGATTACGTTGACGTTTACGTAAAGCGAGAGTATCTTTTAGCTATTATTGTAAATTAACAAACCTTTTCAGAGGCTACGATGAAAGTACTAGTTCCGATAAAACGAGTTATTGACTATAACGTCAAAGTTCGAGTAAAACCTGACCATTCAAATGTTGATCTAGCCAATACGAAAATGGCTATAAACCCTTTTTGTGAAATTGCTGTTGAAGAAGCGGTTCGTTTAAAAGAAGCAGGTGTAGCAACAGAGATAATTGCAATTTCTATTGGTGATAAATCTTGCCAAGAGCAATTACGCACAGCATTAGCGTTAGGTGCAGATCGCGCCATTCAAATTGACACTGATGAAAGCTTAGATGCACTAAACATTGCCAAATTACTGCAAAAAGTGGTTGAAGAAGAGCAACCGCAACTTGTTATTTTAGGCAAGCAGTCAATTGATAGTGATAACAATCAAACAGGTCAAATGCTTGCTGCATTAACAGGCATGCCACAAGGAACTTTTGCATCCGTTGTAAAAGTTGACGGCGATAAAGTAAATGTTACTCGTGAAGTGGATGGCGGCTTACAAACAGTTGCTCTTAATTTACCTGCGATTGTTACTACAGATTTACGCTTAAATGAACCTCGTTATGCTTCATTACCTAATATTATGAAAGCTAAACGTAAACCTTTAGTGGTAAAACCTGCTGCTGATTTTGGTCTTAATTTAACTGCTCGTACTAAATTATTAAAAGTAACTCCACCAGCAGAGCGTCAAGCTGGAATAGTGGTAGAAAGCATTGATGAATTAGTTGAAAAATTAAAAAATGAAGCCAAGGTGATCTCATGAGTATTTTAGTAATTGCTGAACACGACAACATCTCGTTAAAAGCTGAGACACTAAAAACAGTAAACGCCGCGCAAAAAATTGGCGGTGACATAACATTATTAGTAACTGGTTTTAATTGTCAAAATGTTGTTGATGCTGCATCAAAAGTAAATGGTGTTAGCAAAGTATTAGTTGCTGATAATGCAGCGTATGAACATCAACTTGCAGAAAACGTAAGTTTATTAGTCACCGAATTAGCTGGTGATTTTGAACATATTCTTGCGACAGCATTAACAACAGGCAAAAACTTTATGCCTAGAGTTGCTGCATTATTAGATGTTGCACAAATATCTGACATCATTGATGTTGAAAGTAGCGATACCTTTGTACGCCCTATTTATGCGGGTAACGCAATTGCTACGGTTCAAAGTTTAGATAACAAAAAAGTTATCACAGTACGTACTACTGGTTTTGATGCCGTTGCTACAGATGGCAATGCTGAGATAATTAACTTAGACACGGTAACTGATGCAGGTATATCAAGTCATGTAAGTGATGAACTTACTGTTTCTGAACGTCCTGATTTAGGTGCTGCTAGCGTTGTTATTTCTGGTGGTCGTGGCATGCAAAACGGTGACAACTTTAAGCTACTTGACGGTATTGCAGACAAACTTGGTGCTGCCATTGGTGCATCACGTGCCGCTGTTGATGCTGGTTTTGTTCCTAACGACATGCAAGTTGGTCAAACAGGTAAAATTGTTGCCCCTGACTTATATATCGCTGTCGGTATTAGTGGTGCAATTCAACATTTAGCGGGTATGAAAGACTCAAAAGTCATTGTTGCTATCAACAAAGATCCTGAAGCGCCAATCTTCCAAGTTGCAGATTACGGTATTGTTGCTGACTTATTTGATGCGTTACCTGAGTTAGAAAGCAAGTTATAAGATAAGCTAATAGCATTACTTTGTAACCTTTACTTCAATATGTATTAAGCACAAAGTACTCTTGTTAGAATATTATTGATATAATAAAACCACGCTTATGAAAATAAGTCGTGGTTTTATTTTGTCAAAATTTGAGTAACTCGTTTAACTAATAGTGATAGTTAAACTGATATCTAAGTTAAGAGTATTGAGTGATTTATGAAAAATAATTTATCGAGTTTAAGTGATTTAGCCGCCGCTTTTGGTAAGGCACCTATTGAGCGTGATAACTCAGCCCCTGCAAGTGATGATTCATTAGTTTACTCTACAGACTCTGGCCGAATCAGCAAACCAAAACAACAAAACGTAACGCCAAGTGACGGTTTTGCCCGAGTAAGACGTGAAACCAAAGGTCGAAAAGGCAAAGGTGTTATTGTCATTAGTGGTTTAGGTATAGATGCTAAAGCATTAAAAGAACTAGCTAAAAAACTAAAGAAAACCTGTGGTACGGGGGGCTCAGTCGTTGGTGAAACTATCGAGGTTCAAGGTGACAAACGTGACGTAATACAGCAGGTTCTAGAAAAGGCAGGCTTTAAAGTTAAATTCACCGGCGGTTAACACAAACCGAGACGACTGCCTTTTCCCAATGATAAGATTAAACTTCGTAGACTTTCCTGCCTGATAAAGCGTGGGAGAGTGTATTACCATCAACAAATTCTAATTCTCCACCGACAGGCACACCATGGGCAATTCTTGAAATATTGATTTGATGTTGCTGAGCAAGCTCGGCAATATAATGTGCAGTTGCCTCTCCCTCTACTGTTGGGTTAGTTGCTAAGATAACCTCGCTCAACTGACCGGTAGAAAATTTCTTAGCTAAAATATCTAAACCTAAATCGTCTGGACCTATACCATCTATGGGAGATAAATGCCCCATCAAAACAAAGTACTTACCAAAAAACTCGCCTGTTTGTTCAATTGCAATGACATCTCCCGGCGTCTCGACAATACACAAGGTAGTTGAAAGTTGACGTTTTGGGCTTTGGCAAATTTCACAAAGCGCTTCTTCAGTAAAGTTTCGACACTCTTGGCAGTGACCAATATCAGTCATCGCTTTTGCTAAGGTATTGGCAAGTTTACTACCACCACGGCGGTTACGCTCAAGTAACTGGAAAGCCATACGTTGTGCCGACTTTGCGCCAACACCCGGTAAACATTTTAGTGAATCAATTAACTCTTGTACCAGAGGACTAAATTTCATAAATAATAGCTACTTTTCAATATATAGAAGGCATTTTAATAAAGTTAACTGACAAATAGTAGCGCTTATTACAAACATTTATCTTCAATCAGATAGGCTTAGGGTTGGAAATTGTTGCTGTCGTAGTTCAGAGGGCAATTCATCAAACATTAACTTAAAGTGCCGACTAAAATAACTGTGATCAGAGAACCCCGATTGATAGGCTATTTGGGCAATAGGTAGCTTTGTTTCGACCAATAATCGTCTGGCATTATCTAAACGGATCTGACGAATAAATTGCTTAGGGGTTTTGGCCAAGTATTTTTTAAAACGCCTTTCTAATGCACTAACTGACAAGTGTGCCACTTGTGCGAGTTTCTCAATTGACAGTTCGATATGAAAATTATCCCTTATGTATTGCACTGGAACTTTTAATTCATCAATGCCTGATAAGGTTTTCACTGTTTTTTGTAAATGGCGGGTCACTCCAAATGAACCAATGATTACAGAGTTTTCATCAAGCAGTGGTCGTTTGGAAGTAGAAAACCAAGCAAGTTCACCTGATTTATCGATATTCATTTCCAAGCGATCAGTAACCGTTTCACCTGACATCACTTTTTGATCATCTGCAATAAACTGTTTTGCTATATGAACGGGCGATAAATCACTATCTGATTTACCTAAAACTTGTTCTAGATTGCCATAACCAAGGTGCTCAACAAACATTTGATTAGCGTAAACCACCCTACTTTCAATATCTTTTATCCAAAAAATGATATCCGGCAACATATCAAACATAGCGAGAACTTGTTTAACACTTACCTTATTTAATAACGAATCACTGTGCATAGAAGCCACTTAATAAAGAAATATTAATTGATAATAACAAACACTAAAAATAAGTAAACGCCGATTTTGTTGCATCAACAACCGATTTTATATTAACCATTCTGGTTTGTGGTCGATATACTGAATTCAATCAAAATTATCCAACTAAGCTTATCTTCGTTAGTTTTTCATAGTCAATTGAGTAGTAATATGAATAGTGTTCGGCCAAAAAAAGTTCGTTTAGGTATGGTTGGTGGTGGTGAAGGTGCCTTCATTGGTGGCATTCATCGACTAGCTGCACAAATGGATGGGCAAATTGACTTAGTCTGTGGAGCATTTAGTTCAAAGCCTGACAAAGCAAAAGCATTCGGTAAAACCCTCTTTCTTTGTGATGAACGTTGTTATGCCTCTTATGAAGAAATGTTTGCACGAGAAGCAAGGTTAGACCGAGCCGAGCGCATGGAGTTTGTTGCTATCGTAACACCTAACCATCTGCATTTTCCTGTAGCCAAACTTGCGCTTGAGTATGGCTTTCATGTGATTAGTGATAAACCAGCGACGTTAACTCTTGCTCAGGCCATTGAATTGAAAACGATTATTCAAAATTCAGGCATGCTTTACGCTCTTACTCATACTTATACTGGTTACCCTTTGGTTAAAGAAGCCAAATATCGTATTGAAAAAGGACAGCTTGGCCAAATTAAAAAGGTTGTTGTTGAGTATCCACAAGGTTGGTTGGCGACTAAAGGTGATGAAACAAGTAAACAAGCATCTTGGCGATTAGACCCAGATAAAGCTGGCATTAGTTGCTGTATGGCTGATATTGGCATACATGCGGCAAATTTAGCTGAATATGTTACCGGCCTTAAAATAACCTCCTTGTGTGCAGAGTTAACCACTAATGTTGATGGCAGGGTCTTAGATGATGATGGCACGGTTATGCTGCGCTTTGACTCTGGTGCTCACGGGGTACTACTTGCCAGCCAAGTGTGTGTTGGTGAAGAAAATAGCCTTAAACTAAGAGTTTATGGTGAACATGCCAGCATTGAATGGTCACAACTTGAACCGAACAGTTTGTGGTTAAAATTTCCCGACCAAGCTTCTCAATTAATAAGAACGGGGGTTGGTCAAATGTCACATGAAACACAAGCTTGTATGCGCACCCCAGCAGGACACCCAGAAGGCTATCTTGAAGCTTTTGCCAACATATACTTAACGTTTTCTAAACAAATAAGAAACCATACAAACACTTCATCTGATTATATTGACAGTCCAGGTATTGATGAAGCTATCAGAGGCATGGCATTTATTGAAAATGTTGTCGCCGCTAGCCAATCAGAGTTCAAATGGCATGATTTCTCTTTAATCCCTGCAGATATTAAACCAAGAACAATCAATACCATCTTGAAAGATAACAAGGAAGCGAGTGATGAATAAAATTAAAGGTCCTGCGATTTTTCTTGCGCAGTTTATGGGGGATGAATCCCCCTTCAATGACTTGGCTTCACTTTGCGCTTGGGCTGCAAGCCTAGGTTATAAAGGTATCCAATTGCCAACAGATCCTAAGTTAATTGATCTGGGTAAAGCGGCCCAAAGCCAAGAATATTGTGACGAAATTACCGCCATTGTGAACAAGGCAGGTTTACAGATAACTGAACTTTCTACTCACTTACAAGGACAATTGGTTGCAGTTAATCCTGCTTATGATCAAATGTTTGATGGTTTTGCTCCTAAGCATGTACGCAATAACCCAACTGCCCGAACCGCTTGGGCCATTGAGCAGTTAAAATTTGCAGCTAAAGCCAGTAATCGCTTAGGTTTAAAAGCACATGCCACGTTTTCTGGCGCTTTACTTTGGCATACTTTCTACCCTTGGCCACAACGTCCTCCAGGTTTAGTTGAGTTAGGTTTTGAAGAATTAGCCAAGCGCTGGTTACCTATATTAGATGCTTTTGAGCAGGCCGAAGTCGATGTTTGTTTTGAGTTGCACCCAGGTGAAGATTTACATGATGGTGCTAGTTTTGAACGTTTTCTTGAGGCCGTTGATAATCACCCTAGAGCAAATATTCTCTACGACCCAAGTCACTTTGTCTTACAGCAACTTGATTACTTGGCCTTTATCGACATCTATCACGACAGAATAAAAGCCTTTCACGTGAAAGATGCTGAGTTTAATCCGTCTGGCCGCTCTGGTGTGTATGGTGGTTATCAATCTTGGCAAGACCGACCTGGCCGCTTTCGCTCATTAGGTGATGGGCAAATTAACTTTAATGCTATTTTCAGTAAACTCACTCAATACGGTTACCAAGGTTGGGCAGTTTTAGAGTGGGAGTGTTGTATAAAACACCCTGAAGATGGCGCCAAAGAAGGCGCTGTTTTTATTAGCAAACACCTTATTAACCCAACCGAAAAAGCCTTTGATGATTTTGCCGCTGTAGCCAGTGATAACACTATTAATAAACAAATTTTAGGGCTTTAGTCTTATATAAAAGACTAGTTTAATTAAGTTTAGGAAGAGATAATATGACAAAAACAACAAACAGTTCATCTCTGCTATTTAGAGCATGCTGCCTAGCATTAACCGTCACAGCAATGACTTTTGCTATACGCGCCGGCATATTGAGTCAATTGAGTGACGACTTTGGCCTGAGTGATAGTCAGCTAGGCTGGGTTAACTCAATGGCTTTCCTAGGCTTTCCTGTCGCTATGATGATCGGTGGTTTTTTATATAACCAGCTAGGGGCAAAAAAATTGCTGGTTACCGCCTTTATTTGTCACCTCACAGGATTAATATTAACCATAACTGCTACTGACTTTTGGGGCTTACTGGTATCTACCTTTTTTATTGGCTTTGCTAATGGCGCCGTAGAAGCGGGCTGTAACCCACTGATTGCACAAATCTATAAAGATAATAAAACCACCATGCTCAACCGTTTTCATGTTTGGTTCCCAGGTGGCATTGTCATTGGTGCAATCACCTCTAAGTTTATGACCGATGCTGGTTTAGGTTGGAAACTACAAATTGCCGTGATGTTACTCCCTACGCTGATTTATGGCTTTATGGTCCTAAAACAACAGTTTCCACAACTGCATAAAACGATAACCACATCAACGATAAGTAATATCAAAGCACTGTCTACGCCATTGTTTATCTTTATGGCGCTGTGTATGACCTTAACCGCAACCACTGAACTGGGCACTCAACAGTGGATAGACCGAATTTTAACGGCATCAGGCGCTTCACCTATGCTAATAATGGCAATGATCACTGGTTTAATGGCGGTTGGTCGCTATTTCGCCGGGCCCGTTATTCATCGACTAAACCCTGTAGGTGTCTTACTTTCATCAGCGATAATTGCCACTGCTGGTATTTATAGTATGAGTATTGCCACTGGCAATGCAGTTTATTTTTCCGCTATTTTATTTGCCATTGGCGTGACTTACTTTTGGCCAACCATGATCGGTTTTATTGCCGAATATGTACCCCAAACCGGCGCATTAGGTTTATCACTTATCGGTGGTGCGGGCATGTTTGCAGTGAGCCTATGGAATCCCGTTATAGGTCAATGGATAGACAGTGCTAGAGTACAAGCAACAAGCATAACGAGTAATACTTCAGAGGCAGAGTTACTGGCCGGTCAAAGTGTGCTGGCTAATTTAACACTATTCCCTATGGTATTAATCTTTGCCTTTGCTTTGTTATATTTTTATATGAATAAACGCAGTGCAACAAAACTAGTCGCTACTGATTCATGAGCAAGGGAGATACGATGAAAGAATATCACAATGACCAAAGCAATATTAACGAAACTAATATTAATACTGAATCGCGTCGTAAGTTTTTACGTGGCTTATCTTTGCTCGTCGGTGGAACTGTCGCAACAGCATTAGTAAGTGGTAACTCACTCTCAGTTGCTATGGCACACTCACTAAATCCAGTAAACGTAGGTCATGACCTTTTATCAGACGGGAAGATTTTTCCACTAAAGCAACTAAAACAATTAAAGAGCATTTGCGCGATTGTTATTCCTAAAACAGACACGCTAGGTGCTGCAGAGGTTAATACTCACGGCTTTATTGATAACCAATTATTTCATTGTTACGAGCAAGCTGAACAAGAAAAAATGATACAGCTATTAACCTTAATTGATGAAGTTGCAACAAAGAGTTTCTCACAATCATTTACTGAACTTAGCCAAGATCAGCAATTTGAATTATTAACGGCGCTTGATTTGGGTAAAGAAAATTTTGATGAAAAACAGCGAGCAGACTTCAAATCACTCAAAAAATTAATCTGCTTTGGTTATTACACTTCAGAAGTAGGTGCATCGCAAGAGTTACGTTACATAGCTGTACCAGGAGGTTATAAAGGCTCAATCCCTTATAAAGATTCTGAGGCAAGCTGGGGCTCACAGGGCTTGTACTATTAATATAATCAACTATTAATCTGTTCGCGACTTAAGCATGATAACAATAGCATTTGAGGTAAATATGACTGAGAATTTATACATTAATAACACCAAAGAAGTTTATGACGCTATTGTCATTGGCTCAGGTATTTCGGGTGGCTGGGCTGCGAAAGAGTTTTGTGAGCGAGGCCTTAAAACCTTAATGATTGAGCGCGGCCGTGTTGTAGAACATAGAAAAGACTACATTGGTGAAAATAAAGCGCCTTGGCAACAACCGCTTCGCACTAAAGTTGATAACTTATTAGTTAAAGAGCAACATCAAATTCAGCAGCAGTGTTACGCCTTTACCGATGCCACTAAACACTTTTTTGGTAATGATAAAGACTTACCTTATACCACAGCAAAAGATACCAATTTTACTTGGATAAGGGCCAATCAACTTGGCGGTAAATCATTGTTATGGCACCGTCAATCCTACCGGTTAGGTGAATATGACTTTAACGCCAACAAAAATGATGGCTTTGGTAACGATTGGCCAATACGCTCTGCAGATATTTCAAAGTGGTATTCTCATGTAGAAAAACATGCTGGTATTAGTGGCTCAAAAGATAACTTAGAAAATTTACCAAATAGTGATTCTTTACCGCCATTTGAAATGAATTCGCCGGAAAAATCGCTACAAAAAAAATTTGCAGAGCTCTACCCACAAAGACCCTTAATCATGGGACGTACTGCACATTTAACCAAGCCCACAGCATTGCATTTGTCTCAAGGTCGAGTGCAATGCCAAGCAAGGAATGAATGTCAGGCTGGCTGCTCATTTGGTGCCTATTTTTCAACTCAAAGTTCAACATTGCCTGCTGCGGCTGCCACCAATAATTTACATATTGCGCCTAATAGCGTGGTGCATAGTCTAATCTATGATGAAAATACCAATCGTGTAAAAGGCGTACGGGTTATTGATAATGATGATTTAACTGAGCGTGAGTACTTTGCTAAAGTTGTTTTTGTTTGTGCTTCAACCATAGGTTCAACGCAGATCCTTATGAATTCCACGTCAAAGAGGTTTCCTAACGGTATTGCCAATAGCTCTGGTGTTCTAGGCCATTATTTGATGGATCATAACTACAATGCAGCTGCAAGTGGTGACATTGAAGGTTTCGAAGATGAAATAGATAGCGGCAGACGACCAACCGGTTTGATGATGCCAAATTTTTATTACAAACCAGATAGCAAGCGAGGTTTTTTAAGAGGTTACGCCCTAGCAGGGCGAGCATACCGAGAAGGCTGGCAAAGCTTGCAACACCAAGATGGCCTTGGTGTTGACTATAAAAATAAATTAAAGCAAGCGGGGAAATGGCGTTTTGGTTTGTACGCTCAAGGTGAAATGTTGCCGCGCTTTGAAAACCAAATGCGCTTCCATTCGACACTAAAAGATAAATGGGGCATGCCACAAATTGAATTTGATTGCCAATTTAGTGATAACGAAACCAATATGATGATTGATGCTGCCGAGCAAGCAGAAAAAATGCTTAAAGCCGTCGGTTTAAAAAACGTATCAAGTAGAGTAATGAATGGTCCACCTGGATTAGCAATTCATGAACTAGGTACTGCACGAATGGGAAGAGATCCAAAAACCTCTATCTTAAATGCTTACAATCAAAGTCATGATATTCCAAACCTCTTTGTTACTGATGGCGCAAGCTTTTGTTCATCTGCCGTGCAAAACCCCAGTTTAACTTTTATGGCCTTAACTGTGCGCGCCGTAGATTACTGTGTAAAAGAATTGAATGCTAAACGAATTTAAAGACATTATTTAATAAATAATACGTTAAATAGATAAATAAAAGAGAGAGTTATGAAACTAAAAAGATTATTTAAAAAAGCAATTTCGATTATGGTAATACTGCCCTTCCTTAATAGCGTAAATGCTGAGCCTCCAGGAAATGTTATGGATGAAAATAATATGAAAAAAGTTCCACAGCTCAGTGTGCAACTTTGGTCTGTTAAAGATGTTATTGGCAAAGACTTTAAGGGTACGCTAAAAACCCTAGCAAATATGGGCTTTGAGGGGGTTGAATTTGCTGGCGAATTCGGCCCTTATAAAAATGATGCGAAAGGCTTAAAGAATTTCTTAGACTCTATTAATTTACAAGCAAGTGGTGCACATGTTTCATTTGAACAGCTAAATGAAAGTAACTTCGACAAAACAGTCACTTTTTACCAACAACTAAATCTTGATACCTTGATTATCGGTTGGGATGAAAGAGCATGGCACCCTCAAGGTATTAAAGAAGTCGTTAAGTTACTTAATCAACTCGATAAAAAATTAGCACCATATAACATCAAAACTGGTTTTCATAACCATAACCATGAATTTGATGACTTTCAAGACAGCACTTACTGGGACTATCTAGCAACTAATACTAGCGAGTCTGTGGTATTACAACAAGATGTAGGCTGGACAACCTATGCAGGTAAAGATGCCGTTGAATACGTACATAAATACCCTAATAGAACACTGACTACTCACTATAAAGTACGTATTCCTGAAGGTGTAAAAGGTAAACAGCCTATTATCGGTCAAGACACCATTGACTGGCTAAATCTATTAAAAGCCAATATGAATGTCGGTGGTACCAAATGGATAGTTGTTGAGCAAGAAGAATACCCGAATGGATTAAGCTCGCTAGCTGCTGTAGCTTTATCTAAAAAAGGCTTGGATGAATATATTAAGCAACTCTAATTAAACTATTGCGTGATACACGCTTAAAAGTCACTTAAGCAAAGAGCAAGTAAATTCATTAGTTGGCCTACTTGCTCTTTAGAATTATTTTATCGACTGCCCAGTATTTAATTGCTTTGATGTAATAATAACCATTGATATAGATCATCACCGGAATAAACTCGCGTCCATGCATCATGACCTTTATCTTCATGTACGGTAAATCGCACATTGTTATGGCCTAACTGTTCTAACTCATTCAGACCAGCATAAAAATACTTAATATTAACAGCGCTATCTCTACCGCCAGCAAACTGCCAAATAGGCATTTTATGCTGTGCGATTGGCGCCATTAAGCTAGGATGACCCCAACCAACAACCGGTGCTATCGCAGCAAACCTTTCAGGGTGCTTACTTGCCATATACCAAGTACCAAATCCACCATAACTGAGTCCTGATAAATAAGTTTTATCAACATTGACTCGGAACTCAGTTTGTACACTATCCAACATAGCGATTAAGTCAGTTTCAAGCAGTTCCCAGCCTTGAGGTAATAAAGGTGCAACGTCGCTCATATCAATGAATGATGGCATTCTTTTAATCTCAGTTTTCGTTTGAAAAGCAGCACTGCGATCGGGTACTCCGTGAGCTAACCTTTTTGGGATATTATTTTTTGAACGATTATCAATATAAGCAATACCCTTTTTATCAAAGCCAAACATAGGCAATTGTGGTGAGATAATAATAAAGGGCAGGTCTTTTTTCTGTACCCAAGCCTCATATAAAGGCCCTTGCATCATGACAAAATCTAATTCATCTTGACCATTGCCCCGCTCACCATTGCCATGTAAAAAAAGCATCACTGGCCATTTTTTATTTGGCTTTGAGTGATATCCTTTAGGTAAATACACAAAGAATTCTCGTGAACTATTATCGACATCGCTTTGATAGTCTTCTCGCAATAATTGTGGCTCGGAAGGCTGAATGACTGAAGCTTTTTTAGCTGACTGTTGCTCGATATTGTTGCTACAAGCGGTTAAAAATGAGATTGATATAATCCAAATAAATAATAATATTTTCATGAGGTTCCAACGTCAACTGAGGGGTATAAAGATATTAATGACTGTTAAATCAGTTTAACCTATTCCTTTAAACGTTAACCAGAGATGTATTAGCTCGCTAATCAAATAAGTAAAATATTGGAAGTGAAAAATACCCAGTAGCTAATAGGGCGCTGAGTATTTTTCAAGAGGCAGTCTAATGGTTAATACCACGAAGCTAACATTACATTATTTACGGTATTGGAATTTTGCTCTTAGTTCTATTTTTTCAAGTGAAGTACCCAGTAATACTTCAAACTCACCTGCTTCTGCTAACCAATCATTACTCTTCACATCCCAAAAAGATAAATCACGTTTATTGAGGGATATGCTAATTTTTTTACTTTCACCTGCAGCTAAAAAGACTTTAGCGAAACCTTTCAACTCTTTGATTGGTCTATCAACGCTTGCCTCAATATCATGTAAATACAGCTGCACCACTTCTGCGCCAGCAACTTTACCGGTATTTTCTACCGTTACTGTCACGGTAATGTTTTCATTTGCACTGATATTTTCTGCCGATAAGGCAATATCTGTTAAAGCAAAGTTGGTATAAGAAAGACCATGACCAAAGAAAAAAGTAGGCTTGATATTTTGTTGTTCAAACCAACGATAACCAATAAATACGCCTTCCGTGTATAAGCTTTCAGTCGCGTTATAATCGTTTAAAGCAATCGGCGCGGTATCTTCAAGACGAGCCGGTAAAGTAATTGGCATTTTACCACTTGGGTTAACATCACCCGTTAAAATATCAGCAAAAGCATGACCCGCTTCCATACCGCCATACCAACCCCAAACAATCGCACTAGCTTGCTCTGCCCAAGGCATTTCAACAGCCGAACCAGCAACGATGAATACCACGGTTTTCTCATTAGCGGCAATCAGCTTATTAATAATCTCATCTTGTGAGTTAGGTAGTTTCATATCAGGACGGTCAATTGATTCTCTATCATCACCATGACTCAAACCACCAAAATAGATAACCGCATCAGCTGCTTTTGCTGCAGCAATATAATCAGCTTCACTGCTAAACAACTCACCTGGTGCATTCCAGCCTAAAGTGAAGTGTTCGCTACCATCATACTGAATTTCAAAAGTATAACTCTCACCTGCTGTTAATTCGATATCATGAGTTAAAGCAGTAACGTCTTTAGAAGAGTCGCTACCGACTTGATGAGTAATTACGGCATCGCCATTAACTTTTAAGGTAAAACCACCCAATGTTTCAACTTTTAACTGATGTAAACCTGTAGTTAGCGGCTTAATTTTAGCGGACATAGTAATGTGCTGAGTACTAGCTGTATTTTTTGCGTTAAACTTGGAATCTACAATCCAAGATTCTTCCGTCAAGTTTTCTCTGGCCGAGTCTTTAAAGTAAGATACATTCCAAGCTGGCGTCCCTGTCCAGTGGCGACTTTCAACATAATCACTGGCGATTGCCGTTAATTCACTGCTGCGTGCTCTCATCACAGTTATATTTACATCGTCACCAAACTTTGCTTTTAATCCTTGAAGAGGTGTTACCTCATATAAAGATTTTACTTCTGATGAGCCGCCACCTGTACCATGCTTTTTATCCGCATTAGGACCAAGTACCAGAATATTTTTAATTTGTTTTTTATCTAGTGGCAAAACAGGCTTTGCGCCAACAAGATCATTTTTCAATAACACCACTCCTTCCACTGCAATTTTACGGGCAGCCACTTGATGTGCTTCGGTATTTCTAGCGCCTGGCAAACGATTTTCATCATACATACCGATAGTATGTTGTACTCTTAAAATACGTCTGGCTTTTTCATCGGCAACAGATTCTGGGATTTTTCCAGCCTCAATCATCTCTAAAAAAGGTTTAGCTAAAAAGTAATCTTGATAATCATCAACTTTAGTACCCATTTCGAGATCTAAACCATTCATAGCTGCATCATAGGTATTAATATCAACATGCCAATCGGTTAATAGAACACCTTGATAACCCCACTCGCCTTTTAGTATATCCATAACTAGATGTTTGCTTTGATTCGCATTAGTGCCGTAGTACTCATTATATGAGCCCATCATACCTAGCACCCCACCTTCTTTAACTGCTGCTTCAAAAGCAGGTAAGTAGACCTCTCTAAGGGTGCGTTCGTCGGGCTTGGCATTTACACCTGTTCGGTTTAGCTCTTGCGTATTTAGTGCATAATGCTTCACTGTTGCTGCAACATCGTTAGCTTGAATTGCCTTAATTTGCGGTACTACTAATTTTGCCGCCAAAATAGGATCTTCTCCCATATATTCAAAATTCCGACCATATAAAGGTAAACGTGCCAAATTAACACCAGGGCCTAAGATAAAGTCTTTTTTACGCTCTCTAGCTTCAGCACCTAACACCTGCCCATGCAAAGCCGCTATTTCAACATCCCAACTAGCAGCAACGGAAGTCAGGTGAGGTAAATAAGTTGCATGATCATCAGTCCAACCCGCTGACGCCCAAGTATGTCGCTCAATCTGATGACGCACACCATGAGGACCGTCAGATAACCACATTTCAGGGATACCGACACGTTCAATAGCATTGATATGAAATTTACCACTGGCATGGGCTAGTGAGACTTTTTCAGGCAGTGTCATTTGACTTAACAAGTGCTCAACGTCCTGCTCAACTTGGGCTAATCGCTGCTGTTTAGAACCATGCGATTGAAGCTGACCTTGCTTAGTTTTCTCTGAACCATTGTTTACTTGCTTTACATTATTAGTAATATTTTCGGCCTCACAAGCAAATAAACCAAATAAACCAAATAACATACACGATAAGCTAAAGTGCTTTAATACTGTCTTCATGGGTAAACCTTATTTTTGATAAATTCATACTATTGATCCGGTGCTTGAGTATTGATTCAGCACGAGAAAATTTAAAACCATAACGGTTATAATAAAAGTACCGCCCTGAAAATCTACATCAGAGCGGTAAGGGAGGCAGATAAGTGTCGATGTCATCTCAGCTCCATAAAACTACTTTGCTAATCAAGAAGTGATTAATCTAGTTGATTAACGTTAACTGCTGAAAAACATCGGCTGTGATATAACCTAAGTTCTTACTGCCGTTTACTGCTTTAATATCAACTGAGCCCATAAAGTGCTCACGCTCTTTACTGCCATCGTTATCGCAATAGGCCAACATAAAACCAAGCTTCTTACCCAATGATAATGTCACTGGTTGCTGTTTTTTATTTTTCATCAGTGTCGGCATAGTTTTTTGAATAGAGAAGCTATCGTCATACACACGTACAGCCAGCTCCCAAATAACTTTATTGGGGGATTTTTCACTGCGGCGCCATGCACTACTAATATGATCATTTAATAAAACAAAGTTATCTGAGCCGTCGGCATTTTTTTCGCCGATATCTACCGACTGATTATCCAAAGCGACATGATAAGCAAAAGCGTTATAGTTGAACTGGTGATTACCACCCGATGCATCTTCATCAAGAAAAATTTCTAAACAATCATCATCCCAATAGAGATGACGCGGGTCAGCATGCTGGTCAAATAAAACATCATCGGTAATCTCAACCAATAAATACAGCTGCGCCTCATCCCACATTATTTTAAAGCGTCCAGCAAAGTCTTCTTTACTCGGCATTTCACCCAAGATCAGTTGGTCTATTGGTTGCCAACGGGCTAGCTGCCAACTTGTTTCATCGGCATTACCATCAACAATCATTTTCTCTGGTGATTTTAACGCTTCAAGCGCTGATACATGAAAAGAGAAAATAACCAATAACATGGTTATAAATTTAAAATACTTAATCATTTTTACATTCCTGATAATTTTCACTGCTAGTGATTTTTAGCGATTAACTGAGCAATTTTATTTATTTTATCGGCTACTAATAAATATGGTTGGTCTATATTTATAACGCTAATATCTTGTTCATTGAGCAGAGGTGTCTCCATCGCTTCAAATTGGCTATCAAGTAAATTAGGCGAAAAGAAGTGATTCTCACGCTGAGACATTCGTTTAGCAATAACGTCTTTCTTACCATCCAAGTAAAAATAATGACAATAAAAAGGCAACTCTCTAAACATTTGTCGATGCGCTGATTTCAGTCCTGAATAAGCAAGTGCCACCGACTTACCTTGTCGATGTAGTAAATTTAAGTTCGCAATAATAGTTGCAAGCCAAGGTGCTCTCATCTCGTCGGTTAATGGTTTGTTATTCGCCATATAATTTTTGGCTTTAACGCTATGAAAGTCATCAGCATCAAGAAAGGTCAGTGTAAATTCATCAGCCATTTGTTTAGCTAAACTAGACTTGCCTGTACCGCTAACCCCCATGACGATAAATAATATTGGTGACTTTCCTATTGGCGATGGGTCTATTGTTGATGGCTCTGCAAGTTTACACATGTAGCGGTACTCTCACGTGAAGTTGATACTGCTGTCCTGAATTTAATTCTGATAATACATTGCCAGACACTACCTGCTTATCAAGCAGTATTTCTGTAATAATAATATCTCGAGATTGCTCAATATCGAAATTGATAATGGCTCCTCTAAAAAGACGTTGACCCGATAATTTTTGTAAACTGACAGGAAGTTTAGGCATTATTTGTAAGCCTTTAGCACAGCCCTTTAATCCACATAACTCCTCAACTAAACAACGGTATAACCAAGAAATGGTACCAGTATTGAATAAGTGACTAGAGCGACCCGCTTGCTCAGGAAATTGATGGTAAGCACCGCGATAATAATTAGGTACATAAATTGGTAATTGCCCAGTGACCTGTGCAGTTTCAAGTGATGGCAACATTTTATTTAATAACTCAAAGGCAAGGTTATTTTCTCCCGCTTGGTAAAGAGCATAAATATAAAATACCGCGGCATGATTATAAACCGAGCCATTTTCAGAAACACCGGGATGCTTTTGGGTGATTCGACCAATATCTTCCACCATACTGGTATAGCTTGGCGCCAGCATCATCACACCTTGAGGTGTTGTTAACTGCTCAGTAATGGCGACAATCATATGCTTTTGTTGCTCTTCATTTACAGCACCACTGAGCATGGCCCAGCTTTGCGGATTTAAAAATATCTTGCCTTCTTCATCTTCATTGGTACCAAAAACACGGCCTTCATCGGTAATTCCACGTGCAAACCACTCCCCATGCCAGAGGTGTTTATTAACGGCAGAATTTATTGCTTGAGCAGCGAAGCGGTATTCATCGTATTTTTGTATATTAATACTAATATCGTACTCATCACAAAGGTTACACCAGGAAGTTAACGCATAGGATGTCGCTAAAGACAACCAAGAAGAAACCCCTTTACCTTGATAACCCACCATATTCATTGGATCACACCAGTCACCTTGCTCAATGAAACTTAAACCTCGGTGATCTGTGGCATTAATGAGGTAATCTAACGCTAATTCAATGTGTCGAATAAAAGACTGCTTTTCCTGAGAATCAGAAAAGCTAATCATTTCCTTGAGTAAACTGACATCTGCCGTTTCATTTAAATAAACGGTTAAACAGATAGGTAACCAAACACCATGATCAGCATGTGGTATTTGATTGATATATTTCAGCTCAGCATTTTCATGAAGTAGTACACCTTCAGGCATAGCACCATTTATGCTTTGTTGAGACACCGCTCGAATATACGCTTGACGAGTGACTTGTGTATCAATAAAAGCCATGCCCATATTATCTTGAATATAATTACGTGTTTGCGGATCGGTACTTAAGCGGTTAACGTCACCATGATAAAACATCTGCCTAGGTAACCAGTGATTGAAAAAGTCATTAAAAGCACTATTTCTTGTGTCACTATCACTGGTAAGGGTTAAACAAGCTTTTCCCTGAGCAATATATTCTTGATAATCATTTATAGCCTGACTACGTTGTTGATGCCCTAAGTATTTTTCTTTGATATTAGCGATTTCAGCTTCATCTTTTGCTGGACCAAATAAAAATTGCAAAGTTTTACGTTCACTAGGCAATAACTGCTGTTGAAACTGCATCACGGCAACAGGTGTTTCATAACGCGCTTCAACATTTTCTAATCGTTCTGACTGCAAAGCACTAGGGTTGTGTAATCCTCCCTCACCTTCAAAAGCTTTTTGATTAGTATGCCAAGCCGTCGGAATGGTATCGCTTAGAAAGAAGGTTTTATCTTTTAGCTGCGCATTTTTAAAATAATCTTCAACTTTTTGGTAAGGAGTAACACTGGTCGCGACAATGGCATTTAGTCCTTCGTCATAAGTCGCTGACTGATTCATCCATGACATATATCCAATAGAGAAATACGGATAGATGCTAATACTTCTTGTCGTTTCAGTTAAATTACAGATTGAAAAAAACCAGCATTCAACTAAATCATCTTTTGTTAAATTAACTTTAATACTTATCTGCAAGCCACTATGCTCAATTGACCAAGTAATATCACTATTGCCTAACTCAAAAGAAAACTTATCCAGCTCAACTCGCATAGGCTCATAAGGCAGAGAAATTATCTCACCACTGTCTTCATCTTTGAGATAGAAAAAACGTCCTGGATGATGACTAAAATAACTGTGCTCAGGCTGAATAAAGCTTTTTGCTTCCATATTAGGTGCATAAGAGTATTTTGCTGGCTCTGGCTGCATAAACTGTGAATTGACATAGCCGCGACAATTGACTTGCATGACCATAGAGCGGTTCCATAAAAACCCCGTAGCATTAGGTAAGCTCGTTGGACTGGTAAGCGTCACTTTGCTAAAACTATCACTTGTATTATCGATATGTATCAAAGGTGTTTTTTCAGAAACGGTTTTAACTGAAGTTGGCTCATTTGAAGTAAGTTTAGACATTTAACGCTCCTGCAGACCCAGTTTCGCCTACCTGAATATTAACTTGTTTGGTCGATTTTTGTTGTGTTATGTCTTCCCGTGTATCTAAGTCTCTTTGGATATCTTTTAACTCCTTGTCACCTAGCGGGTAAAAATAAATTAATGGCACAGCAAGCGCAGCAAAAATCGCGGGGATCAAGGTCATTAACAATACTATGCCTTCTTGTGAAGAGCCCGTTTGCACTTGATTGGCAACATAACCAAGAGATGCCAACATCCAACCAATCATAGCGCCCGCTAAAGCACCGCCGAGTTTTTGTGCAAAAGCAGCAGCAGAAAATATCATTGCCGTTGCCCGCCTTCCTGTACGCCACTCTGAAAAATCCGCGGTATCGGCATACATAGAAAAAACCAAGGGTGATTTAGGTCCTAGAGCTAAACCAATCAGTATTTGCAAGGCAAAAATCAAGCTTAAGTTTTCTTTTGGCACAAAGTAAAAAGCCAATGAGAGTCCTGCGACAAGTGTCATCAAAAACATTAATAAACGACGTTTATCAACGAACTTAGTTAATAGTGGCGTCGACGCAGCCCCTATAGCTAAAGCAATCATATAGACCATGGCAAAACTGCCAATAAGATCAGGCCGCTCAACATAATATTTAAAATAAAAAGTCCCGGTACTGCCTCTTAACGAAATAGTCATCATGATGATGAGCGCTAAGACAAATAAAACTTTCCATGGTTTATTATGCGTTAAGTCTTTTAAATCCTGCATTACTGGTGTTTTTTGATTAGCCGGTGGCGATACGCGCTCCGTGGTAGATAAGAAGGTAATAGTAAAGAGTACTGCTGCGATTAAGCCATAAACCAGCATAGTATATTGCCAACCAAGTGCTTCATTACCCTGCCCCAAGTAAGCCACTAATTCTGGTGTCATATAAGCAACTAAGCTGCCGCCGGAAAAGGCGCCAATAAATCGAAAGCTTGTTAATGTTGTTCGTTGCTGAGTATCAGAGGTAACCACACCAAGCAAAGCGCCATAGGGCACATTAATAAAGGTATAAGCCAACATCATAAAGATATAAGTACCGTAGGCCCAAATTAACTTGTTGCCATCACTGACATCAGGCACGGTAAAAGTAAGTACGCCAGCAGCAATCATGGGTATGATGCCCCAGAGTAAATATGGCCTAAACTTACCAAATTTAGTTTTGGTTCTATCAGCGATTGCCCCCATCAAAGGGTCAGAAAATGCATCAATGAGTCGAGTCACCAACATCATGGTACCTACAGCTGCGGCTGAAAGGCCAAAAACATCGGTATAGAAAATAAAGAGAAATACATCAAAGACGCGCCAATAAAAATTTGAAGCAACATCGCCACAGGCATAGCCAATTTTTTCACCTAAGCTCAAGCCAAAATTCTGTTGATGTTGTTTTATTTTTTTTATCATTTTCAAACCACCACAGTTACTAAAAGTTACACCTATATTCAATAGCGATAAAGGCACTAATTACACATTCACATCTAATACAGCAATGAAATGTAAGCGCTTACAAATATACTATTATTGAAATTATTTTCAATAACATTTTAGTATTTACATTGCACTAATAAAATAAACCACTGTTATTTATGGAATTAATACACTTATTACAACAACCCTCACTGAGTGGAATTTGTACGTTTAGTGTATAAACTTTAATTTAGTTTTAAATATTTATTGACCTACTTTTGTTAATCACTTACCTTTATGTAAGCGCTTACATATTACATTGAGTTACAGTTTGTCAGAACACGTCGACCTACTGTATTCTTATGAAATCAATGAAGACGCTTAACCTATACATATAACTATAAAGCTATCCATTAAACTGGGGATGTAACATGAGTCAGAAAACATTTACTAAAACAAGAATTGCAACAAGCTTGTCACTGATACTAGGCGCAACGGCGCTACCAGCACTATCAGCAGAAGAAGCTAGCATTAAAGACAATGTCGAAGTTATCGAAGTAACTGGCATGCGCTCAAGCATTAAAGAGTCAACTCGTTTAAAACGCGATGCTACTGGTGTCGTTGATGCCATCTCTGCAGAGGATATTGGTAAGTTCCCTGATACTAACTTAGCAGAATCTTTACAACGTATTACCGGTGTTTCAATTGACCGTTCGAATGGCGAAGGTAGCCGAGTAACTGTTCGTGGCTTTGGTCCCCAGTATAATATGGTTACCTTAAATGGTCGCTTTATGGCTTCAACTACCTTACCTGATGGTGGCGGAGCTTCTGATAACCGTGCATTTGATTTCCAAAACCTTGCTTCTGATGCAGTTAAGTCAGTAGAAATATATAAAACAGCAAATGCTGCTGCTGCCAGTGGTGGTATTGGTGCAACCATTAACATTAATACCGCTAAACCGCTTGATAACCCAGGTTTTGTTGCCAGTATTGGTGGTAAAGCAATGATGGATACCTCGGTAAGAGATGGTGTTCGTGATTACAGTGATCAAGTAACACCTGAACTTTCGGGTTTATTAAGCTGGACAGATGAAAACGAAATGTTTGGTGCTTCACTGACAGGTAGCTTCTCTCAACGTGATAGTAGTGCAACACAAGCCGTAGTGGCGCAGTGGCGTAACGGTGTATATGACGGAACAGTTCCAGACATGGTGCCATCGACTTCTCCTGGTGCTCCAACTCAGTTAAATAATGCTCCGGGTATTGGTGAGAATTACGCATTACCTTCAGACCTTGGTTACCGCTTATGGGATAGACAACGCGAACGTACTAACGCACTATTGACATTACAATATCGCCCTATCGATACTGTCACTGCAACATTTGATTATACTTACTCTAAGTTAGAGCAAGAGCAACAAGGTACCGAATTATCAATTTGGATGTCTGATTATAAAAGTGACATTACTTTTACTGATGGTTTAAACCCTTCTCCTTTGCATTATGCCGAAGATAAAAGAGAACAAGCTCCTCGTGATATTGCAACAAAACAAAAGTATCGTAACTCAGTTACCGAAGATAATGCTATTGGCTTAAACTTGCAGTGGGAAGTTAGCGATCAACTAGTATTAGCGTTTGATTACAACGATTCTTCTTCTGAATCTTCACCAATGTCAAGTTATGGTAATGATGTCACTGTAGGTATTGGCTCTAACGTATTAGCACAACAGGGTGCAACTTATGGTGCCTCAGGTTTCCCAGAAATCCATGTTGGCTTTGACGATTGTGACGACCGCATAGGCTTAAACTGTAACAAAGAATTTGATGTAACTGATCTTGGTACCTCTATTTACCAAAAAAGTCATGCATATAATACCAATGATATCACTCAAATTCGTATTGACGGTACCTGGGAGTTTGAAGACGGTCAAATTGATTTTGGTGTTGAATCAAGAGAAATGGATAACCACTCAGTACAATCAAGCACTAACCAATCCATGGGTGATTGGGGTGTAAGTAACCCTGGTGAAATTCCTGCATCAATGTTAGATGCTATCGATTTTAACGATTCTTTAGATGACTATAAAACAGCTGGTTGGACCCAAGCTTTCCGTGGTGATGCTATTGCTTTAGCTAATCATTTTGGACCTATTTACGGTTTAGATTTAGCTCGTGATACTGCAACGGGAACTGACCGCCGCATACAAGAAGATGTTACCGCTGCTTATGTAAAAGCTTCTTACGCTGGTTACATAGCTGATATGCCTTACAATGTTTCAGTAGGCCTACGTTATGAAGATACAAAATCTACGTCAACAGCTAACCTTGCGGCGCCAACGGCAGTACGCTGGGTAAGTAATAACGATTTTACAGTAGATCAAGGCGCTAATGAAAATGCTACCTTGTTTAGCACGTCAAACTCTTACAGCCACTTCCTGCCTAACATCGATTTTGATATTGACATAGTAGAAAACGTAAAGGCCCGTGCATCATTTAGTCAGACGATTGCTCGCCCTACCTATGGTCAATTGAGTAATGCAACGAGTATTACCGGTGGTCCAAATGCACCTACAGTACTTAATGGTGCTAATGGTTCGGCAAACAGTGGTAACGCTTCTCTTGTGCCATTAGAGTCAACTAACATTGATATTTCAATGGAATGGTATTTTGATGATACCAGTTATGTTTCTGCTGGTTACTTTAGAAAAGATGTTGATAAATTCATCGGTAATGGACCACTTGTTAGTGATTATTACGGTTTAGGTGACCCAAGTGGCGGCCCAAGAGCACAACAAGCGATTGCTGACTTAACGGCTGCAGGTATATCAGTTAACGAAACAACGTTATTCTCACAAGTAGCTGCGACTCAATTAGGCGAAGAAATCTACGCTAATGGTCACACAGATAATGACTATGAAGCCTTGGTTGATGTTTACGCAAATAGCGATGACCCAGCAATGAGCTTTTTATCACAGTCACCTACGAACAACAAAAGTGCGGTGATAGACGGTATGGAGTTCGCTGTTCAGCATTTCTTTGGCGACAGTGGTTTTGGTTTCCAAGCAAACTATACCTTAGTTAATGGTGATATCGGTTTTGACTTAACAAGTACCGCTGAGCAGTTTGCTTTACTAGGTTTAAGTGATACTGCTAACTTAGTATTGTTATATGAAATGGAAGACTTCTCAGCACGTATCGCTTATAACTGGCGTGACGAGTTCTTGAACAACGCAGCAATTTATGAGAATGAACCTGAGTTTACTGAAGAGTACTCACAAATTGATTTCAGTGTTGGTTATCAAGTAACCGAACAATTTTCGATGTCATTTGCAGGCATTAACATTACAGGTGAAGACCCACGTAGACACGGTCGTACAAGTAACCAGGTAACGTTTGCTGAAGAATGGAGTGCACGTTATGAGTTAGGTCTTCGTTACACTTTCTAAGTCATAAAAGATAAACTTTTAACTAAATATTAAGCGTTAAAAGTTACCTATAAATAAACCGCTGAGCCTGAAAATTTGGCGGTTTATTTTTATCTCGATGAAAATATTCAATACTTTGTAAAATATGCAATAAATAGAACATACACCACAAACAAAAAAGTTAATATTTTATAAAGTGATCTTCTCCCTGATCCTTTTATAAAGTATTAAAGTTAAGTACAGTAAATAATTGCGTTAATCTGTTACTTGTATGGGCATGAAAATCCAACAAGCTCGCAATCAATGTTAAGCACCACGTTAAACAAGCATTCACCTATAGGACTTTCCATGGCTAATCACGACATCCTCGATAATAAAAACCATAAAGACATTAAAGTTACCACCCATTTTAACGATGAGTTTTCAGAAAACACGAACAGTGCCTTAATATTTCCTAACGAAATTAAAGAGGCACAACGTGACTACCCTATTCTATTTATTAAAAACCCTGAAACAGGACAGTTTCAAACTGTGGTACTACTGGGCTTAGTCGCTGAAGAGAACCTTTATATTAATAACGGTTGGCAAGCGAGTTATATTCCGGCAATGATTAATAAAGGTCCATTTACTATTTGTTATGAAGAAAAAGAAGAAGATGGCAAAAAAGTTAAACAACCAATAGTTGCTATTGATATGGACAGCCCGAGAGTAAACAAAGAAAGTGGCGAGCCAATATTTTTAGACGATGGTCAAGCAAGTCCTTACCTACAGCAAGTCAATCAATCCTTAAAAACGATCCATGATGGTTCACAGTTAAGTCAGCAAATGTTTAAAGCTTTCTTAAAACATGACTTAATTGAACCAGTCGCTTTAAATATTGAGTTAAATAACGGTGAAAAAAGAAGTATTTCCGGTAATTATACTATTCATTCAGAAAAATTAGCACAACTTGATGGCGCAGCGTTAGAGCAACTCAATCAAGTAGGCTTTTTATCCTTAGCATTTGCAGTTTCAGCATCATTAAGTAACGTAAAAAAATTAGTGGACATAAAAAATTCTAGTTTGTAATCATTACTATTGGTAGTCGATAAAAAATATAACATTAATGATTATCCAAATAATATTCCCGTTATAAAACAGCTAGGCAGCTTTAATTATGAGTACTTTACAAGATTTTATTAAATGGAATGAAGAAAAGTGGGAAGAAAAAAATAAACAAATGTATATCGGAAAAAATGAAGATAATATTTGGCCTTGGTTTAGTAAAACATTAGATCCTGATGTTATTAATTTTATTGATGCACATAACATTGACTCCGGAAAAATCCTCGACCTTGGTACCTGTAGTGGTGCTCAAGCAATTGCTTTAGCCAACATGAACTTTGAAGTTGTTGGTACTGATATATCGCAGACAGCACTAAATAAAGCAATTGTATTAGCCGAAGAACAGTCAATAAAAATTAAGCCTAATTTTCTAATTGATGACATACTCGAGACTAAACTGGCGGGTAATCAATTTGATTTAATATTAGACCGCGGCTGTTTTCATTCTATTTGCTGTATTAGTACTAAAAAGTATATTGCTAACTTAAAAAAAATACTCAAACCAAGTGGTAAAATAATTCTTAAAACGATGAGTTTGAAGGAAAATAGATTTTCTACCTTTGACACTTTTGCCGGTAGAAAAGTACCTATGCCCTATCGTTTCGATGAAGAAATCATACGTAATGTTTTTAATGATCATTTTATTATAGATAGCATCGAGGATAGTTTCTTTTATAGTTCAGTGATTACACCTCCAGCACAAGCTATGCTAACTATTTTATCAAAAAAATAATTTAAGTGTATATATCAGACTCACTAAATGCGTCTAACTAGTTCCATAACATCGATGGTCATATTAATAATTCATCTGTAAATATTTCTATAATTTAATAATTAATGAGCTAAAAAATGAATAATCAAAAAATTACTAAAATAGTTATTGCTGGTGGTGGCACTGCCGGTTGGATGGCAGCTGCTTCTTTATCAAAATTGTTAGGTAAAAGTTTTGATATTACCTTGGTAGAGTCAGATCAGATAGGCACCGTTGGGGTTGGTGAAGCAGCAATTCCAACACTTACTGCATTTCATCGCTTACTCGGTATCAATGAACAAGCCTTCATGAAAGCAACACATGCAACATTTAAACTAGGCATAAATTTTGAAAACTGGAAAACAGGTGATGATGAATATATGCATGGTTTTGGCCGTGTAGGAAAAGAGTGCTGGGCAGGTGAGTTTCAGCATTTTTGGTTACACGGTAAACAAAATAACATTGACTTCGATTTTGACCATTACTCTCCTGAAATTCAAGCTGCTAAAGCAGAAAAATTCGCCCTTTCAAAAGGTGGTTTAAATTACTCTTATCACTTAGACGCAACACTATATGCAAAGTTTTTACGAACATTTGCAGAGGCTCATGGTGTTACCCGTATAGAAGGTAAAATAATTGACGTAGCCAAATGTCCGACATCGGGGGATATTCAGTCGATACAACTCGATAACGGTCATGTAATTGAGGGACAGTTATTCATTGACTGTACTGGTTTTGCTGGTTTACTTATCGAAAAAGCACTACATACCGGTTACGAAGACTGGTCACACTGGTTACCCAGTGACAGTGCCGTTGCCGTACAAACAAAATCGGTATCCTCACCTTTACCTTATACTCGCTCTATTGCTCATGAAAGTGGCTGGCAATGGCGTATTCCATTACAACACAGAGTGGGTAATGGTTTAGTCTTTTGCAGTAAATATTTATCTGATGATGATGCTAAAAATTTACTCGTCAAAAACATTGAAGGTGAAATGATTAATCAACCTAGGGTGATTAAGTTTAAGACTGGTCGTCGAAGAAAAGGTTGGAATAAAAACTGTGTTGCCTTAGGTTTATCAAGTGGTTTCTTAGAGCCGTTAGAATCAACCAGTATTCACTTGATCATGTCGGGTGTTTTACGGTTAATTCGACTGTTTCCTTTTGAAGGGATCACGCCTGCTACCGTTAACGAATATAATCAACAACTCACCTCTGAACTTGAACATATTCGAGATTTTATTATTTTACATTACCATGCTACTCAGCGAGCCGACACGCCATTTTGGCAGTATTGTAAAAACATGGAAATACCCGATTCACTCAAACAACGGCTAGCTTTATTTAAAGAAACAGGCCGTATTTTTACTTCTGAAGGGGAGTTGTTCCGCGTCGATTCATGGTCACAGGTTATGTTGGGACAAGGAGTTTACCCTGAACAGTATCATCAAATTGCCGCGATTATGAAGCATCATGAACTCGATATATTCTTAAGCGATATAAGACAAACCATTGATAAAGCTGTGGAAGGTTTACCTTCTCACCAAAGTTTCTTGGACGGCTATTGTCGTTCAACCTTGTAGGCTTCACATCCCTTAGTTACAACGTTAATCCTAGAAAAAGACCAAGTCCATTAATTAATGAACTTGGTCTTATCTCATTTATCCTTCTATTAATATTATCTGCAGATACTTATGTATGATTATGCAGATAGCTACTGGCATAACTAGCCGCAAACCTATCAACACGTAAAGCACTAAATCTTCTGCATGCCATATTCTTTAATTTTATTAATCAACTCTCTATTAGTGGGTAAAACTGACAAGTACTTTTTAGTAAGCTGGACATTTTCATTAAAAAATTGATGGGCAATTTCTTCATCAACAAACTTACGTGACACTGTATTTTCTTGTGTTTTAAAACCCATGCCATAAAGCACATATTGCCAACTAGACGATGGAAACACCTCTTCAACATGATGAAAGTCTTGCGGTCCTGGCGGTTGATGCTTCCATAAGGCTAATAGTTCTTTCAGGCTTTCTGGGATGGTTTCAGGATTACAATTATCTCGCCAGTAGGCAGAGTCTGTTCTCTGGGTTAATACATAATGTAACTTCAAAAATGCGATAATACGCTCCCAGCGATATAGAAACTGCTTGTTGTAACGTTTAGCTACTATATCCATGGTTTCACGCGTTGCTGGCATTTCCTTACTGATTTTCGCCGCTGCTAGCTCAACTAAGACTAGAGCAGAAGCCTCTAGTGGCTCTAAAAAACCTGAAGCCATGCCAATAGCGACACAGTTTTTATGCCAGAACTTTTCTCTGTGTCCCGGATTAAAGCTGATTTTTCTTACACTAAGTTTATCTGTTTCAGTTTTACCAATAGAGGATTCAATATAAGCGCGCAGCTCGACTTCCGCATCCTTTTCGTTAGTATGTTCACTTGAATAGGCATAACCAACCCCTCGCCTTGAAGGTAAACCTATATCCCAAATCCAGCCACAGCTTTGAGCTGTTGAGATAGTATGTGAAGCAATGGGGCTATTTTCGTTAGGATAAGGTACCTGCACCGCCAAAGCGGTATCATTAAACAATATGTGCTTTTTGCTAATAAAAGGGACTTTAAAGTGCTTGCCCAATATTATTGAAGACATCCCTGAGCAATCAATAAATAAATCGCCCGCAATATCACCATGCTCTTTTGTGGCAACAGACGCAACATCACCATTATCAGCAGAATTCACTGCCGTTACATGGTCAACAATATGCTTCACACCTAGCTTTTCAATACAGTGTTTTTGTAAGAACTGGCCTAACTTAACCGCATTAAGGTGATAAGCATAATTTGCTATGCCAGCATATTCAGGTGTTGAAATAAGTTTAGGTGCCCGGCCCTGCTCACAGATATGACCTTGATAACTAACGGCATCAGCAAATGAGATTTCGGCTCGATGTTTCTGCCATGGGAAAACAAGGTCTGTTTTAGTATACCCTTGTGGTAAGACTAAGGGATGATAATAAAAATCGTCTTGTGCACCAGTAACCCACTTAGAAAATTTAGCACCTTGTTTAAAAGAAGCTTCACATTCTCTAAATAAATCGGTTTCATCTATGCCAATTTTATCTAAAGTTTCTCGCATGGTTGGCCATGTTCCCTCACCCACACCCACGGTATTAACTTCAGGTGACTCTATTAATGTCACTTGCAAGCCTGATTCAGACTTCGAATTATGCTCTGCAGCAATCACTCCTGCAGTTAACCAACCAGCGGTGCCGCCGCCAACAATGATTACTTTACGAACAACGTTATTCATAATTATCTCACCTAAATTATAGTTATACATTTCTCGTAGCTTTAAAATAACCTATTCAAATCATAAAAGGATAATATTTAGCTAGCGAACCACTCATGTAAGCGCTTTCATTTATAGCATATACTATGTAAAGAACAAACTATTTTAAGAAGTTCATCCCGGTTAACTGAAGTTATCGTGCTCCCTTCTTCAAAGTTGATTAGCAGCCTTTTACATCATTAAAAAATAGATTGTTCTAAGGTTATTTTACTTTTTACTTAGGCAACACAGATACTTATCTTCATATACAGCGACATGGATTTACCTTAAATGTATTATCAAAATATACTAAGTCACTTTGAACGCCTTACAATATTAAAAAACTATACTCTGCACGCTGTTCAAACTAAAAATATGCTATAAATAGTTATGATAAAAATATTCTATACGTTTTTCTTATTGCTGACATTCCCCGCTTATTGTTTAGAAGTTGCTTTTATCGATCCGACCATAGATAACAGCCCTTTCTGGCAACAAACAAGAAAAATCGGAGAATTCGCTGCTAAAAACCTTAATATTCAATTAAAAGTTTATAATAGTGGTGGTCACAGGTTATGGCAAAAACAAACAATTGACGAAATAATCAATCAAAAAAACAAGCCTGACTACCTTGTCTTCCTTCCTTTTGATGGCACTGTAGTTGAAACATTTACCAAATTAGAACAAGCAGAAATTCCTTTCATCACGCTAGAAAGGCCCATTTTTACCGAGATACAAAATACATTGGGTCAACCTAGAGGTAAATTTAAATTCTGGTTAGGTGAAATATATCATGACAATAAATCAGCAGGACAATTGCTTGCCAACGCATTAATAAGTACAAGTAAAAGTGCACAGCCAAACAGTGTAATTTCCAATGTGATAGGTATTACTGGTGGTTTTAGTGGCCAATTACGCAAACGTAATGCTGGATTAATTTCTGAGTTAGAACAACATACTAATGACTTTCATCTTGCTCAAATAATAAATGCCCATTGGCAAAGAAAATTAGCGGCTGATAAATTTAATGGATTATTAAAACGTTATAACAACATATTAATAGTATGGACAGCTGCAGACATTATGGCTTTAGGGGTAGCTGATGTCGCTAAAACGAAAGGAAAAAAAATTAACAAGGATCTGTTTATTGGCGGCTTTGACTGGGCACCTGAAGCACTACAGGCTATTAAAAATAATAAATATACTGCTAGTGTCGGTGGGCATTTCATGCAAGTTGCATGGGCACTAGTTAAAATATACGACCATGCCAATGATATAGATAGTTTTGCCCTTAACGGCAAAACACCTTCTTACCAACTGCAATTAATTGACCGGAGTAATATAGCTGACTATCAAGCATTGCTGAACTCCCCTGATTGGAGCAAGGTGGATTTCCGTCAATTCTCATTGATAAATAAAGTCGACTCAACTAACTATAACTTTGACTTTTCACAAGTATTACACCAGTTAAATAAATAGCATATGAATAAAAAATCGAAGGGTGTTTTACCTTAAAATAAAGCTATAAATGGGGAAATGTTAAATGGGAGAACGTTAATTAGAGTTAAAATCAAATAACGCTATTTTTTCTACTACTTTCTGTGTTTCTGCTGACATAAAAGCGTTCGTCAGTTTGAATACTTTCCTTCGTTCCAGCTGTGCTGAAGCTAGCATATTTCTAGTTACGGAGTGACTATCAAAGAGCCTTTGAAAGCTACCATTCTTTTCAGTCGCCATTAAGCCTGTTTCAATACGGTTTTTAAGTCTTGGGGCATCATTGCTGACAAAAAAATAATAAGGCGATGGGTAATGCAACGCTAGTGTCGATTCTACCTGTAAATCCTCAAACATTTCTGCTTCATTCCACGCCTCATGTAATGCTCTGGGCATATAATCAAATCGCCCATGCTGCAACATATTGAATAAGGTTTTATGACCAGGACCAGTGATTAACCGATATTTATTATTGGTTAAAATTGTTGAGTCAGGCCAATCATACCCTTGTCCCGCAAAAAGTTTTTTAAGTTGCCTCGCATTGTTAATTTTAGAGAACTTTTGTTGTTGTCCCTTTTTTATTAGAAAAATTCGGTAGCCACCTAATCCCTTTAGTAGCGGTATTCTAATTGGATTTACTTCTTGTTCACGCTCTTTAGAGGTCATAGTCCAAGCAATACTTACATTACGATTATTTTTAATCTCTACCAGAGAGCGACCTTGATACATTGGCTGAACCGACTTTTTAAGTTGATATTCTCCAAATTCACCCTTGGAACTTTCAAGGGCAAGTTTAAGTAAGGCGAGATAATAGGCGTCTTCTTTAAATTGCCCTTCATCAAACCAAGGGTAATAAATAATATCTTTCGCTTGAGACATACTGCTAACAGTGACAAAAAACACCATAAAGAAAACAATAAAACTACTACGCATGACTTAAACTTCCATCAATTATGGGCAAAAATTACTGACAAGAAATATTTGCTTGAACAAGACTATTTGGTTTAATAAACACATCAGTAAAATCTATACTTAATGGTGCCGCTGTAGATAGAACAAATGGGCTGGTAATTTGACTCATATCAGCACCTTTGTTCTCAAAGCAATGTAAATCAATATTAAGAGTTTGCCATTCATTAAGGCTCAATGATGCAAGTGTTTTACTTATATCAACTTTACCTTGGCACATTTCACCACATGCCATAGATAGATAAACGCCTTGTTTTGCTGATAGCTGTAGTTTTTCGGTTAAACGTACTGTGAACTCTAGCGTCGAATTAGCTTTACTATATTGTGTTAAGTCGACTGAAAAACTGCTATTAAAAGCCAGTTGCCCTTTTTCTTTGCCATTAAAGATAGCTCTTCTGGCATCTTCCTGAACATCTCGATCAATAGTGCGTAGATATAGCGCTTTGTTTTCAATAATACTGCTGCTCATTGCAGTCGAAGTATCGGCATCTGCGATCATCACTTTCCACGGAGCTTTAATGGAGCTTTCAAAAAGAGTAATGCGCGGTAAGCTTGTCGCCGCTTCTTTAGAATGAACAGCTAAATCATCTGCTAATACATTATCATCGCCATAGTTCAAACCAAAACCGTATGGTAAAAGTGGCTGATAGTCTTTATCAAAGCGATTTACCTGCGTTTGATCAGCGCTGGCAGGCCACGAGTAAGATAGCTTGCCAGTAAAGTCACGGTTAATGTCACCATTTTTTTTGCTGAATAATACATCTGCTACAGCCGCCCCTTCAGAACCAGGTAACCAAACGGCAACAAAAGCATCCGAGGCATTAAGCTCTGCATTGACCCACATAGGCCGACCACTAATAAATAATGAAACTACCTTAATACCATCAGCTTGAAGACGCTTTAATAACGCTAAGTCTTGTTTAACACCTTGCTGATATTCTAAATTCTCAATATCACCAACGCCTTCGGCATAAGGCTCCTCACCAAAAACAACAATAGCTACATCTGGCTTAGTTTTATAAACACCATCTATATTTAGTTCAACACTACCGCCTTGGGCGTTAATGTGTTGCTCGATACCGTCATAAATAGAGCTACCACCAGGAAAGTCGTCATTAAAGTTATTAGTACCTTGCCAAGTAATAGTCCAACCACCTGACTGCTTACCAATATTATCAGCGCCATCACCAGCAACCAGAATATGCTGTTTTGCTGACAAAGGTAATAAACTGCCTTTGTTTTTCAATAAAACTAACGATTCCCTTACCGCTTGTCTGGCAACTTCTCTATGCTCAGCAGCACCAATTAGTTCTGTTTTTCCTGATAGAGTTCTATTTAACGGACTAGGTTTATCAAAAAGACCTGCGCGGAATTTAACACGCAAAATTCGGCTTACCGCATCATCAATACGAGTTTGGGCAATTTCGCCACTTTTCACCTGAGCGATAGTATTTTTATACAATGGTTTCCAAGCATCCGTAGGCACCATAAAAATATCTAAACCGGCATTTACTGCTTGCGGGCAGCTTTCATTGGAACAACCTTTTACTTGTCCATGACCATTCCAATCACCAACGACAAAACCATCAAAACCCATTTGACCTTTTAATACATCCGTTAATAAGTACTTATTGCCATGAACCTTACTGCCGTGCCAACTATTGAAAGATGCCATCACCGATTGCGCGCCAGCCGTTAAGCCACCAACGTAACCTTGGCCATGAATATCGAGTAACTCTTGTTCTGAGGAAAGGTTATTTCCTTGATCATCACCACCTTCAGTGCCACCGTCACCAATAAAATGCTTTACGGTACTGATAACTCTTTTATCTCCAAGGAAGTCTTTATTCGCCGCCCCTTGCAAACCTTTTACTATCGCTGACGAGTATTCTCTTACTATTTCAGGATCTTCAGAATAACCTTCATAGGTTCTGCCCCAACGATCATCGCGTACGACAGCAACTGTTGGTGCAAAAACCCAGTCAATACCAGTGACCATCACTTCTGTTGCCGTAATAGCCGCAATTTTTTCAATCAGTTCAGGATTATTTGTTGCGCCCAAAGCTATATTATGTGGAAACAAGGTAGAGCCAATAACATTGTTATGACCATGTACCGCATCGGTGCCCCACATAGTAGGAATTTTATTACCATCTACAGAATCATCGATTGATGCTTGGTACATAGCTTCGGCTAGATTCACCCAGTCATCCGGCGTTGCATGTTTATCGTTATTCGGAAAGGCGCCACCACCATTTAAGTAAGATCCAAAACCATATTTACGCATATCTTCAATGGTGATATCGCGTATCTCAGGTTGAATCATTTGCGCAATTTTTTGCTCAAGAGTCATGGTGGCTAATAATGATGCCACCTTAGCTTTAATTTCTGCATCTGGCTTTATCGCAATATCTAGTTTTGGCCAAATACCAATATTGGTTGCAGCGTTTTCTTGCTGTGAAGTTACCTCTTTATTATCAAGGTTTATCGCCGAAGCTGACTCTTGCTTATTGCCGTTACAGCCAACAAGTAGCGATGAAATAGCCAAACATAGTATGCTATTTTTAAGCTTATTATTTATTATCATAGTGTTTAGTTCTTATTTATATTAATAGCTAAGAGAATGGTGATAACGAGCTCTTATTTGGTAATTTCTTTTACTTTACTACCTGAAAGGCCGTAATAAGCAATAAAAAAATAGCAAACAATAGGTAATAGAAGTGCATCCTGTATACCAATACTATCCACTAAAAAACCTTGCATAAGTGGAATGATAGCACCACCAACAATAGCTAAACATAAAATGCCTGAGCCTTGGCTGGTATGTTTACCTAAGCCGTTAATCGCTAAACTAAATATCGTTGGAAACATAATTGAATTACATAAACCCACTAATAAAATTGCTACCATAGCAACCGTACCTGAAGTGAATACAGCTGTTAAAATTAATACAATAGCTACACTCGCATTGAACAATAATGCTTTACCGCCTGCAATTTTTTGCATAACAGCCGCGCCAATAAAACGACCGGCCATAGCGCCACCAAAATAATAAGCGATATATTTTGCTGCTTTAGATTCTTCTAACCCGGCAATACTAGGTTCAGCTAAAAAGCTAACTAACAAACTACCAATTGATACTTCAGCACCTACATAAACAAAAATACCTACAGCTCCTAAAACCAAATGGCGATATTGCCACGCACTTCCTTCACTTTCCATAACGTTTTTTTCTTCAGTGCTATCATCAGATACAGATAAGTTAGGTAATTTTAACCAAGCAAAAACAGCAGCAAGTACTAACAACATAGCCGCAAGTAAAACGTAAGGCATTTGTACTGATTCTGCTGATGCTTGTTCAGAAATAGCGCCAGCGGCTTCATTTAAGATCAAATAAGCGCCAAAAAATGGTGCTACGGTAGTACCTAAAGCGTTAAAGGCTTGTGTCATGGTTAAACGAGATGACGCGGTTTTAGCATCACCTAACATACTGACATAAGGGTTAGCTGAGACTTGTAATAAGGTTATGCCACTGGCAAGAACAAATAATGCCATTAAGAACACTGGATAACTGTGCATTGAGGCCGCGGGGTAGAAGCCTAAGCAACCAATAGCTGCGATTACTAAACCTAAGACAATGCCCTTTTGATAGCCCAACTTTTTAACTATTGCGCCTGCTGGCAATGAAACAATAAAGTAGGCACCAAAAAAACAAAACTGCACTAGCATGGCTTGGCTATAAGATAAATCAAATACACCTTTTAAATGCGGAATTAAAATATCATTTAAGCAAGTGATAAAGCCCCACATGAAAAATAAAGAGGTTAATGAAGTTATCGCGAAGCGATAATCAACATCATTTGTCTCAGCAGTTATGGGTGATGAAACACCTGTATTTGAAAATGAAGCCATAATTTCCTCTAATAATATTTTAAAAAAATAGTAAAACGCAATATGTAAGCGCTTTCATTTTGTATTTAAAACTACCAGACAATATTTTTCAAGCTTTTTAAATCTCTTTAATGGTTTAAAAATTAAATACACTGTGCTATTAAAAGGTGTAAAGCATAAGACTGAAAAACACTTTTTTTGCAAGCTATACTGCTAAAAGGGCTTATTATAATTAGGATTGTTATGAATAGGGTTTTTGTCGGACTTATCTTTTTCTTAACATTTTCTACTCAAGCTATAGAAGTCACTTTTATCAATCCATCTTATGAAGGCAGTCCTTTCTGGCAACAAGTTAGTGACGTAGCTAATGCTGCTGCTAGCGATCTCAATATTTCTTTGAAAATAATCTACAGTGGTGGCCATCGCCTATTACAAAAAGAGCAAATTGATAAGTTAATAACACAAAAGAACAAACCAGATTATGTTATTTTTCTGCCCTATGATGGCACAGCATTGGAGACATTTAACAAACTTGAGCAAGCTAAACTTCCGTTTGTAACCCTAGAGCGTAGCCTATTCCCCGCTTTACAAGTAAAACTCGGCACACCAGGAAAAACGTTTAAATATTGGTTGGCAGAAATATACCATGACAACAAAAAAGCTGGTGCTTTACTCGCTAAAGCATTGATTAAGGCAAGTAATAGAACATTTTCCAATGAAGATAGTATCAATGTTGCTGGTATATCAGGTGATATAAGTGGCCATTCAAACGAACGTAATGCCGGTTTAATATCGGCATTAGCGCAAAGTACTGGTTTTTCTTTGACTCAAATAGTTAACGCGCGCTGGGAAAGAGAGCAAGCGGGACAAGTATTTATTGGTTTACTAAGGCGTTATCGAGATATACAACTAGTTTGGTCAGCCTCAGACACTATGGCTCTTGGAGTAGTTGATATTGCCGCGGCACAAGGTAAAACGCTTAATCATGATTTACTTGTTGGTGGCTTTGACTGGACACCACAAGCGCTGCAAGCAATTAAAAATAATCGCTATACCGCAAGTGTCGGTGGCCACTTTATGCAAACAGCTTGGGCATTAGTAAAAATATATGATCACCATCAAGGTAAGTTAGTCGATACCAACACAACAGGTGAAGCAACTTATCAACTCAACTTAATCGACCGTAATAACATTGATGATTACCAAGTACTATTTAACAACCCCAATTGGCATAAAGTAAACTTTCGCAAGTTTGCACTGATTCATCAGCCCCAACGGGCTCAATACCAGTTTGATTTTTCGATTATTTTAACCGAATTAAATCGCTAATTAGTTTTATTATTAGAGAAATATCTTGCCTACAAGTAGTACATATCAATCGAAAATCACTAGGTAATTATGGCTAGTTTTTTACATCAACACTTTTATTTGTTTCTGGGTTAATAGCTTTATTGGTAAATCATGAAAATGTCATTTTAACAGCCATAAGTTACAAAACAACAACATTATCACATAAATTAAATCACCAAATTTCAATGAATTACTTCTATACCAGCTAAATCAAATGAAAATGAGTTGACCTTAACTGTAGAAAACACTAATCTAAATGTAAGCGCTTACATTGGTTAACGGTAATGACCTATATCATTACACTCTACTGGTAAGTTATTACAAAAACAAAACTATGTAGTTATTAAGTTTAAAACAGGTAAAAATTAACATTATGTCAACTCTTTCCTTACCCCCTAAATCTAAAATGCTTGCTGATGAATTCTTATACGGTGTTGCCACAGCCTCCTTTCAGATAGAAGGTGGAATTAACAACAGGTTACCTTGTATTTGGGATACATTTTGCAATACACCTGGTAAAGTAGCCGATAACTCTACTGGCGAAGTTGCTTGTGACCATTTTAGTAATTGGAAGCAAGATATTGATTTAATTGAGTCTTTAGGTGTCGATGCTTACCGACTATCAATTTCTTGGCCTCGAGTTATCACCGAGTCTGGTGAGTTAAATCAAGAAGGCGTTAATTTCTATCTTGATATTTTAAACGAATTACAGCGTCGTAACATTAAAGCTTTTGTCACACTTTATCATTGGGATCTACCACAACACCTTGAAGACCAAGGTGGTTGGTTAAATAGAGAAACGGCCTATAAATTTAGAGATTATGCTGACAAAATTTCAATAGCTTTTGATGATAAAGTTTACGCATATGCTACGCTGAATGAACCTTTTTGTAGCGCATTTTTAGGTTATGAAGCTGGTATTCACGCACCGGGCATTGTCGGCAAAGAATTTGGCAAGAAAGCTGCTCACCATCTATTACTGGCCCATGGTTTAGCTATGCAAGTACTAGCAAAGAATAGCCCTAATAGTCAAAATGGTATCGTGCTAAATTTTACCCCTTGTTATCCTGAATCTGATTCAGAAGCCGATGTGAAAGCAGCATCATTTGCTGATGATTATTTCAACCAGTGGTACATTAAGCCTTTATTTGACGGTAAATATCCTGAAATAATGGCAGAATTACCTAAAGAAAATCACCCAGAAATTCTTGAAGGTGATATGGCTATCATTTCACATCACATGGATTTTTTAGGGGTCAACTTTTATACCCGTGCAATTTACCGAGCCGATGCTGAAGAGAACTTTTTTCAAATTGACCCGCCAGCACCACTTACCGATATAGGTTGGGAGATTTATCCTAAAGCATTTACAGAGTTATTAGTTTCTCTTAATGAAAAATACACCCTACCACCTGTTTATATAACCGAAAATGGCGCTGCTATGCCTGATAAGATGATTGATGGTGTCGTCAATGATCAAGATAGAGTAGATTATTATCAACAACACTTGAATGCAGTTAATGACGCCATGATGCAAGGTGTAGAGGTTAAAGGTTATTTTGCTTGGAGTTTAATGGACAACTTTGAATGGGCTGAAGGGTATTTAAAGCGCTTTGGCATAGTCCATGTAGATTATGATACTCAAGTTAGAACAGTTAAAGCCAGCGGGCTTGCCTACAAAGCTTTGATAACAAATAGATAAAGCTAATGTTGAACATGAATGACTGGAACCAAAATGACTAAATTACCTTTTTATGAAAAAGTAGGTTATGCCATGGGCGATGCCGCCGCTAACTTAGTGTGGCGTGGCGCTTTGGCTTACTTAGCAGTGTTTTATACCGATACCTTTGGTTTGACTGCTGCTGCTGCCGCTATGTTATTTTTAGTGGTGCGTTTAACGGATGGTGTAACTGACATCATAATGGGCATGATAGCCGATAGAACCACTACTAAATGGGGTAAGTTTCGCCCTTGGATATTATGGTCAACCCCCTTTTTAGCCTTGTTCATGGTATTAAGTTTCACTACACCTGATTTAAGTTATACCGGAAAACTTGTTTATGCTTATATAACTTATATCGGTTTAACACTGGCATACACGGTAAATAACGTACCGTACTCAGCATTAATGGGCGTTATTACACCAAGTGATACCGAACGAACCAGTTTATCTGGTTTTCGTTTCGCTGGCGCTTTTGCCGGTGGTTTGTTGGTGATGGGTTTCTTACCTGATTTAGTCGCCTATTTTGGTGATGGCAATGATGCCATGGGTTATCAATATTCCATGTATTTATTTGCTGCAATGTTAATAGTGTTAATGTTAATAACCTTTGTCACTACAAAGGAGCGTGTTTCATCAACGATTGATGAAACAAGCAATTTAAAAGCAGAGCTAACCGATTTAAGTAAGAACTTACCTTTTATTATTTTACCATTACTAGCGACAACATTGTTTTTCTACTATCGCAATATTTATAGTGGCTTATTTTTTGTCATTGTTATGGCTTCAATGTGGGTGCTTATCAAAAGGTTAATTAAAAATACACCTGATGACATGAGTGGAACTCAAAGAGATATGGTTGACTTATTAACCAATAAACCTTGGTTAATACTACTCGGTATTGGTTTTTTAACTATGCTATTTAATGGTATTAAATATGGCACCATTGCCTACTATTTCAAGTATCACGTAGGTGATGAACTTCTAGCTGGTACCTATTTTATCGCTTTATTATCAGCTTCAATATTGGGCGCATTATCAACGAGCTACCTATCAAGTAAGTTTGGTAAACGTAATCTGTTTATTATTTCACTTATCCTAAGCGGTATACTCACTGGTGCCTTTTATTGGGTTCCTAGAGGTGATCTGAATGCGATATTTATCTTAGGTTTTAGTGCCGAATTCTTTGCCGCTATAATGCCAACATTATTCTTTACCATGTTAGGCGATTCTGCTGACTACTCTGAATGGAAAAATGGTCGACGAGCAACAGGTCTTATCTATTCAGCTGGCACTTTTGTGCAAAAAACAGGTAGCGGTTTTGCTGGCGCATTAGTATTAGTTGTACTTGCTGGCTATGGCTACGACGGCATGGATAAAGCTACAGTCGAGGCATCTTTACCTGGTATGCAATTACTGATGAGTTGGATACCCGCAGTTTTCGCTTTTGCAGGTGCTGCGTTAATGATTTTTTACCCGTTAACAAGTAAAGAAAACCAACAAATTGGTGATGAATTAAGTCAACGTAGAGCCCGTTTAGTACCACTTAACGCATAGTATTATTAAGCTATGCGTAATTTTGTAAGTAATTAGTGAATAAAAGAGATAGGTATCAATGATTAGTGTTAGAGAGAAAATTGCTTATGGTTTAGGTGACACTGCCAGTAATATTATTTTTCAAACAGTGATGATGTTCTTATTATTGTTTTACACTGATGTTGTTGGTTTATCCCCTGCAGTGGTTGGTACTATGTTTCTATTTGTGCGAATAATAGATGCCGTTACCGATCCTCTCATGGGAAATTTAACCGATAAAACTAGGACAAAATGGGGACAGTTTCGCCCTTATCTACTTTGGCTTGCCCTGCCTTTCGCTTTGATTAGTATACTAGCGTTCACTACACCTGATTTAACAGGAAATAATAAAGTCATTTATGCTTTTGTGACTTATACCCTACTGATGATTGCTTATACGGCGATTAATATTCCATATTGTGGTTTAGGCGGCGTGATCACCGCTGATGCTAAAGAGCGGGTCACAGTACAATCTTATCGTTTTGTTTTTGGTATGTTAGGTGGCGTCATTGTCGCTGCAGCAACTATGCCTATGGTCGAATGGTTTGGCCAGGGAGACACAGCAAAAGGTTATCAATTTACCATGATCGCGATGAGTAGCCTGGGCGTAGTTTTATTTTTACTGTGCTTTTTGGGCACAAAGGAGCGAGTAAAACCTCCCGAAAACCAAAACTCATCGATGAAAGAGAATCTACAATCATTGTGGAAAAATGATCAATGGCGAATATTGTGTCTGGCTGCTTTATATTTACTCACAGGACAAGTGCTGCGCCTTACACTTGCTGTATATTACGTTAAGTATTTCCTTGGCCGTGAAGATTTAATCACCTCTTTCCTTACTTTAGGCGTAATTGCCAGTATGGTAGGCTGCGCGGTAGCCCAACCTCTAGCTCAGCGCGTTTGCAAAATTAAAGCCTATATAGCACTGCAAAGTATTGCTGCTGTAATCTGCTTAGCAAGCTTTTTTATATCACCTGATCAAATTATTATCGCATTTATCGCCTTCATCGCCTGGAAGTTCTTTCTTGATATGGCCTCGCCATTACTGTGGGCAAAAATGGCTGACACCATTGACTATGGCCATAAAAAAACAGGCATCAGAGTCACTGGTTTAGTTTATTCTGGCGTAATATTTTTTATTAAGATGGGTATAGCAATTGGTGGTGCACTTGCTGGCTGGTTATTAACTTTTTACGGTTATCAAGCAGATATCGAGCAAAGTGAAACGACTAAACAAGGCTTATTGTTATCGTTTACCGTGCTTCCAGCCTTAGGTTCGTTCGCTGTTGCCTGGGTAATGCGAAAGTACTGCTTAACAGAAAAAAAAGTAGTTCAGATCCAGGCTGAATTAAACACAGCTTCTAGTTAATAAAGTCGTAATATATGCTAGAATTTTGCAGTTACAATTCAATGTATTTTAACAATTAAATTGCTCTATTTAGGAATAACATGGCGACAATATACGAAGTATCAAAACTAGCAAGTGTTTCTTTAGCAACCGTTTCCCGGGTGATAAATAAAAACTCACGTGTTAGCGATAAAACACGCCAAAAGGTTTTGGACGCTATGGCTGAACTTGGTTATCGTCCTAATTCAATTGCTCAATCCCTTGCTTCTAATAGAAGTAATAGTATTGGTATTTTAGTGTCCGAGTTACATGGCCCCTTCTTTGGTCAAATGATGGCAGGTATAGAGTCTGAATTAAGAGCCGCAGGGAAACATGTGATTATAACCACTGGTCACAGTGAAGAAGATAAGGAAAAAGACGGCGTTGAATTTCTGATCAGTAGAAACTGTGATGCCATTATCTTGCACGTTGAAGCAGTAAGTGATGATTACCTTATTGAGCTATGTAAGGGCAGCACGCCTGTTTATTTAATGAGTCGTCTTGTTGACGAGATCAGTGACCGTTGTATTAGCTTAAACAATGAATTAGGCGGCTTTCTCGCAACCCAATCAGTTATAGAGCAAGGTCATTCAGCCATAGCTTACATTGCCGGACCGCAATTTAAAGGCGATTCAAAAGACCGTTTAGCGGGACATAAACGCGCATTAGCTAAAAACAATATAGCTTTTACTGACACCTTATATTTTGAAGGCGACTTTAAAGAAACAGGTGGTAGTAACGGCTTAAAAAACTTTATTGATAGCAAGCAGGAATTTAGCGCATTAATTTGTGCCAATGATGAAATGGCTTCGGGTGCAATTACCTATGCCAGAGAGCAGGGCCTTACCTTACCTGAAGATCTATCAATTATAGGCTTTGATAATATTATTTTTGCTCGTCATACCTATCCTAAACTGACCACGATAGATAACCCAGTAAATTCGATGGGCCATATGGCAGCAAAATTAGTGCTAAAAAATATTTATCAACAAAAGGATATATCGATTACACATTTTTTCGAGCCAACACTGATTAACAGAGACTCAGTTATTAGCAAAACCTAACGCGACTACTAGGGGCTGTTGAACTTTCGAGATTACTTTTACAGTAACTTGTTTGGTATTTAGACAAGGCAGAGTATGTGACGTGTAGCTGGCTACTCGAACATACGATAACGTAGTATAAATTTCAAACAAGTGCTGCCCTTTAGGGTTCATTTAAAACAAATTTACTCATTGTTGCTCGCTTTTTTAATAGAATGACTATGATACAAAACTCGCGCCGCGATTAAATCCGTTTTCAATTGAATAAATTTTAACCCTGAAAGATCAACAGCTCCTAATAAAGTTTAAAATAAACACATTGAACGAGAAGTAACAAAGAAGATGATGAATTCACAAGATACTCAAGTAATTAATTTAGTGGCTGATATAGGTGGCACGAATATCAGACTAGCAATCACTGATCAGTACAATAACATCAATGAAATTGAAACCTATCAGTGTCAAAACTTTCCCCACTTAAGCAATGTAATTCATCACTATTTAGAAGAAAAAAATTTATTAACTGCGCAAGTGAATGCTTGTCTAGCAATCGCATGTCCCGTTGATACTGACTCAATCTCCATGACAAATTTACCATGGAAGTTTTCGCAAAATCAGCTTAAAGAAGAACTGAAATTAAATAGCTTAACGCTAATAAACGATTACACCGCCATTGCTATGGCCATTCCACTGCTTAATGATCAGCAAAAAGTAAAGATTGGCCAAGGAGAGTCTGTACATAAACAACCGATTGCAGTCTGTGGCCCTGGAACTGGACTAGGTGTTGCAAACTTGGTAAATATTAGTGACAACTGGCACTGCATAGGTGGTGAAGGTGGGCATACTGATTTTGCTCCCGTTGATGAACTTGATGTTAAAATTTTTCAAGAGTTAATGAAAACAAAAAAACGTATCTCTTATGAGCAGCTTCTTTCTGGTTATGGCTTAGAGCAAATATATCAAGCACTTGTGGTAATCAATAATGAAAATACTAGCGGTACTCAAGTGACTAAGCTTTCTGCTAAAGATATTAGTACACATGCAATCGCGGAAACTTGCCCTATATGCAAACAGGCGCTGTCGCAGTTTTGTAAAATTTTAGGTAGCTTTTCAGGTAACTTAGCATTAACTACCGGCTCACTTGGTGGGGTATATATTGCGGGTGGCATAGTACCGAGATTTGTCGACTATGTGAAAACTAGTGGCTTTCGAGAAAGATTTGAAACTAAGGGGCGTATGTCTCATATAAATAAGAGCACGCCAACCTACATCATCACCGAAAGTCAGCCGGGTTTGCTTGGCGCAGCAGCATACCTTAACCAAATTTTCAGTCGTTCAACATAAAGATCTATTACCGTCTCTGCAGAAACAAAAAAGCTCAAGCAATGCTTGAGCTTTTTTATGTAAGCTACAAAGCAAATTAAAACGGCATTTTCATACCTGGTGGTAATTGCATACCGCCAGTAAGTGCGCCCATTTTATCTTTATTTTGCTCTTCAACACGACGTACAGCATCATTTACCGCTGCAGCAAGTAAATCTTCAATCATGTCTTTATCATCGTCCATTAAGCTTTCATCAAGCTCAACACGACGAACACTATGACTACCGGTCATAGTTACTTTAACCATACCTGCACCAGCTTCACCCACAACTTCCATATGCGCTAATTCTTCTTGCGCTTTAGCCATTTTGGCTTGCATTTGTTGGGCTTGCTTCATTAAGTTGCCCATTCCGCCTTTCATCATAATCTTTCTCCAATATTACTAGATTAACTATTCTATAAATTATTTCGTCATTTTACCCTAAAGCAACCAAGTTTTGAACATTAACTCTGGGTAAACCTGTTACAAACTATTTTGCTACTGGCGTGGTGAAATACTGTCTTCATTTAAATTTGCTTGAAATGTATCTTGCAAAGCGATCACAACAGCATCTTCTTTTATTAAATTTTTAGCGTACACAAGTCGTTTATCATTAATTTGACCTTGAATTTGATAAGGATCAGCGACCGTTTCCTCAACAATATTTAGAGTGACTGTGATCTGTCTTGATAAGAACTCACAAATAGAGCTTTGCAGTTGTTGATGAGCAATTTCTGTACTTAAATGTCTAGTCGCCTGATCTAAATTGAGAATCAAATTATCATCAGTAGAATCTTCACTGATCGTTGCATGTATCGCTAATTGACGAATACGCGCGGTGAGCTGCATGGTATCGATCATATGCGCCCACTTATCAACTTGATTCGCTTTTGTTATGGTAGCGGGATCAATAAAATCTTGATGAAATGCCTCCTTAGGCTCTGGCGCTAAAACGACACTTTCAGCTACCACTACTTTTGGCTCAACAGTTGTATTTAACTTGTTATCACCACCCTCGCCCTTATTCGGTTGACGCAGAGCTGCGTCATTGGGCTTTTTTGTTTGCTTTTCCAACTCTTTCTTTCGACTACGCAGCATATTTCGCGTTGCCAACACCGAGGCTACCGGACTATTGATACTAAGCGGCCCTGCTTGTTCATCAGACATAAGGTTGGCTGGGGTTTGCTGTTCATTGACTATAGGTGCTTGTTTCTCTGCAGGAGCGACCTCTGTAGATACACCTTGTGGTACTAAGTTTTGGCCTAACTGACTATCACTGTTATTGCCGAGTTGTGCAGCTTGTTGTTCTATAGCAAGCATTTGATTATTTAATTCAGCCTGCTGACTATTATCTACATCAACAATCACTTCATCGATAGCTGTATCGACAGGTCGTTCTATAAGTGGCTCTGTAACGTCCCCTTCACCTGAGATTTCGGCCGTTTCAGCAATATTTGTAGCTATTTCAGTAGGTTTACTAAAGCTGACTTCATCAAAGTTAACCTTAGGAGTGTTTTCACTATGTTCAGATATAGACTCTATAACAGGCTGTGGCTTTTGCATCGGCTTAAAAGCAAACAATCGCAACAAAGTCATATCAAAAGCGGCTTGTTCATCAAAGGCGTAAGGTAAGTCTTTCCTGCCATTGAGGCTTATTTGATAATAAAGCTGAACATCTTCAGCAGACATCGCTTTACTAAATTTTTTCAATAACGCTAACAGGTCAGCAGGTAAATCAAAATGTTGTTCAACTATTTGCATCAAAGCAATTTGATGAAACAACTGAATTAATTCAGCAAATAAACGGCTATAACTCGGTGCATAAGAGGCAATATCTTGAGATAAAGCCATTAACTCATGACTATCTTGCTTCAATAAAGCAATGATAATTTGATAAGTCCAATTTTGATCTATGCCACCAAGCATCTGTTGAATATTAGCTAAACTAATATTTCCTTGCCCTTGGGCAATAGCTTGGTCTGTTAGACTCAGTGAATCCCTCATACTGCCTCGAGCAGCTTTAGCTAACAAAGTAAGGCAACCTTGCTCGTGACTTACTTGCTCTTTCGATAAAATTTCACTAAGTTTTTCTTCAATTTGTTTTACCGTTAGCGCTTTGAGATGAAACTGTAAGCAACGCGATAAGACGGTAATAGGAAGCTTTTGCGGATCTGTAGTCGCCAGAATGAATTTTACATGTTCAGGCGGCTCTTCCAAGGTTTTCAATAAGGCATTAAAACTATGACGAGATAACATATGTACTTCATCAATTAAGTAAACCTTAAAACGACCTCTACTCGGGGCATATTGAACATTATCAAGAATTTCACGGGTATCATCTACTTTGGTTTTAGATGCGGCATCTATTTCCAATAGATCAACAAATCGGCCTTGGTCAATATCAATACAAGCATCACACTGCCCGCAAGGTTTATCTGTAATACCAATATCGCAATTTAAGCTTTTAGCAAAAATGCGTGCAATAGTCGTTTTACCCACCCCTCGTGTACCAGTAAAAAGGTAAGCATGATGCAGGCGATTTTGAGATAAAGCGTTTACAAGTACATTAACTACATGCTCTTGTCCCATCAATTGCTGAAAATTCTTTGGGCGCCATTTTCTTGCTAAGACTTGATAGCTCATATTAAATTACTTTTAGGTATTTGGATAAACTATTCGCCTTGAAACTGAATCAAAGAGAAAGGAGTGATATTTAGCGCTGAAATGCGTTTTTCGCCACCTAAATCGGGCAGTGAGATAACAAAACCTGCGTCTTGTACCTTAGCACCTAAACGACGAATTAATTTAGTCGTTGCTTCAATTGTTCCACCCGTAGCTAATAAGTCATCAATAATTAGCACATTATCTTCTGGTGTCAGTGCATCCTGATGAATTTCCAGAATATCTTCACCATACTCTAGCTGATACGCTTGAGAGTGAGTCGGACGAGGCAGTTTCCCTGGTTTTCTTACTGGAATAAAACCAATGTTCAAGGCTAAAGCTAAGGGTGCACCAAAGAGGAATCCACGCGCTTCGGTGCCAACTATTTTGGTAAACCCTTTATCTTTATACTTGTTTTCTAATAAGTGCATTACTAGCTTAAAAGACTCTGCGTCTTCAAGTAAGCTAGTAACATCACGAAACATGACGCCTTCAACTGGATAGTTTGGGATAGTATGGATCGCTTTTATAAGCTTTTCTTGCTGTATTTTATTCATAATAATAAGTTAAACCATGAAGCACTGGTTTTTGAAAGTAAATTAATAGATAGATATGCTGAGCATAAAACAATTTACTCACTTTATATAGCGATAAAATGGTTCGTTAAGCAATATTATCCATTAACTTGCTGAGCTTGACTCTCAAAGTTAGCGTTATCTAATTCAGATAAAATGGTAAGAAAACACTTTTCATTAATGGGTTTATCAATCACCTTATCAAAGAGACTAAACTCTGGTAGGTTTTTAAGAGTCTGCGTTCCTTGAGTCGTCATAAAGATAACTGGAACTGAGGATGATAGCTGATTTCCTTTGAGGTTTTTAGTTAGTTGTACACCATTCATCAACGGCATTAAGTGATCGATGACGTACAGTTGGTAATTTCCTTGTTGAGCTTTTCCTAATGCGTCCAAACCGTTGATAGCGAGGTCGACATTATGTCCCTGTGAAATGATAAGCGCTGCCAGTTTATCTTGAACAACTTTATTATCATCAACAACTAATATATTCATATACTTTTTAATATTGATAGCTAATTTACCGCGGATTTTACCCTATAACTATTTGAGTATATAGGGCTATCTTTGATCTATTAGGTAACAGAATAATTAAAATGTAACGAGAAGTTAGCACGGATGTATAATTAGCATGCCAACAGAGGCATTATTTCTTTAACTTAAGACGCTGGCGTTTAGGCTCAGTAGTACTCTTTGGATTAACATAGACATTACTTGCGTTAGGTCTTGCTCCTTCAACCCAAGGCGATGTCGGTGCCGGTTTATTAGCTTTTTTCTTAGCATAATCCTTTTTAGCATGAGTAGGCTTTGAGTTTTCCGAGTTAGCTTTAGCATTACTTTGATTAGAATTAGTTATTTTACCAGTTCTTGCAACATGATAAGTCTTATCTATAGCGTGTAAAAGATTTCTCATCACTTGATCTTTACATTCACGATAATGCTGATGATCAACTTTCCGTGAAAAGGCACTCAACTCCGGCTTACTGATCCTAAAATCAACTTCGGCTAATAATGAAATTATTTCTTCCGCTTGTAGATTTAATGCAATTTTGAGTTTAGTCAAAATAATGTTATTGGATAAACGTTTTTCAGGTATTGCTAGAGGACCAGGTTTCTTGCCACGTTTCTCATTAATAAAGCCATTTAAAAATATAGCTAATTTAATATCGAATAAAGCTACAAAATCACTGTCAGTATCCTTTTTAAGCCACTGACTTATTTCCTCACGGGTTACTGTTTCACCCGCAGAGGCAAAGATAGCTACCATTTGTTTATCATTAAAGTTAAAGGTATAACGCAATTTGCGTAAAACATCATTATTATTCACGGTAATATCCAATACATAAGTACAATAGCGCTATTATACACTCTAAGCTATTTGCTTACATAACTGTTAGTGAAATACTTCTCGGCTAAAATGAAGGTGCTTCCCTGAGCTCATTAACGTTTTAAAGTCGTTTTGTTGCACACAGAGTAGGGTCTTATGGTCGCCTGCTTCGAGATATACCTCTGCCAATTGATCTAACTCACGTTCGCAAACCATACTCAAATTATAAGCTTTTGCAGCGGGAGGAACTGCCCCTTCCTTGCAGTCAGAGAAGAGCTGATAAACATCTTGTTCCTTCATTAGCCTAAAACTACCATGTAAATTATCATTAAGTGCTGATAAGCTGATTTTATGGGCCGCTGGTAATATAGCCATTAACTTTTTATCTTCATGGTTCTTCAATAACACCGCTTTGGCTATTTGTTTTAATGATATATTAGCGGTGATTGCTGTACCAATTGAGCTATTACTGTGAAAGTGTCTAATCTCTTGGTAAGCAATACTTTTTTCTGCTAGGTAACGAGTGAGCCTAGTTGAAGTGTTCATAAATACCTCGGATGCAAACAAGCCTTTATAACAGTATAGCTATATAACATCGTATTTACTTGGAAACAGCACCTACTAACTGAAGCTTAAAACGAGAAAAACGGGCATCAGCCCGTCTTAATTTATTAATCAAAAATGTGTTAATGAATTAACCACCACATTTTTTACTCTTTTATTTAGATTTACCTTCGCCGCACTTGCCTTCACCACATTTACCTTTTTTGGCACTTTTCATTTTGCCTTCGCCGCATTTTCCTTCGCCACATTTACCTTTTTTGGCACTTTTCATTTTACCTTCGCCGCATTTTCCTTCACCACATTTACCTTTCGTGGCACTTTTCATTTTACCTTCACCGCACTTACCTTCGCCACATTTTCCCTTTTTGGCATCTTTCATTTTACCTTCGCCACATTTCCCTTCACCGCATTTGCCTTTTTTAGCGTCTTTGGTTTTACCTTCGCCACATTTACCATCAGCATGATCAGAAACAATAGTAACTAATTCATTGGCTGCAAATGGATTTGACTCGGCTTTAGCTATGTTGCTTGTAAAAAGACTAAAAGCGAGTAAGCCCATTAAAGCTGCTGTTGAAGATTTCTTAATTATATTCATGATGTATTTCCTTTAAATTCTGCTTGATTTAGGCTTATCTCATTTGGGTCGGTTGATCTTTCGAGATTATTTTTGCAGCCGTTTGTTGGGTATTTATACAAGGCAGAGCCTTTGTCATGTGGTTTTTCCACATAATAAGGCGATAACGCCGTAAAAATGTCCAACAAACGCTGTCCGAAGGATTCGGCTAAAAGCGCTTTACTCTTTGTTGAGTAGTATTTGCTTAGAGTGACTAGGCTATATACTACTCGCCGCGAATAAAACACTTTTATCTCAAACAAAATTTAACCGCGAAGGGTCAACGGACCCTATCATTGAGATTTAGTTATATGACTTTTAAATAGACCCGCAAGTACCATTAAAAATTTCATACATAGTAAATTTTAAACAAAAAAAAACCAGCTGTATCTTTAAAAGATATGCTGGTTTTTGTCATTACATTATTTAATCAACTAATTTAGCCGATATTAAATAGTAACGTTTTTTCTTCTCGCTGTGTCAACAATAAAGCTTTTCCAACTCTTGGCAGATCTACGTGCACTAGGGTCTTTCATTGCTTTTTGAATTGCTGCGTATGCTTTCTTGTACTTTTCAAGATAGAAGTACGATTCTGCAATACTAGCGTGAATGTTGCCTTCTTTCTTAACGCCAAGCTCAAGAGCCTTATCGAATGCAACAATTGCTTTCGCAAACTGTTCATCTTGTTTTAACAACATACCTTGCTTACGATAATGCTTTGCATTACTTGTCATTTTGGCTAATTCACCATAATAACCCGCAGCTTTACCAATATGTTGTGCAGAGTGCCAAGCGTTAGCTAACGTAGCAATATTTTTATCGTCACGTTTAATAAGACCTGAAGCAATATGTTTCTCTAATAATTTTGCAGCCTTAAATGGCGCATCACCTTGAGAATATAAACTTGCTAAGGTTTTTATTTGACCTTCTTTATCCAAGTGACCAAGCTTGTATGCTAGATCAAGAGTTTGTCCTGCTTTATCATAGTCTTCCACTAACAAATAAAACATTGGTAGTTGTGTCCACCACTGCTTATTTTCAGGGAAAAGTTGAAGTACAGTTTCCGAAACCTTTATTGTCTCTTTATACATTTTACGTTCATAGTAAGATTGTAATTTTAAGATATAAGGGTTTTGGTTTGGCTTATCACCAAAAGCTGCAATCGCTTTATCAGCAGGTTCAATCACTTTATCTAATTGCTTTAACGAGAAATACGCATTAGCAATTTTGATATAAGTTTGACCGTCACTTTCACCAGAGAAGTCCATCCAAGCATAATAAGCCTTCAGTGCACCTTCATAGTCTTTGGTTTGCATTTGCATGTCACCCAATAACTTTAAAGATTCACTTTGATCAGCTGTATTTAGAATATCAGGCTCAAGCGCTTGTTTAAGATAGTCAATTGTCTTTTGCTCGTTATCACCTAACATTGCATACATTACGCCAATCATACGGGCAACATAAGCTTTATCATAGGTTTTAGAAGCCTCGATATCTAATAATACGGCAAGCGCACCTTTGATGTCAGATGGATTTTCATCATCCCCAGCATAAAGCTCAAAAGCTTTTTGTACTTTTTTACCAACGCGTGGACCAACTAATTGCGTTTTACGTTTTTTCTTTTCTACTTTTTCTGCACCAGCAGCTTCTGCATAATTTGCAAAAGGTGCTTGCGCAACAAGTAGTGAAGCAACAACAACAAGAGAAGTTGATAATTTTTTAAGTTTTAAATTTTTAAACATAACTAGTCACCTCCCATCTTGAAGTCAAGTTGAACTGTTAAGCCCGGACGACGTTGCGCTTTACCATCAACAATCTTCGGCTTATATTTCCACTTTCTAAGTGCGCGTCTAGCTTCTTTGTCAAACACACGTTTAGGTTTAGCTTCAACAATCTTAACATCTTCAACTCCACCTACTTCATTGATTGTAAAAGAAAGAATAACGTAACCTTCTTTACCATCTCGAGCAGCTTGTATCGGATACTTAGGCTCGATACGAACAATTGGTGTCGCATCGCCATCACGTCCCATACCAGCACCAGGAGCATTTAACCCTGTTGCTGCACCTGACATTTGAACACCAGGCATATTGAAGCTTAAACCTCCAGTATTATTACTGGCTTCAGGCTCCGGTGTTTGCTGCTTTGGTGGCGCTTTTGGTGGCGGAGGTGGCGGCGGCGGTACACGTCGACGCTGTTCGGCTGTAGACTTTGGCGGCGTAGTATTTACTTCTACGATAATATTTTCTTGTTGATCTTCCCTATTTCTATCACCACTAGAAACAAGAAAGGCCA
>Ga0209395_1000615_pt1 | contig 51861 bp, 44 predicted proteins | sample GOMGulsemesocosm_3_FD_184635 | JGI IMG/M metagenome (GOLD analysis project Ga0209395, IMG submission 184635) | Methane-oxidizing microbial communities from mesocosms in the Gulf of Mexico - GOM9D Gulf of Mexico (SPAdes) (version 2) | ecosystem: Environmental > Aquatic > Marine > Cold seeps... | reverse complement strand
ACTGATTGCTATTATTGGAATATGGTTCTTTAGAAAAGGAAAATGGAAAACCATGAAAGTTTAATTCAATTTTGTAATTTAGAATCGATTTTAAAAAAGCAGAAATGAAAAACAAAAGCTTGGGAATTAATACGATTTGTGCACATATTGGAGAAGTAAAGGACGAACAATTTAAAGGAGCTATTTCTCCCATATATATGTCTACATCCTATGGGTTTGATGCTGTTGATGTACTGCGATACCCACGATATTTAAACACACCAAACCAAGAAGCATTAGTAAAGAAAATTGCCGCCTTAGAGAAAACTGAAAACGCGTTAATTTTTGGTTCAGGAATGGCAGCTGTTAGTACAACCATTCTAGCGTTTCTGAAACAAGGAGATCATATTGTCTTACAACAAACCTTGTATGGTGGGACATATAATTTTGTAGTAGAAGAATTTAAGAAATTCGGAATTGAATATTCGTTTACAAAAGATGTGTCACTAAACTCTTTTAAAGAAGTAATACAGTCAAATACAAAGGTGTTGTATATAGAAACGCCCTCAAATCCGTTATTGACAATTACAGACATGCAAGCAGTTTCAAAATTGGCAAAGACGAATGGAATTGTTACGATGATAGACAATACATTTGCATCACCAATCAATCAAACTCCGGTAGATTTTGGTATTGATATTGTACTTCATTCGGCTACAAAATATATGGGTGGGCATTCAGATATTTTGGCAGGTGCAGTTGCGGCATCCAATAGTCATATAGAAACCATTTGGAAAACGGCCATTAATTTAGGAGGTAGCTTGAGTGATTTTACGGTATGGATGTTAGAACGTAGTTTAAAAACATTGAATCTGCGTGTAAAATGCCAAAGCGAAAATGCGGGTATTATGGCAAGATATTTGGTGCGTAATCCAAACATTTCCAAGGTGTATTATCCAGGATTGGAATCGCATCCAAATCACCAATTAGCGAAAAAACAAATGAAAGGATTTGGAGGCATGTTATCCTTTGAGTTAAAAGATGGAATTGATGCGGTAGAATTTCAGCGTAAGTTGCAATTAATTAAGCCGTCTATGAGTTTGGCAGGTGTAGAAAGTACCATGTTGAACCCCGCAGTTGCTTCTCATGCATTAATGGGAGCAGAAGAAAGAAAAAAACAAGGAATTACGGATGGCTTAATACGCTTTTCAGTAGGAATAGAAGAAACAGAAGATTTAATTGCCGATATAGAACAGGCACTGGAAAAAATAACATAACGTCATTGCGAGTTTAACAAAGCAATCTGTTTATTAAAGAGATTACTTTAATCGTTCACCTTTGTAATGATACTAACATAATAAGAATAAATGAAACTAGATATATTAGCCTTTGGAGCACATCCAGATGATGTAGAATTAGGTTGTGGAGCAACCGTAGCTAAAGAAGTGTCTTTAGGAAAAAAAGTAGGCATTGTAGATTTAACGCGTGGTGAGTTAGGAACTCGAGGTTCTGCAGATTTAAGAGATGAAGAAGCAGCAAATGCCGCAACAATATTAGGTGTTGCTGTGAGAGAAAATGTGCGCTTTGCAGATGGTTTTTTTACCAATGATAAAGAACATCAGCTAGAAATTATAAAAATGATCAGAAAATACAAGCCCGATGTTGTTTTATGTAATGCCATTGATGATCGACATATTGACCATCCAAAGGGAAGTAAATTAGTTTCTGATGCGTGTTTTTTAAGTGGTTTGTTAAAAATTGAAACTGAATTGGATGGAGAAGCGCAAGAAAAGTGGAGACCAAAACAAGTATATCACTATATTCAGTGGAAAAATATAGCACCAGATTTCGTTATTGATGTAACAGGTTTTATGGATAAAAAGATTGATTCTGTAAAAGCATACAGTTCCCAGTTCTTTGATCCGACAAGTAAGGAGCCAGAAACACCAATAACCAGTAAGAATTTTATTGATAGCATCGGTTATAGAGCAAACGATTTAGGCAGATTGATAGGTGTAGAACATGCAGAAGGTTTTACCTCAGAACGTTACGTGGGCGTAGAAAATTTAGATAAATTAATTTAATTTTTTTGTTGTTGAGAAGTAAAAAATGAATTATATTTGCACCCGCAAGTTACATGGTGGTTGTAGCTCAGTTGGTTAGAGTATCGGTTTGTGGTACCGAGGGTCGCGGGTTCGAATCCCGTCTTCCACCCAAAAGCAAAAATCCTTCTCATTTGAGAAGGATTTTTTTGTGCGTCTAAACTTCGTTATTCGATAACACTTTTCGTTTTTATTGGAGAATTACTAAAGCTCCCTAGTTTCCATTGTTCTCCATAAATAGAAGAGAAAATAATTTCTATTTTTACTTTTCTATTAAACCAATTCCTTAAGCTTTTAATTTTTTCTTTGTTTTTTGCGGTATGCATCACCATATGTTTAACAGCGTTGGCTGGAATTAACATGCCTTTACTAACAGAAGAATGTCCAATGTCTTTATAATCATTAAAAAGAGAATCTTCTTTTGCAATTACACTGTTAAAAAAGGTTCTTAAATCATGACTTTTATAAATAGAATCTTTGTACGTTATGTTTATTTCATTAATTAATGCAGGCCCAATACCTTTGTTAGAAAGTGTATATGAGTAGTTTGTACCATCATTTGTGTTGTACAATGTTAGGTAAGGTAATACACTTTTATGTTGTTCTAATCGTTGCAGTTCAAATTGTTTATCCATTAAGTTTGTTTGACGATAAATAATAAATAAGGAACCTAAACTAGCAATGATTACTAACAATGTTGTTGCTTTTTCGAAGGAAATGTTTACTTTCATAAAATAATGACAGAAATATTTTTGATTTGTTACAAATCGATTAAATAGAATGTAAAACTTCCATAACTTCGGCACGTTTTCTAACCGAAACGGGAACCGTACTTTTGTCTTTCAACACTAAGTATCCACCATCAGATTTTATATACTCTTTTATGTATTTAGTGTTTACCAAATGACTTTGATGGACTCTTAAAAAATGACTCTTTTTTAGTAAATCAGCAAAATATTTTAATGTTTTAGTGACCATCATTTTGCTGCCGTTTTCAAAATAGAACGTCGTATAATTATTATCAGATTTACATTTTATAATTTCTTCTAAGGATACAACAACAATTTTATCTAAGGTATGTAATGAAATTTTTGTTGGTGCATTTGAGGGGTTAGAAATTGTTTCTTGTAAAACACGCAATTGCTTTTTTTTAGGTTGAAGTTGATGGAGCGCTTTGTCTACTGCGTTGTTTAGGTCTTCATCTGAATATGGTTTTAAAATGTAGTCAATAGCAGCAAACTTAAAGGCTTTGATGGCATAGGCGTCACTTGCAGTTACAAAGATGATTTTTGAACGCAAATCTGGAATAATTTCCAATACGTCAAAGCCAGTTCCATCACCCAACATAATGTCTAAAAACAGAATGTCGGGTTGCCGTCTTCGTAACAATTTTGAGGCTTCTACAACACTTGAAGCAGTACCAATTATTTGAATATTCGGATGTTTATTAGAAATATCATTGTATAACATTTCTAATGCCTGAGGCATGTCATCTACTAAAATGGCGGTTTGTTGTTTCATTGTATTTAATCTAATTCAAAAATTGTTATTTCTGGCCTAACATTAAACCGTACTTGCCATAAATGACCTAAAGCTCTATTTATGTATAAAGTTCGTCCATTTTTTAGGTCAATTTTTCCTGCTGAATACTTTTTGTTTTTTACAGGTAAAATAGGTGGGTTTAAAAACGGGGGTTTTACTTGTCCTCCATGTGTATGACCAGAGAGGATCCAACCTTTATACTCATTCCACACGTTTAAATCACATACATCTGGATTATGACATAAAACTAGATTGGCGTTCTCATGATTTAATTGATTCATTATTTTTTGAGGATTAAAATTTAACCCCCAATAGTCATCTAAACCAATAATGTTTAATCCACTGATATTTTTTTGTTCGTTATTTAAGATAGAAACTCCAGTATCTTCAAGTATTGTGGTTATTTTATCTGCAACAGATTGTTCAGACCAATCTTTACCATAATCGTGGTTTCCTAAAACACCAACAGTTCCCATTTTACCTTTGACAACATGCTTAAAAACTTCTTTTAACTGTTTCAATTGTTCTTGGGTATCATAAGAAACAAAATCACCTGTATATACTACAAAATCTGGATTGAGTTTCTGTGCTTTTTTAAAAGAGTCAATGATGTATTGATAATCAAAACGATTGCCGACATGGATATCACTAATTTGCATTAGCGTTTTACCTTTTAATTGAGTTGGTAAGTTTTTAATTTCCATTTTTACCTTTACAAACTCCAACCAAAATGGTTCTATTTGCCAAGAATAGATTCCGCTAATTATACTTGCGGCTACTGCTCCCAAAAATGATTTTTTAATAAATTTTCTTCTCTTCATAGCTTCAATAATCCGTTTTTAAAGGAATTTTAAATGCAACTTTTGTTCCTGTAATTTGAGTTGCTTCTTGTAGTTCAGAAATATCAAAGCTACTATATTTTGATATATTTTTAATTCGTTCTTGAGTAACTTTTAATGCCAAAGATTTATGGTTTTTAGTTGTTTTTTTTGAATGAGTATACCCGATACCATTATCAATAATAGCACAATGTAAGTAGTCGTTTTTTACAGAGAAATCAATAGTTATTTGTCCAGTTTCAGATTTCCCTTTGAATCCATGTTTGATGGCATTTTCTATAAATGGCTGAATCAACATTGGAGGTATTAAGATTTCTTCAAGATCTATGTTATTGGTATTTGTATTGAAAGCATATTGAAAGGCATTCGAAGACATTTTTTGTTCTAATTCTATATAGTTTTTCAAAGTATTTATTTCTTGAGAGAGGCTAATTTCTTCTTCTCTAGAGTTGTTTAGGATTGCTCGTAATAGTGTTGCAAACTGGCTTACTGTTGCATTTAGCTCTTCTATGTTTCCGCTGTTTCCAAGTGCTTTAATTCCGTTTAAAACATTGAAAATAAAGTGAGGATTCATTTGCAATTGCAATGCTTTTTGTTCTAGATTAATTAAGTGATTCTCTAAGGTTAGTTTTTCTACTTTTTCTTTGTTTTTCTTATTGATTCGTTCAATATAACTGGCGATGCTTATGATTAAAATGAACACGAAAAGGCCAATTGAACTCGCAATAAACCACCATTTTTGATAGATAGGTTTATCTATATAAAAATAAAATGTTTTTGGGTTACTTTCTAATTTAAAAGTATTTCTAGAGGTTATGGTAAAAGTGTACTCACCAGACTTTAAGTTTGGGAAATTGATGCTATTTGTTGTAGTCCAGTTTCCAACATCTTCATTCAACCGCCATTGATATTCAATTCTATTTGGATGTGTTAAATCTACTGTTTTATATGTAAATGAAAGGTTGTTTTGTCTGGGCTTTAATTGAATTGAATTAGAAATAATTGCATTGTTAAGGCTGTCTATTGATTGATAATCAACTTCAATATTTTCAAAATTAACTGTTGGTTTTTTCTTTACTGGACTGTTGTTTGACGGCGTGTATTTTGTAATTCCGTTTTTAGTGCCAAACCACAAATTAGTATCAAAGGCTTTGAGAGCAGTGTTTAAACTTGATTCAATTCCAATAAATCCATCATTGGCATTATAATGTGTTGATTTTAAAATGTTGGAGTTTTTTATTGCTAGTTTATCTAATCCTTTCTCTGATCCAACCCATAAATTATTGTTTTCATCAAACAGGATTTGATAAATGTTTAAAGAGCTTAAATAAGCGTTATTCAACGGTTTTAGGTTCTTTATTTGAAAGCTGTTTGCACTCCAAACACCGCGGCCTAAAGTTCCGAGATAGAGTTTTTTACGATTGAAAACGATAGAGTTAATAGGTATGTTTTGTTTTAATACGTTAGAGTAGTGCGTAACTGTATTGTCTTTTATAAAACCTAAAGCTCCATTTTTGGTTGCATACCAAACTGTGTCGTTTTGGAGAATAGAAGTTGTGAATGTTTGGTCTTTTAAACCATTGTTTTTAGTAAACCTGCGAATTTTTTTTACAAAACCATTGGTGAAATCATACTCTAGTTTTATAATTCCGGCATTTTTTGTGACCACCCAAACAGAGTCTTTTTTGATATGGATTTGTTGAATTCTATTATTGGGTAACCCGTTTTGAGTATATAACCTTTCAATGGTATAGTCATTCATATTCAGAGAGTCAGTTTGTTTTCTGAATATATATATCCCTTTGTTTTTAGAACCAATCCAAAGATTATTTTGATTGTCTGTCGTGATGGAGGTTATTTTAAATAGATGATTTTGTGTGCTTATATTTTGAACTCCTAAGCGGTCAATTTTAAACAAATGATTGGCGTCTGAAAACCAAATATCTTTATCGATAGCGTGTATAGCTGTAATCTGACCAATGCTTTTTGTATCTGCGTTTGAATAATGATGAAAATTTGTTGCTATAGGCTTATAAATCCCATTTCCTTCAGTTAATAGCCAACTATTTTGCTGTTTATCTCTATAAACCTTGATTAGTTTAGTTGCTTTAACAACACTATTGTTTTTATATTGATTCCGTAAATTGTTGTGTTTTTTGAAAAAGAAAGTCGTTTCTTTTTTTGATACTTTTAGAATTGATTTTGGATTTTTTAAGGTTCTAGTTTTCCACAATTGGTTTTGTGTTTGAATCCAATAATAGGCGGCAAAATAGTCAACTCTTTTGATGTCAGATAAATCAATTTTTAAATTGATTTTTATAGGAGCTATATAATCTTTATTAAATGTATAGATTCCTTGCTGTGTCGCTAAATAGATGGTACCATTTAATTGATGAATAGCATTAATTTTTGGAGAATCATAATTTGAAAATTTTTCTTTGTTCAGAATAGACAAGCCTTTATTGGTGGCAATAAATAAACTATCATTTTTTATAAATAAACCATTAGTGAAATTGGAAAGTAATCCATTGTTTAGGTTGTAGATAGAAAATTCCTTTCCGTCGTATTTTGCAATTCCGCCTCCTTGTGTAGCAAACCAAATATAACCTAAATCATCTTGTACAGCATCAAAAACATCAGACTGAGGCAAGCCATCTTTTGTAGAAATGTTTTTAAATGCAACGCTTTGGGCATGAATTAAACTACTGACAATTAATAGTAGACAAAAGAATGCTGTTTTTTTTAGGTGTGTCATAGAGTCAATTCAAGCATGAATGATGCCAAATAAATCATTTAACATTATTAAGAGAAAGATAGTATTTAAAATTGATTAACTTCACGTTTTTAACCAAACTTTTACAATTATGAAACCTTTTTTCAGTGCCTTTTTGATGCTGTTTTCTGTCGCAATTTTTTCACAAAACAACAATGTTCATTTTACATTAAGACCTACGTTAACACCAGATGGAAATACCGTTATTTTTAGCTTTGAAGGAGATTTATGGAAAGTCTCTTCAAATGGGGGAGATGCTTTTAGATTAACAGCAATGGATGGCACAGAAACAAACCCAAGTGTTTCTCCCGATGGAAAATGGTTGGCATTTTCTAGTAATCAGTATGGGAATAATGATGTGTATGTGATGCCTTTGCATGGAGGAGAAATTACACAATTAACATTTCATCAAGCAGGGGATAGGGTTTCTTCGTGGAATTGGGATAGTAAAGCCATCAATTTTACTTCTGGTAGACATAACTCAATGACCAATTTTACCATATCTGTTCATGGTGGAACACCAATAAGAACCTTTGATCATTATTTTAATACGGTTCATAACGTAATTCAACATCCCAAAACAAAAGAGATCTATTTCAATGAATCTTGGGAAAGTTCGCGTTTTGCACATAGAAAGAGATATAAAGGAGATTACAATCCAGATATAAAATCATACAATACCAAATCGAAGAAATTTACAAAGCACACTTCATATAGAGGGAAAGATTTTGGTGCTACTATAGACAAAGCGGGAAATGTATATTTTCAATCTGATGAATACAAAGGAGAATACAACTTGTATACTTTTCAAAATGGAAAGAAAAAAAGGTTGACAAATTTTTCTACATCTATTATGTGGCCCCAAGTTTCTGCTAATGGAATGAAAGTTGTTTTTAGAAAAGACTATCAATTGTATGTCTATAATGTCGCTAGAAAATCTTCTAAAAAAATACAAATTAATATCAATAATAATTCAACCATTAAGAAAGAACAATCCTATTCAACAAAAGGAAACATCACCAATTTTGATGTTTCTCCTGATGGGAAAAAGATGGCTTTTGTTTCTCGAGGAATGTTATTTATATCTGATGTAAAAGGAAAGTTTGTACGTGAAATTGAAACAAATTCTTTAGAAGCAATACAAGAAGTGAAATGGTTGAAAAATAATAAAGACCTATTATTTTCAAGATCAGTAAAAGGGTATTACAATTGGTTTGTAACGAGTGCAACAGGAAGTTCTAAAACAAGGCAACTCACAAAAAGCACGCAGAACAATAGACAAATAACATTCAATAATGACAATACCAAAGGCGTATATCTAAGTGGAAGAAATGAAATTCATACCATCGACTTAAAAACCTTTAAAAGTGAATTAGTTGTAAAGGATGAATTGTGGGGATTCTATAACTCAAACCCTTATTTTTCTCCAGATGGAAAGTATATAACATACAATGCGTATAGAGATTTTGAAGCTGATATTTTTGTATATAATTTAGCAACTAAAAGAACGATTAATTTAACCAACACTAAAGTTTCTGAGTCAGAACCAACATGGTCTGCAGATGGTAAATATATGTACTTCTCATCAGAAAGAACTGCTCCAAGTTTTCCTAGTGGAGGTAACGGAAAATCTAAAGTATATCAAATGGCTTTAGATAAATATGAGCAACCTTTTAGAATAGATAAAGTAAACGAATTGTTTGCTGAAAAAGAAAAGAAGGATGATAAGAAGGATAAAAAAGATGCCAAAAAGAAAAAGAAAGAAACAGTTACAGTAAGCATCAATGAAAACGGGTTGATGAACAGACTAACAGCAATTAGTCCCCGTTTTGGTGGTCAAAGAAATATTACTTTGATTGAAGACGGTACTAAAACACATGTGTTATACCTATCAAATCACGACCAAGGCAACAATAAATTATGGAAAACTACCATTGAACCCTTTGAGAGAAATAAAACAGTAAAATTAAGTGATAAAACGATGTTTGGTTATGGCTTTGTAACTTCTGGTAAAAAGCATTATATCTTGGTTAGTGGAACTATTAACACTGTTAATTTAACGACTAATAAGTTAAAACCAATTTCTATAAACTATAATTTCAATAAATCATTATCTAACGAATTCGAGCAAATGTATTATGAAGCTTGGGCTGGAATGGAAGAAAACTTTTACGATAAAAACTTTCACGGAGAAAACTGGCAAAAGCTAAGAGACTCATATGCTAAGTATTTACCATATGTTTCTAGTAGAGCAAATTTAAGATTGATTTTTAATGACATGTTGGGAGAGCTAAATACATCTCACTTCGGATTTAATTCTAACGGAAAAGAAGAACGTATATATTATGGAACACAAACTTTAGAAACAGGAATTGTGTATAATAATAGCAACCCTTTTGTAATAGAACGTATTATTTCTGAAGGACCAACAGATGTAAAAGGAAAAAACCTACGAAAAGGAGATAAGCTTGTTGCTGTAAACGGAAAGCGCGTACATACAAAGGTGAATAGAGAATCTTATTTTACAAACCCAAAATTTAACAGCGAAATCAGTTTGACATTCAATAGAAACGGTAAAGAGTTTTCTGTGAATGTGCATCCAGCAAATTATAGAAGAGTTAGTGGGTTGCGTTATGACGAATGGCAAGATAAAAATCAGTCTTATGTAGATAAGAAATCAAAAAATAAGATCGCCTATGTGCATATGAAAAATATGACTGGAGGAGAATTGACAAAGTTTTACCATGATTTAATGAGCAATGAAGCTTATAAAGAGGGATTGATTTTAGATTTACGATACAATACTGGAGGAAATGTACATGATGCTGTATTGAACTTTTTACAACAAAAGCAATATCTAAATTGGAAATATAGGGAAGGGAAATTAACAAGTCAATCTAACTTTAGTTATGGGAATAAACCTATTGTACTATTAATAAACGAGCAGTCATTATCCGATGCAGAAATGACAGCTGCTGGTTTTAAAGAATTAGGATTGGGAACTATTGTAGGAACAGAAACCTACCGTTGGATTATTTTTACTACAAGTAATGGTTTGGTAGATGGATCTTCGTACCGCTTACCATCTTGGGGGTGTTATACCTTAGATGGAAAAGATTTAGAAACAAATGGAGTTGCTCCAGATGTGTATGTGGCTAAAGGATTTAAAGACCGATTAGAAAACAAAACACCCCAATTGGATAAAGCAATTGATATCATTCTCAAAAAACTTAAATAAAACTAAAAAGGCTGATCTTGTGATCAGCCTTGTTTTATTACTCTACAGTATACAATCGTTTATTGTCAATTTCTGGTTCTACATGTTCTAGATCTCCATAAGGCTTAATAATTGGCTTTAAAATACAGACAACACTTGTTTTTCCTTTGATAATTAGTTTTCCATTTTTTACGTAAGATTTCCATCTAAATTTTTCTAAAGGAATGCTATAATTACTAAACTCTTTAGAAATGTTTTCATCTTCAGAAATCCAATCCATAATTTCTTCTTGAGAGCTAAATTTGGGTGCAGATGCATCAGAATTGCTAAAATCTACTTCCCATTTAACCGGAATGTTAAACTTAAAAGTATAAGCTTCTCCAACATAACGCTCTTTATCGTTGTATAAAGTTTCCAACCAATCAATATCTTTTTCTTCGGTATATTTCTTAGCAAATTCTTTTGATAAATCAACGTTCCCTGGCGAATGTGCTGTTGGATAAAATCCGTAATACGGTTTTGCTAAATAATGGTTAGAAAACTCTTTGCCGAAAATTGTATAATAGGGTGATGCTACAATGCTTGGTGTGTTATTGGTGGTAAACACACGTTTAAATAGTTGTAATAAACCTGTGTTTTCTCCAAGTCCACAAGAATGAAAAACAATTTTAGAATCTGTAGCTATTACATTTTTTAAGGTTGGTATAGTCCCTTCAATAGCGTTTTTTTGTAATGTTTCCACAGTAATACGTTCTCCTTTTACAACCGTTTCTAAACTCATTCCTTTCCAAGGATTGCTATGGCTTACAATATGAATTTCTCCGTAAAGTCTATCATCGTAATTTCTATTTAACCAGTTGATGATTTCTTCTAAAGAAAAAGCATCATCTACTACTTCAAACTCTTTTTCTATAAAGTGCTGTCTGGCACTTTTATAGAAATCAGTATCTCCTTTGTCAACTCCAGTAATAAAAACCAAAGGTTCTCTAATTACTGCCGTTACATTTGTTACTTCAGTTGTTGTTACATTATTAGCAATTTCTGCTTTGTTCACTGGGCTGTTACAACTTGTAAATTGTCCGATTAGTAGTAATAATGTCATTACTAATCCTGCCATTTTAATTGTGTTTTTCATGGTGCTACTGTTTTAAGGTTATTACTATATTCTGATTGTTTATTAGGTTGTTTGGCAGGTTTTTAAAACTCTTTTTTAATTGGCTACCAATTACCCAAGTATTGTTTTTCTCTTTTTCTATTTTTACGATCTTCCCACTAGCATCTATATGTATTTTAATCTGATTGTATTTTTTTAAATACATGTTGATGATTGCTGAATAATTACTCTTGATCCACATTTTGATTGCTCTTTTTTGATGGTTATTTATGGTTGCTGTAATGCTGATGCTATATGATTTTTTAAATATTGATTTCCCTTCTATTTTTGCTGCTGCACCAACTGCTGATCCGTTTACATTTTTAGGTAAAGGCAATGGCTGTTTAAGTTGTTTTAGTCTTCCTTTTTTATTTACAACTTCATAATCTACAGCCACAAACGATGTGAATTCTGTTGCTAAATTATAACGGAGTCCTAAGTCAATTACCTGTTGTTTTATATCTGAACCAAAATTTCTTTTATAGTCAATTAAGCGTTCAATCTTTTTCCGTGCCCACAAGTATTTTAGCGCTTCATTTTGGGTACTTAACTTTCCATTTTGAACTCGTATTGTTTGATTGAATTTTCCGTTTCCTTGATATCCAGAAATATGTAAACTTCCTGTTGGTTTTCCTTTGTACTTACCATAGATTAATATCGGTCTGTCTGCAAAAACATCTGGAATTGTCTTTGGTTCTACATCATAGATTTCAAAATCGTTAGTGTTGATTTGTATTTGAGTTAAAAGTGGAGTAGAGATGTAGTTTTTAAATTCTTTAGCAACGTTAAATGCTTCATTTTTATTTGTTGCTACAAAGGATAAACTGTTGCTCACTCTAGCCATTCCATCAATTAAATACCTGTTAATTCCATTTCCAATTCCGAATGTAAAAACATTTACTTTGTTTAAATTATTCTCAATAAATTGAAATACATTCTTTTCTACATTAATAAACCCATCTGTGATTACCACCACATTTCTTGCAGAATTTGGATTGTTTCTAGGTAGTTGATATCCGGCTTTTAAAGCCTTTAATAATCGAGTTCCATGTCCGTAATTATTAAAAGTTCCTGTTAAAAACTGTAATGCTTCAGATAAGTTCTCTTGAGTTGCTTGTACCGATTTTTCTTTAAAAATTGTATTATCAGCAGAAAACAATAGAATGTTAAATCGGTCATTTTCACCTAAATCACTTAGTAAATTTCTTAATAACGATTTACTTACTTCTATTGGATACCCCATCATAGAACCAGAAACATCAACAACAAATATGTATTCTCTTGTTGGAACTTCTCTTTTTACAGTTTTTAGTTTTGGTTCAATTAATAAAGAGAAGTAATTTTCTTGTTCACCTTCATAGAGGAGTAACCCCGAGTTTATTTTATTACTTCTCAACGAATATTTCAAAACAAAATCTCTATTTGAAGGATTTTTGTTTTCTGCTGACAACTCAATTTCTGCTGAATTAGCATCGGGATAATGCACATTAATTTTATGCGTTTTAGAGGTAATATTTTGAATCATCATTCCTGCATTAATAGTTACATCAATATCATAATCATACGTTGCGTTTACACCTTTGTTGGTGTATGGTTGATTAAATACAGTTTCCTTTTCTGTACTTTCTCCTGTATATCTTGGCCCAACAACACCAGGAAACACAAATTGATATTCTTTGTTTTCTGTTGTAATCATTTCGGTATAAAAAACGTCAATAGTAACAATTTCGTTCGGCATAATATTTGCCACTTTCATCTGAAAAACATTTGGTCTGTGTTGGTCTAGTTTTGCCGCTCTTTTGCCTTGTTTTATTGCTTTTTTGTACACCTTTTCGGCTTGCTCTTTTTCAAAAATTTCGGCTTTTGTAATTCTGTTTCCAACAGTTAACTGCATATTGTGTACAGCTGCATTTGTTGACATTGGAAATACATATTTGGCTTCTATAGGCTGCTTTCCTAAATTCTGATAGGTTTGAGTGAGTTGTACCTGAGCAATTGTGCCAACAATTTGAACGTTAGATTTTGTGCTTTTTAAAGGTATGTGTGCATTCTTAGTCAGTACTTTTAAATACGGACTTTCTGCTTTTTGGCTAAAAATGCATCCGCTTACACTAAAGAAGAATACCAGGATAAAAGTTCTCATAACTACAGGTTTTGAAATGATTATTCATCTAAAGTAGTATGAGAACTGGATTAAATTTAGGGCGTTTTAGAATTCGTACCGATTGAATTAGAATTCGTAAAAAATGAAGTGATTAATTTAAAATCAATGGGTAATCTATGTCTTCAATAGATATTAACTGCTGTTTAAAATGGGTGTTAATTGCAAGCAATGAATTCAATTCTTTTAATTCTTGTTTATTGAAAATTAGATACAAATTTTCATGTAAGGTTTGTATGGGGATTTTTCTACTTCCTTTAATACTAGAATGCGATTTCTCCCAGATGTCTGGCTCTATTTCTGTAATATGTTTTCTGAATTTTAAGAGCTGTCTTCTGTTAAATTCGAAGTAAATATTATTAAAAGTTAAATGATACATCTGACAACTTTTACAGATGGTAAGTTCTCCATTTTTTACTTTTGATATTGTTTTAATGCTATGACACATACTATTTTTAATTTAGTAACAATCGGTTTTAATTTGTTTTGCTTTTTTAAATGTATGCAATGGTCTATTTAGTTGTTGCAATGTGATTTTTTCTAGCACAGATAAAACACCATTCATCATTGCAACAGAACCACAAATCATAATGATCCCCTTATTTTTTAACGTAGATGCAATTAAATCTTCTTTTTTAGAAATCAGATCTTGTACATATTCATTGTTCTCTTGAGAATACGCGATGTGCATGTGCTGCTTTTCAATATTCTTTAGATGAGGTTTATATAGGTTTAATGACTCATTTGTTTTGAGTCCAAAAAACAAATGAGTATTCGTATGGTTGTCATTGATCATTCCTAAAAAAGGTGCGATTCCTGTTCCATTGGCAATTAATATAACCTTCTTCTTTTTTGGTAATTGAAATGCTTTATTTGACTGAATTTTAGCTTTTAGTTGTTCGTTGTTTTTAAGGTTCAGTAAAGCGTTTGAACACACTCCAAACTCATGTTTTTTAATACTTAATACAATATCATTGTCAATTTTACCAATAGAGTATAATCGTTCAATATAATCTTCTTGTGGTCTTATTGATAATAAATCTCCAGATGTGAATTTTGTTTTTTTACTAGGTTTTAAGCGAATAATATAGGTGTTATCTTTGTTTAGTGCTGTGGTTTCTACAACAGTGAAATGTTGCTGTTTTTTTATTTTTTGAACTGTTTGTTTCAAGTGTAATTCAGTTCTGATTGTAGTACCAAATTCAACTCCCCAGCTTTTGAAGTCAGCAAATGATTGGTTATTAATTTTACAAATTGGTAAAATTGAAGTGCAATCAGGGCGATTTTGTAATGCTTCATCTATTTGAATTGCAAACTGGCAATATTGTGAATAGGCTAAGGAGCCAAAACCAACAACTGAATAATTTATGGAGTTTTGTAGGTTGTCTTTCGAAAATCTAGATAAAAATTTTGTTGCATTTATAGGCGGTTCTCCATTGCCATACGTTGCGGTTAAAATAATTAGGTTCTTTAGGCTTTTATAGGTTGTGTAATTATTTAAATTGTCTATATAAACAGTTTTCTTAGCCGCTAACAATGCCTTGTATAAAGAGTTTGCAAATAGATTTGTACTGCCAGTTTCAGAACCAACTAGAATCACAAATTCAGCTTTGTCTTTATGAAACTTATTTTTAAGCACGCTATTTTGTTGTCTTCTTTTTAAGCTAATGGCAACCCCAGAATACATAAAGAAAAGTATGGCAAAACAACTTATCATTAAGAGTATTGACCAAATTACTGAGCCTCTTCCTGTGTGTAGTAGCAAGCTCCAATTTGATAAAATTGTTACAAGTGGTATCTTTTGATCACTAATAGTTTTACCAGAGTATTGATGAATAATGAACTCCTTGTTTTTGGTTTTTAAGAAAAAATATTCTTCTTCATCTTCAGAGAAAGGGAATTCTAACGATATTACATCACTTAATTTGATGGATTTAAATAAAGGGAATTCTGTAGGAAGAATCCTTATTTTAGTAGGGTTTTCAGTATAACTATTGGTATGAGTGATTTTTGAATCGGGCAATAAAGAAAATTTTTCTAATGATAAATAAACTCCGGTTAACGTAATTATAATAATCGGAATAAAAGTGAGTCGACCAAGGATGATATGGTAATATTGTTCAAAGTTTTCTTTTACAACTTTAGAAAAAATACGTTTTATTCCACCTTGCCTTTTAAGTATTAACATACTGCCAGTTATTGTAATTAATGCCAATAACAAAGAGAAAAGCCCTACCAAAAACCTACCTGTCGATTTTAGAAATAATGATCTATGTAAATTTATGGTCCATTTATAGAAAGGGTTTTTATCAATAACTGTTGCTAGTTTATCTCCTGTAAATGGATTGATATAAAATGTTTCACTATTTCCGTTTTTTGTAACAACCGATACTTCTACAAAATGATTATCATCAATTTTTAAAGAAATAACTTCTGCATATTGTGTATCCAAAACAGCAATGGTTTTAGATAAAGGCTGCGTTTCTAAATTATGAATAGCGTAGGGTTCTAGCTGATTTGAAATGGGTTCAAATGCTAAAATAATTCCTGTGATTGCTGCAAGAAGTATAAAAAGAGAAGAAGATATAGCCAGCGTAAGATGGCTATATCTCCAAATTGAAATGGTCATTTAAAAATTATTTTTGAGGAATCATACGTATGTATCTAATAAATCCTGTCCCTTCAGTTTTACTTTTAACAGAGTGTGATGTCAATTCAAACTCAACATCATCTTTGTAGTATTCTTTATCTTCTACAGCAGATTCAAACCTAATTCTATAGCCTTTATCAATTTTGTCGTTAGCTATATGTATCACGCTAATTGCCCTATTACCACCGCTAATTGTTGCTCCAGTTATCGCGTCAATTTCTGCATGAACTTTTCCTTGAAAATTCCACCATTCTGTAATATCATGATACCATTCATCATCATCCCCTTGAACATATAATGTTTTTAGATATTCTCCATTAGAATTCAATAATGAAATAGCGACATAAGCACCTTCGCCGGCATAGTTTTTCATTTGAATCATACATTTGTATTTGGTACTGTTTGTGGTTGTAAAAGCAGTAATTATGAGTACAAGTACAAATAAAGAAGTTATTTTTTTTATCATTATTGTTATTTTAAAAAGCTAATATTTACGTTTTTCAATGCTTCATTTTCTTTTGCTAAATCGTGCAACGTTTCGTCAAAATCTGTTTTTACATTTGTATTTGCTCCTTTGGATATTAAGTACTTCATGATTTTATCGTTTTTAGCAGTCATAACAGCTTTTTGCAATGCAGTTAAGCCTTCCGAATTTTTAGCATTGATGTCAATTTTATAGGTATTGATGTATTTTAACATAGACATGGTACGCTTGTCTACAGCAAAGTGATACAGGGTGTTTCCGTTTTTTTGAGGGGTAGCAACATTTAACCCTTTGGCTTTTAATAATTCTAATTTACCTTGAAATTCTTTAATTCTTTTAGAGCTATAGGTATTGAATAGGTAATATCCTAAATGATTCCCTTTTTTATCTGTAACAGAAACATCTGCACCGCTATTTAAGATGAATTGTACAACGTCTAAACGATTTCGCAATGCTCTTGTTAAAGCAGATTGGCCATTTTTATTTTTATGATTGATGTTTTTGGTTTTAGACGTAAAAAGTTTAATAATGGCTAATGAGTTTCTTGAAACGGCATTTAATAACGCTGTATTCCCATTTTTATCTGCTTGATTTACATCGATCCCTTTATGGATGAAATAATTTAATGTGGCAACATCTTTATTGCGATACGCTAAATTGTGTAGTGGTGTTTTTCCTTCGTTAGTGGTAACATTTGGGTCAATTCCTAAGCTTTCTAAATATTTAAAATAACTCAATGAGTTAGCTCTCTTTGTCGCAAAAAGCATTGCATTTCCACCATTCTTATTTAACGTTTTATAGGATACTCCTTTGTTGATTAGAATTTCTAACATTTTTATATTTCCCTTTTGAGCCGCATAATTAAATAGCCCATTTCCATGGTTGTCTGTACTCTGAAGAGAAAGTCCTTTAGAGATAAAGTAGTCTACCATTTTAAAGTCTGAAAGATTGGAGACAATTAATAAAAGCGCATTTGCACCTTTTGGAGTTTTGTCCTTTCTAATAGCTACACCGTGTTTTATTAAAAGATCATATAATTTTGTATTTTTAACACCTGCATTGGCCGTAAAGTTTACTACCGAATATCCTTTATCATCAATAATAGTTGTCTTTGCACCGTTTTCTAATAGGTGTTTTACAATTGTGATATTGTTTTTATAAGAGGCCCAAAAAATATAGGTTCTTCCATCATGTGTTAGTTTATTAACATTGTTTCCATTTTTAGAAAGCAAATGTTTAATAATCGTTGCATCAGCATTTTCTAATAATGCATATACTACGGCATCAAAACCAGACCTATTAAGTGTTGTAGCACTATTGCCTTCTTTTATCTTTTGCTCTACTTGTGATATTGTTGGATTTGTCTTCCAAAATGTTCTTTCTAAAAAGATATTTTTGGTTTGTGCATTTAGTGTATAAACGCTACAAAATAGTACTAAAAATAGCACTGTTCTCATTAAGTTTTTCATGGTTATTTTTTTACAAATGATTCAATAATTTCACTCATTTCTACTTCTTTAGTAATTTTGTTCGAAAATAAATACTTGTATAAAAGTTTGTTTTTTACTTTCTTTTTAAGAGTTAAGTCGGTGTTTCTAGAGTAAACTTCATCCCACTTATTCCTTACTAACTGCCATTTTTTGGAGTTTTTATTCCACCAAACTTGAGCAGCATTACATTTATTATCAGCAACTTTTACATAGGTATTGTATCCTTTTTCTTTCGCTATAATTTTATAAGTATTATTCTCTCTTAAGACTTTGTCATTATTCTGATCATGTACCCAACCAGCTTTTGTAATCTCATGTCTATTACCTCTAGTAGTTATATTATAGTCGCTCCTTTTGGTATATTCTCTTCTAGGCAAAGGCGCATTGGTTGTATTTTCCCAATAGCTTTTCCCATCTACATGAACCCAAGTTCCTGAGCCTTCATAACGGGGGCTATCATCTACCTGATATACTTTTTGAGTCCATTGTTTTCTAACTTCTTTTTTTGATTTTTTGTTATAATCCCAAGAATTATTAGCAGCATAGGTGTAAAAATCTTGGTTTTGATAGATCCAATCTTGCCTCCAATGTTTTACAATATGTGGTTTTGCAGGGTTTCCAACTTGTAGCAAATGTTGGATGGAAATTTTGTTGTTTTCATCAATGATGACTTGTGCCCATTCTAAAGCTTTATCAGATTTTGTTTTTGAGGAGGTGTAATTGGGATCTTTGCTATAGTTAAAGGTTTCTGCAAAATTGAAAGTTACTTCAAAGCAACCGCTCATTTCTTTGATTGCTATTCTATCTTTTTTCTTTTTGCTCTGTGAAAAAATGATATTTGATGTTATTGTACAAATGGCAATTAATAAGATTGTTTTCTTCATTATTCTATTTCTTAATAGTGATTATTTATTTTCAACAAAAATATAAAATTTATTTAGATTGAATAAAAATAAAGAATATATTTGCAAGAAATTTATAAAGAATGATTCTAAATAGTATTTTGAGTTTGAGTTTTACATTGCTGTTTTTTGTTGGGTATGCCCAACAAAAAGATCAAAATAAAATTGACACTATAAAAGTAAATCAATTAGAAGAAGTAGTCATTACAGCGACAAGAACGGTAAGACAGCTATCTTCTGTGCCATTGGCAGTAACGATAGTATCAAATAAAGAAATTAAAAGAGCGGGAACAACGCGCTTAAAAAATATTTTGCAAGAACAAACGGGAATTGTTTTTGTGACGAGCGCAAGTGGGTTTGAGGGAATTCAAATGCAAGGTTTAAATGCTGCATATACCCTAGTTTTAATTGATGGCGTTCCACTTGTTGGTAGAAGTTCAGGAATGTTAGATCTAAAAAGAATCACCGTAAATAATATTAAACAGATAGAAATAGTAAAAGGTCCTTCTTCTAGTTTATATGGTTCTGAAGCGATTGGTGGTGTAATTAATATCATAACAAATACCCCAAATAGAGATGTAAGTAAAGGAAATGTTCACTATTATTTTAAGGGAGGTAAGAGAAATGAATTGGATTTAAGTACAAACTATGTCTATAATAAGAATCAATTTGGAATTAATGCTGGATTAAATTTAAACTCAAGTACTGGTTATGACTTATCTCCAAAGACAGTTGGTAACACTACAGACCCTTTTACTAATTTTACTGGGAATTTTGGTTTGAATTATAGGTTTAATAGCAAATTAAAACTCCATTTTTCGAATAGGTATTACCAACAAAATCAAAAAGTACGCGCTAATGTAAATACTGTAAAAGAGTATAATTTGAATACTAAAATGAGTCATAGGGTCTCTAAAAAGGTACATTTAGACTATACTTTTTATGCAACTAGATATAAAACGGAAAGTGTTTTTAATGGTGGTAAATCCTATTACAATCAGACCTTAGTACGGCCAGAAATAAGAGCGATTATAAAAATTGGTGAAAATGAAATCATTAGTGGTGTTGGAGCTAGTTTTGATGCACTAGATAGAACCTTTTTTGAGCAAAAAGAAGCATTCAAAACACAATATGTATTTGGACAATATGATTTTAAACCAACTGAAAACTTAAATTTAATAGTTGGAGCAAGGTATGACCAACATAATAAATACAAATCAGCTTTTTCTCCAAAGATTTCGGCGCGATACCAATTAAATGATTGGCTGGCAATAAAATCATCAATAGGATTTGGTTTTAAAGCACCAGATTTTAGACAATTATTCTTCAATTTTAATAATTCAGCAGGAGGTTATGTGGTGTATGGAGTTAGAACAATGCACGATCTATTTGGTCAAAACCCTCAAGTGATAGACCAAGTTTCTAAAGATTTAAATCCAGAAAATTCTATTGGGTATAATGTTGGTTTTCAATTGAAACCAGCGAATCATTTAAAAATAAATGTCAATATTTTTAGAAATGACATCAAAAATTTGATAAATACGGCTGTTTTTAATGGTGTATTGACTGGGCTTAATCCTAATACCCGCGTATTTTATTATGAAAATAGAAATAAAGTGTATACACAAGGTCTTGAGTTTGATGCTAATTTAAAACTAACCGATAATGTTACAATTTCTGGTGGATATCAATTTTTAATTGCGAAAGATAAAGAGCAAGAAAAGTTAATAGAAGCTGGTTCAATTTATTATCGAAAAACACCTAATTCTCCATCACAAAAACTACGCATCAAAGACTATGTTGGTTTGGCAAACAGATCAAAACATACTGCCAATCTAAAGTTGTTTTATCAAAATTACAAACATGACTTTAATGCAAATATTAGAGCAATTTATAGAAGTAAATATGCTTTGTATGACACCAATAATAGCCAACAAATAATTGACAAGTATGACGATTTTGTGAAGGGAAATGTGTTGGTAAACGCTTCTTTTTCTAAAGCAATTTACAGCATTGCAGAATTCCAATTTGGAATCGATAATTTATTTAATTCTAATGGAATTGAGAATGAAAAATTATTTCAAAATAATGATGCTGTGTTAAGAATAGGGAGAACTTTTTTTGGAAGAATTCAACTCAATTTTTAGTATCAGAAAACAAATAGAACAATCAAAAATAAATATATATAAATTATTAAATTAAGTTAAAAATGAAAACTATTAAATCAATTTTTTTAATCACTCTAGTGTCATTATTCGCAACATCTTGTACAAGTAATGAGGAAGAGTTAGAACCAGTTGTAGCGAAACAAGCGTTAAATATACATGCGCCGGTTACAACAGACTATACTGTAAATCCGCCTAGTGAAGCGGGAACATTTACAAAATTCAGTTTTGAAACAGGTACAGTTGTAACTGATGACACTTGGGATATTGCGCTTAGAGGAACCACAATTTTGGTGAATGGAGGCGTTAAGGTTGGGCTGACAGACGAACCTACAAGAACAGGGATCGGGGCTCTTTCTTTACAAACAGGAACATTTGTAGAAATTTTAAATGCTCCAAATGACTCAGATTTTAAACAAGACCAGTCGGGTACGTTGGCATTGCCAAAAAGTACTTGGTATAGTTACAATCCTCAAAATCATATAATAAGCGCAATAGCAGGAAAAGTGCTGCTTATTAAAACACATAATAATCATTATGTAAAAATGGAGATCTTGAGTTATTATAAAGATCAAGATACAGCAAAAGATTCTCGGTATTATTCATTCAATTATGTGTACAATCCAAATATAGACGATAAAAATTTTAAGTAGTTGTTGATTAAGTACGAATAAGGCTGTTTGGGAGAAATCTTAAGCAGCTTTATTTATTATAAACAACTAATTTTGTTGGGTTTTCAATAGTCGTTTCGTCCGCAAAAGATAAGACATATTGCTCAACTTTTTTAGCAACTCTTGGCTGAGGAAAGAGCAATACTTTATTTATATCTCCAGCCCATTCGTTTAAATAGAGCACTGTCATAGTCTCGTTTGATCGATAATATTTTTGAACCGTTTTTGGGAGCTTCTCTTTTAATGAATCATCAATTTGAATGTAATAATAGTCTAGCTTAGAAGTAAAAAAACTAAAAGACAATAAATGATCCCAACCACCAAATAAATTACTGAATGGTAATATAAATGTGAAAATAAAAATCAATCCTTTTTGAGGTGAAACAATTTGACTAAAAAAATCAAAAAGGGTGTCCGTTTTTAAGAACCAAAACAAGATAATTGCACTAAAAATATTTTGAAAATTCCAGGGAATAACATTAAAACCATAACCCAAATACAATAACATGATAATAATGATTGCATGCATGGATACAATTCCAATTACAGCTAGCTTCCTGGTTTTGTTGAAGAGTAAGGAAATTCCTAAAAGTGCTTCTAACCAAGGAACTGCATAGGTAAAGTATTGAAGTATTGTATTAGGAATAAAACTAAAATGCTTCATTAATGCATGCATCCATTGTTCGTAAAAAATGTCATTTAATTTATGAACTCCACTCCAAAAATAGGTGGCTAAAAAGATAAGGATAATTGTGTTGAGTATTTTTTTAGAATCTGTGTTTTTAGGAAAAAGAACAATTGCCATTATGGTTAATGCACTTTGATAAAAATAGGGCTGCAATCTATTCTGATCTACCAAAGCTAGATAAAGGTAGAGTAATAACACTCCCCAACCTAACCAACGTTTTGGTTTAAAAAGATAGGCAACTTGTCCAACAAAAAATATACCCGCAAAAATAGTGTCAAATGGAGATTTCGGAATCGGAATCCAATCAAATAAAGGAATCACTGGGAAATTTTTATCCGTAATCCATAAATCAGGTGCATATAACATCATTGCTAATGTAGATAGAATTGCTAAAATCCTAACGGCATTAATTTTCTGATGTGGTTCTAAATTTAGCATGTTATGAAGTTAGCAATTTCTCTTTTAAATAGGTTGCAGTATATGATTTTTTATCATGAATTAATTCTTCAGGTGTTCCTTGAAATAAAAGTTCACCACCTTTTTTTCCTCCTTCAATTCCCAGATCAATAATATAATCGGCACATTTAATCAATTCAATATTATGTTCAATAACAATAATAGAATGTCCTTTGTCAATTAATGCATTAAAGGAGTCCAATAATTTTTTAATGTCATGAAAGTGCAACCCCGTTGTGGGCTCATCAAAAATAAACAGCGCTTTATCTTTGGTATTTCCTTTTACTAGAAAGGATGCTAGTTTTATACGTTGTGCTTCACCTCCAGATAGGGTAGAAGAGGATTGCCCTAGTTGCACATATCCCAACCCAACATCTTGTAATGGTTTTAATTTCTGAACTATTTTGTTTTGTTCATGTTCTGTAAAAAAAGCAACGGCATCATCAATGGTAGCATTTAAAACATCATCGATAGATTTTCCGTAAAAAGTAATCTCTAAAACTTCTTTTTTAAACCGTTTTCCGTTGCATGTATCACATTGCAAATGCACATCGGCCATAAATTGCATTTCAATAGTAACTTCTCCTTCTCCTTTACAAACTTCGCAACGTCCACCTTCAACGTTAAATGAAAAATGCTTTGGCTTATAGTTTCTTATTTTTGACAACTTCTGATTAGAGAATAAACTCCGAATATCGTCATATGCTTTTATGTACGTTACTGGGTTTGATCTTGAAGAACGGCCAATTGGGTTTTGGTCAATAAACTCAATATGCTTTAAGTTTTCATATGAACCTTTAATTTCTGTGAATTGCCCTAGTTTATCTCCATAGCCAATAATCTTTTTCTGCAGTGCTGGAAATAATATTTTTTTAACCAAAGTGCTTTTTCCACTACCAGAAACTCCGGTAATTACCGTTAAGTTATTTAAAGGAAAAGTAACATCAATATTTTTTAAATTGTTTTCTCGAGCTCCAATTACTTCTATATAATTAGTTGTTTTTCTTCTAGATGTTGGGACCTTAATTTTTAACTGCTCGTTTAAATATTTTGCCGTTAATGAATCAGATTTTAAAATATCTTTAAACTTTCCTTTAGCAACAACATGTCCACCATAGGTTCCTGCTTCAGGGCCAATATCAATGATGTAATCTGCAATTTTCATAATATCCTCATCGTGTTCTACCACAATAACGGTATTACCTAAATCACGTAAACTTTGAAGAACACCAATTAATCGCTCTGTATCTTTTGGATGTAAACCAATACTTGGCTCATCTAAAATATACATAGATCCAACCAAGCTACTTCCAAGAGATGTAGCCAAGTTAATTCGTTGACTTTCTCCTCCAGAAAGGGTATTTGATGTTCTGTTTATGGTTAAATAGCTTAATCCTACATCTTGCAAAAATTGCAATCTATTATTGATTTCTGTCAGCAGTCTTTTTCCAATTTTAAGGTCGTATTTATCTAACGCTATGCTGTTGAAAAAAACAGACAATTCATCTATTGGTAAAGAAACCAATTCAGAAATAGTCTTGCCAAAGACCTTAACGTAGTTTGTTTCTTTACGCAAACGGTTTCCATTACAATCAGTACATTTTGTTTTACCTCTATATCGAGAAAGCATTACTCTATTCTGAATTTTATAACTTTTCTCTTCTAATTTTTGGAAGAAGTGATGAATTCCATTAAAATTCTTATTTCCATTCCAGATCAATGCTTGTTGAGTTTCTGATAATTCAAACCAGGGTTTATGGATTGGAATATCAAAATTAAACCCATGATTAATTAAATCGTCTTTATAATTTCTAAAAGAATCTGATTTAAAAGGTAAAATCGCATCTTCATAAATTGATAATCCAGTATTTGGAATTACCAAGTCCTCATCTATTCCAATTACACTTCCATACCCTTCACAAGTCGGGCAAGCTCCATACGGGTTGTTAAAACTAAAAAGATGGGTGTTTGGTTCTAAAAAGGTGATTCCGTCTAATTCAAATTTGTTACTAAACTCAATAACTTTAGACGTGTTTAAATTTTCTATAGTACAGGTTCCTTTGCCTTCAAAAAAGGCCGTTTGAATGGCATCTGCTAATCGGTTGTAAAAATCTTCATCCTCTTTTAAAACAATTCGATCGACAACTAGTTGTAGTACCTCTTTTTTATACGTATCAAATGGGAATTCTTCAATTCTAAGAATAGAATCACCCATTTTAATTCGTGCATATCCTTGTTGAGAAAATACATTTAAAAGCGTTTTTAAATCTCTATTTTTATCTAAATAAATAGGCGCTAATAAAAGTAGTTTCGAACCTAATTCATATTTCTTTACATGCTTGATTACATCTGCAACCGTGTCTTTTTTTATTTCTTTATTAGAAATAGGTGAAAAGGTCTTACCTATTCTAGCATATAATAACTTTATGTAATCGTAAATCTCAGTTGATGTACCCACTGTAGATCTTGGGTTTGTAGAGTTTACTTTTTGTTCTATGGCAATTGCCGGCGCAATTCCTTTAATGTAATCTACTTTGGGTTTGTGTAATTTACCTAGAAATTGACGCGCATAAGAAGATAGACTTTCTACATATCTTCGTTGGCCTTCTGCATACAGTGTGTCAAAGGCTAAAGAAGATTTTCCTGAGCCTGAAAGCCCCGTGATTACTACGAGTTTGTTTCTTGGAATTACAACATCAATATTTTTTAAATTATGCAGTCTTGCACCTTTAATAATGATGTTTTCTTTTGGATTTACGCTGTTTAAATCTAATTTCATTTCTAAAAAAAGTAAGCGTTAAAAATACCATTTTTTGAAATAATAAAATCATTTATTTTACATAATTGTGTTATTTAATTTGTGTTTGTGGATAATTTTTGTCATATTTGAATTAGATATTCACTTAAAAATACGCATATAGAATAAAATTACTTTAACCATTTATTAAAAATAATAGGAATCAGAAAGCAAACTTGCTTTCTAAAAGTAATTTATTATGCGTAAAAACTCAACCCTAGATAGCACGTTAGTAAGTAATTACATTCAAGGCAATGAAGCAGCTCTTGAAATTTTAATTAAGAGACATCAACAGCGTTTGTTCAGCTTTATTTATAGTAAAGTAAAAGACAAGGATATAACGGAAGATATTTTCCAAGATACTTTTATAAAAGTAATACGAACTTTAAAGAAAGGAAATTACAACGAAGAAGGGAAGTTCTTACCTTGGGTTGTGCGTATATCTCACAATTTAATTATTGATCATTTTAGAAAATCTAATAGAATGCCAACCTTTAGAAATACAGATGAATTTGATATTTTTTCGGTGTTGGGTGATGGCGTTTTAAATGCAGAAAAAAAATTGATTAAAGAGCAAATCCATTCGGATGTTAGAGAATTGGTAAATGAATTACCTGATGAGCAAAAACAAGTATTAGTAATGCGAATTTACAATGATATGAGCTTTAATGAAATATCAGAAAATACGGGTGTTAGTATTAATACAGCTTTGGGGAGAATGCGGTATGCGTTAATCAACTTGAGAAAACTAATTGAAAAAAATAAAATTATTTTGGTGAATTAAATACTAAAAGTGAAAATGTGTCGTTATTAGGTTAACAATCAGGTAATAAAACCATTTATATGATGCAACTTTACTCTAAGAAGTCTCCCGAATTTAGGGAGCAACCTAGAAAAGAAACAATTCAATTTTTAGTTAACTTTTCCAAATCATTAAAAGTTATAAAAACTAAATCCGACTTTGTCATTGAATTGAATTTGAATTAAGAGGGAAAAGCCTTAACTGCCAGTTAAGGCTTTTTTTAGGTCTTATTTTTCTTGTAATATTCTTCTAATACCGATTTTCTCCCAATGGTTTTGGTAATAATATCGTTTTCTAAATTCCACCCTCTAGCAGGAGAATATTCTCTACCATACCAAATAATTTGCAAATGAAGGTCGTTCCACAATTTTTTAGGGAATAATCGCTTTGCATCCTTTTCTGTTTGCACAACGTTTTTTCCGTTGGTTAAATTCCACCGAAATAACAATCTATGAATATGTGTGTCAACAGGAAATGCGGGTACACCAAACGCCTGACTCATTACAACACTTGCTGTTTTGTGTCCAACAGCTGGCAACTCTTCTAGTCCGTCAAAACTTTGAGGAACTTCACCGTCGTATTTTTCAATCAATATTTTTGATAGCCCATAAATCCCTTTACTTTTCATAGGAGATAATCCACAAGGTCTTATGATTTCTTTAATTTCTTCAACACTCATCTTTATCATGTCAAAAGGATTATCAGCCTTGGCAAATAAGATTGGAGTAATTTTATTTACTCGAACATCTGTACATTGAGCTGACAATAAAACAGCAATTAACAAGGTATATGGATCTTTATGATCTAATGGAATGGGGATTTCTGGGTAGGTGTTTTCTAAAGTGTCAATTACAAAATCAACTTTTTCTTGTTTGGTCATTTTTGACTAATTTTACGGAAACAAATATAAGAATAATGACCACATTAAAAATAGGAGATACAGCACCAAATGTTGAAGCGCTAGATAATAAAGGGAATACCATAAAAATTTCAGATTATGCAGGTAAGAAATTAGTATTGTTCTTTTACCCAAAAGCAAGCACGCCTGGCTGTACAGCTGAGGCCTGTGATTTAAGAGACAATTATCAAATGTTCTTATCTAAAGGATATGAAGTATTAGGAGCAAGTGCAGATTCAGCAAAAAGACAACAAAACTGGATTGATAAACATGATTTGCCTTTTCCTTTATTGGCAGATGAAGACAAAGTAGTAATCAATGCATTTGGTATTTGGGGCCCAAAAAAGTTTATGGGACGTGAATATGATGGAATCCATAGAACAACCTTTGTAATTGATGAAAACGGAATTATAGAAGACGTAATTACCAAAGTAAAAACAAAAGAACACGCAGCTCAAATAATATCATAAAAAAAAACCGAGCTATGTCGCTCGGTTTTTTTTATTTAATACTCTACTATGAACTGAGTAGTTTCCTTACTAAACATATTTTTATGTTTCTTTGATTTTTTAATTGCTTTAAAATAAGTTTGAAAAAACTTCACTCCATGATAAGGAATAATTGAAGCCAGTTTTTTTGTGCTGTACTCGGTAACAATTACTCTTGACATTTCTGCTCCCAACCAATAAAAGGGACCAGCGCTCGAAACTCCTTTATTTTTTATTTTTTGCGCCTCTTTTGGAGTGTGTGCCTGAATCGTGTTTTTATAATATGCTTCAAATAAACCTATTCCTTGTTTTATTTTCAATTCGTTTTCAGAACTAGATAATTTTATTGGAGGTGCTAGGTAACTAGCCGTTCCTTCATTAAAAATGTACGTAAGTGTATTTTCAAAAGACCTATATGGCTCTTCTTTAGTCACTTTTTTACTTTTAGATATTGCGTTTTGGCCGGCGTGATATGTTTCGTGTAATAATAAATTCAGTAAGGTATTATAGTCATCCTTGTAATAATTTAAATCAAGACCAGTTACATCTCCCATAGCCCAACCATCAGCACCATTCATAAAGAAAAAAGAGACTTTTCTATTGAACTTCGTGTTTTTGGGTAATAAAGGAGAGATATTAGCATTGATATAATTAAACACAGTTCCCTCATTTTTTGAAAGGACTTTCATTAATTTTTTATAATTCTCTAAATTGTTTTTAACATCAGAAAAATTTAAAAGGCCATAAGGGTTGGCATATCGATATAGTTGATGAATTGGTTTATTGCTAGCTGCAATTTGTATACATGTTGCTAGTAATTCTTTATTTAACGGTGTTCTATAGAAACTTTGGTTTCTATGAGCTATCATTTTTTTAAATTGATGTAAATTTATCTTATTGATAATTTCTTGATAAGTTACATTTGGTCTTGATAATAAACCAATAATAATGTTTGCGGGTTCATAATCGAATTTTAATTTAATTTTTGGGTTTATATTGTTTTTGTTTAAGATAGGAATGTTTAGTTTTTCTTTAGTGAATTCTGCCTTATAAACCGTACTAGATTGTTGTTGTTTTAAATTGTCTTGACGTAATTTTGAAACTAAATAGGCAATTCTAATTACGCCAGCTTTTCCTTTAGGAGGTCTTATAGCAAAACTATCTAGATATTTCTTATTTGTGTTTCTTCTAAAGCTTCCATCCATATAAAAATAACTAGTTAATAGTTGTGATGATTCAGGTTGTGAAAGTGCTGTAACAAGTTTTATGACTTTATCTCTTTCCTGCTTGGTTACGTTTTCTTGTAACCAGATAGCTTCTCTTTTTGGAATTTTTGTATCCTTTTTAAGGAGGTTCCAATTAAAAGTGAAATTTGAATTTTGTGCTTGTAAAAAAGAGGCACATAAAATTGCAAGAATAATTAGGGGTTTTTTCATGTTGTGTAATTTGTGTTTAATAATAGCGAACTAGTTTTCTAGTTTAACTCTAAATATACCAGTTTCAGGAATGTGTATATTTTTGTTTTTAGCTAATACATCAGTGGTTTTAGTATATAAAAAATGATAATACCATATAAAATATTCAGAAAAAGTTAATTCATTGTAGTAGACTGAGATTTTGTACTCCTTTTCAAAAAGACTTCTATTTTTTTCTAAAATATCAATAAGAATGGGCTTGTAATAACTCGCCATTTCTTTTAAGATTTCTTGATCATCTTTTGAAAGCACTGGAATATTCATTTTAGACAGCTCTTCTAATGTTTTATGATGATTTTTTCTGTTATTTCCATACGTAACAAAGCAGGCTCCTTTAGCACACCTGTATTGATTACCATAGATTCCAAATACTTCTCTATTATAATTCGGGTTTTTTTCTGCATATTGAATGTAATACCTTTTGCCATGTCTTAAAGTTCTTTTTTCTTTTAAAAAATCCGTTTCAACATTGTTAATTTGCCAATTATCTAGTAAGACATCACTGTATAAAAAAAAAGAGAACTCAGAAAATGAGTGCTTTTTGGAAATTTCCATTAAAGAGAATTTTTCTTTTATGGTTTGTGCTATCTCTGTAATTGTAACAGCTATTTCATTGGCAATGGATTCTGTTTTTTTAAACAACTCAACACCTTCTTTTTTTGTGATTATACTAATAGTCGGATATAAAATACCGTTTACTTCTTTTAAATAACCATTGGCTGTAAGTAGGGCAATTTCTTTTCTTAAATCATTTTTAGACCATTTTAGTTTTTGGCTGATTTCATTTTTAGAAAAGCCATTATGTAAACCAACTAAAAAAAGATGTCTTTGATTTTTATCCAATGATATTTGAGGGAAATTAGCACCAGAAGAAATAAAATGACTTTCATAATCAGAATTTAATATTTCATTTAATTTTTTTGATGGGGTGCAGTGCATTAAAATTAGAAATAAAGGGAGGGCAAAGGCTATTTTTTTCATTTTATAATATAGTTTTATATCTATTATTTAAGAGACAGAATAATTATAGAATGGTTACACTTTCGAAATAAAAAAAACCGAGTACAATGACTCGGTTTTAAAAATGAATTAATCTACTGTTAGTTTTCGTATAAATATTTAGCTGCAGCTTTTGCCATTTTACGTTGGCTATGACCAATACCCGGAATCACTTTTAATTTCCAATTGTATTTATACCCCAAGTCTTTAGCTGTTTGTAAACTGTGTTTGTAAAAGTAGGTTCCTCTTGCTAATCTGTGTGTTCCTTGAATATCTACCGTTTTAGAACGTAGTATTTTACCACCATTTTCATCAGCATTGTCTAGTTCACCTAAGAAAATTGTTAATTTTTTTCGAAATGATTTTTTTAAGCTTCTCTTTTTTGTATTTGTGTTTTTAATTCCGAATGGATATATTGTTTGATATTCAGTAGGAGTATATGAACCTGCATTAGAGGCTAGAATTCGATCTGCTTTAGAGTTTGGATAAAAGATTGTATATCGATGTAAAATTTGCCCACCAGCAGAGTGACCAAACATGTCGTATTTGGTTGCCTTGAATTTTAACGACTTTTTAGCTACTGAAAAAATCCTGTCAAAATCACTGTAAATCCAAACTCTTGGATTTGAGTTAAAATTAAATTCAGCTACAGTTTCATCCATCCAAACTTGATTCGTTCCTTTTTTGTATCTAAATCCTTTACTGAGATCTAAAACAGTTATCATGTTTCCTAAATGATAGCCTCCATAATTGTAATTTTTTTCGGGATAAGAAGGTGAAAGAATTAGGACATTGTGCTTTTCTGAAGCTTGAATCCAAGAGTCTCTGTAGCTATCACCATTTCTTCCTGAACCAGGAATAACAAGTAACACTTTTGTTGATGTACTGAAATTCTTTGGTTTGTGATAATACACGGTAAGATCTACGTTCTCAAATCCTTTTCCTCCACTGATAATAAAAGATCCAGAACCTTTGTTAATCTCTATGTTGTTTTGTGCAGTTACGTAATTAATGGTGCTTAGTATTGTTAAGAATACCCCGATTATTTTAATTTTCATTGTATTTACTTTTTAATGATTTATATTTTAATACTTCAAAAGTCAATAATAAATGAAATGCAGTTTAAAATTGTCGTCCATCGTGAGGCTACAAATGATTAATGATAGGAAAAAGTATGTGTTTTTAACTTATAGGTAGTTACAAGTAATTAATGTGTCGTAGAAGGAAATTCATCTACTTATTGTAAATCAATTAAGTTATTCTGTATTTTTGATCTGATGAACACTTTTTTCACGCCTTACATTAATGCTATTCTCCAAAAACGTTGGCTAAGTCATGTTATTTTTTGGGTGTTATTATTGTTTAGTTATTCGCTTGCAATGATTAATGGGTACGACTCCTTTTACAAATCATTTAATAGGAATTTAATTTTACTGATTCCTCAAATATTGGCGTCGTATTTTATTATCTACTATTTGAATCCGAAGTATTTATATAAAAAAAAATATTTTGGTTTTGCTGTGCTATTTGTCATTGGAACCTACGTTTTTTCTATATTGGCAAGAGTACTTTTAGTACATGTTATAGAAGAATTATACAGAGAGTTACCATTTAGAAAAGAATCTTTTTATGAGATCGCAACGGATTTTAAAAAACTATACAAAGATTTTTTTTATAGAGTGTATTTGCCCGTTTTTTTAGTCGTAAGTGTTAAGCTGATTAAAGAGCGGTTTGAAGAAAAAAATAGACAAGAAGTGTTACAAAAAGAAAAGGTCACCGCAGAATTGAATTTTATGAAAGCGCAGATTCATCCTCATTTTCTATTTAATACCTTGAATAATTTATATGTATTGACATTGCAAAAATCAGACAAAGCATCAGAAACCGTATTGAAACTGTCAGAGATGTTAGATTATATGCTCTATAAATGCAATTCTAACCGTGTTACAATTACAGAAGAAGTACAATTAATTCAGAATTACATCAATTTAGAACAGTTGCGTTATGGAGAAAGATTGGAAGTAGTTTTTAATACAGATATTGATTCTAATCACACTCAAATTGCACCTTTAATTTTGGTTTCCTTGATAGAAAATGCTTTTAAACATGGCGCTAGTGGTGCCGTTTCGGCACCAAAAATAGCAATTGAATTTCAAGTTAAAAATAATGAATTGCAATTTTCAATTTACAATACGAAGCCCGCACAATTTCAAAAAGATGAAACAGGATTTAAAAATGGAATAGGGCTAAGGAATATTAAAAACCAGTTATCTTTAATTTATCCAGAAAAACACCTTTTAGAAATTTTTGATACAAAAGAATCTTATCTTGTTAATCTAAACATTCAATTAGACTAAAAGTGAACATAAATTGTATAATTATTGATGATGAGCCATTGGCTGCAGCTTTAATTGAAGCCCATGTAGCAAATATTCCAAACTTAACTATTGTCGCGGTTTGCAGCAATGCTTTAGAAGGGTTTGACGTATTAAAAGCACAGGCTGTAGATCTAATATTTTTAGACATTCAAATGCCTTTGTTAACGGGAATAGAATTTCTGAAATTGTTGAGCAATCCGCCAAAGGTAATTTTTACGACAGCCTATAGAGAATATGCAATAGAAAGCTATGAGTTAGAAGTAGTTGATTATTTATTGAAGCCAATTTCATTTGATCGTTTCTTTAAAGCAATCAATAAGTTTTTTAAAACCATTGAATCTACTGCCCCAATTAAAGCAATTGTCGATCCTCAAGAGACTGCAGGTTTTATCTATGTGAACTCAAATAAGAAACATCATAAAATCTCTTTTTCAGAAATACTATATGTAGAAAGTATTAAAGATTATATACGGATTCACTTACATGATAAAACGATTGTAACGAAAGATAAAATAAGTGAGTTTGAACATAAATTGCCCGTAAGCTTTCTAAGAACTCATCGATCTTATATTGTAAATGCTGATAAAATTACTGCATATACAGTGCATGATATTGAAATTGGAAATATTGAGATTCCAATTGGAATAAGTTATAAAAAGCAATTGTTAGAAAAACTGAAAGTATAATTAATTTACAATTGATGAGCTTACTAATTGTAAACACAATTGTAAATTACTGATCGCTCCTTTTTTTGTGGTGTTTATGTTTAAAGGTAACTGATTGGTGATTGATTTCACAAAAACAGCAGCCGTTAAAAATGTCCCCAACAAAGTAGGGTGGCTTCCGTCTTCAGTGTACAAATCAAACTCTGGATGCATTTTTAAAGCTTTTCTCCAAACTTCTCCAACTATTACGATTTCTCCTTTGTTTATATTAGCTGCTTCTTTGTAAGCTTTTGTAATTGTTTTTTGAGTATTTGGAGTTTTTTCCCTTGACCAAGTAGCAAAAAAATAAGGCTTAGCTCCATGTTTTTTTATGTAAACACTCAACTTTTTAGAATACAAAAGGAATTCGTTTTTATTTGTTAATGTCCCCATACTTTGCTCTTGTAAAACAACAATATCAAAGCGTCCATTTTTAATAAGGTTTTTGGTTTTTAAACCATGATCTTGATTAAAATGATATTTCAATCGAGCACCGCCAACAGCACTCATCTCCGTTTTTATATAAGTAGAAGTGCTTTTAGAAAGCTCCGAAACCATGTTGGGTAAATCAGAATAATACGTATAGCTATTCCCAACAAACAGTACATTTAATGTGTCTTTTTGGGCAAAACTGATATAGTTGCTTACGAAGCATAGCGATATTATTAGGCTACGAAAAATAAACTTCATTAATCTTCAATTTTATTAAAAGTAAACCTGCCGTTAAAAACCATTCTTTTATCAGTATTAAACTTAACTCTTGCTCCAGTTTCTAAATCTATAAAGGTGTCTTCTTCTGTAGGGGTTAAGGTATTAATTTCTCCACTATTTGGATCATGAACAGTTAACTTGTTATTTTCAACTTTTACATGAGCAAAATAATCACCAATGCCATTTACTTGAAAATTAAGTTTGTATTTCCCTGTTAAGCTCTTGAGTTTCTTCAAAGGAATTTCAATAGTTTCAATAACTTTTTGTTTGTTTATCCCCCAATTATATTTTTTAGAAATGGCTCTTAGAATTTCAGATATTAATTTCCCGCCGCTGTCAGCATTCGTCATTATTATTACAGCGCTCCCTTTGTTTGCAAAAGAAATAAATTCATTCGTAAACCCTCTGTTTTTACCACCATGTCTAAAAATCAGTGAGTCCTTTTCCCATTGTAAAGATGGACCTAGTCCCCAATTGTTTTTGTGTTTGGTAAGCATTTGGTCAATCGTTTTTTTAGATAAGATCCCATTTTCTTTTCCTGCCAATATTTGTTGTACTTCAATAGCATATTTTGCCAAATCTGTTGGTGTAGTCCATAAACCTGCAGCAGCTTGTTCTGGGTAATTGTTCCAAAAACCTTCAGCAATTTCTCCTTGAGAATTGTATGCAGCACTAGCATTGCTATGGTGTTTTGCACTTAATGGTTGCTCATATGTGCTATTGCTCATACCTAAAGGTGTTAAAAAGTTTACTGCCATATAATCCTCCAATGATTTTTTACTTGTGTCTTCAACAATCTTTTCCATTAATGTATAGCCGCCACCAGAGTAGCGCCAAATACTATTCGGAATGGTATCTACGAATATTTTTGAAGTATTTCCTTGGCCATTTAACACTTGAATTATTGAAGGAAATGAATCTTTTTGTTCGTATCCAGGGAATCCGTGAACCGTCATTCCTGCTGTATGCGTTAACAATCTTCTTAGCGTTACTTTTTTTGTAGTTGTAAATTTATTTGCGGGAATTTGCCAATTTTTTAAGTAGGTGTTTACATCGGTGTCTAAATCTAGTTTTCCTTCTTCAACGAGTTTTAATGCAGATAGTGCGGCTACTGGTTTACTGATAGATCCTGCTTGAAAAATAGTGTTTGCATCTACGTTGGTTTTTGTATCTGTATTTGCTATTCCATACCCCTTTGCCCATTTTATTTCCCCATCCTCTACGAGTGCAATGCTTACTCCAGGAACTTTATAATGTTCCATTCTATCTAATATGCTGTAGCTAATAGCTGAATCTCCATTAACTTGATAAGCTGGTAGTAGTCCATTTTCTATACCGTTTATTTCAGATGAAACATCAATAGCTTTATTATCAGTACATGAGATAAACGCTAATGATAATATAAAAAATAGTAGTTGAATTCTTTTCATAATTTGTTGTTTTTGGTTGATATGCAGCAGATTGCATAAGTGACTAAGATACTAAAAAAGAAAGTATGTGTAAGTTATTCTATTTTAAAGTGAAAATGAAACTTGTTATATTAACAATAAGAAATTATATCAAAATTGTTATTATAAATATTTAACATAATTATATAAATAGTGTCTTTTTAAATTTAATAGATTCGCAAAAAAAATAAACACCAAATGTTTAAAAACTTTAAGAGAGTATTCATTTTTACATGTGTAATTATCCTATATGTCAGTTGTACTAAAGAAGAGATTGCTTTGCCCCAAAAAATGGATAGTATTATGGGAAGCTGGAGTCCAATTATTGGTTTAATGACAGGAGAAATAATTGATGGTGACTATGGTAAAGAATCCTTTAAATATACTTTTGGTAAATGTGCTAAAGAGGAAGGATACATTACATTTAAAAAGGATGGAAGTTTAGATTTTATAAATTATACAGGGAGCTTAAGTACAGGCTGTAAAATTATTGAAAGCGCCAAACAGGTATTTTGGGAAAGTGAAGGTGATTCAACATACATCGCTTCAGGAGTTATTTCTCAAATTAATAATCAAAGTACTTATGATGCTGTAAATATTGATAATTTAATTTTAGAACCTTATTTACCGTATCCAGATCTAGTTGAGGTTAAGAATGATACACTCATATTGTATTTTGATAAAATTCCAAATACAAAGTTGTACAATGAACGATTTTTTTATAAAAGAAAATCTTAGGTTTTGAATGGAGCTATTACGGTTAAAATTGCATGCCTATTTTAAAATTCAATACACGGCCAGTCATGTAATTTGGAATTCCATACATGGTTTTAGAATATACATCACGTACCCAGGTATTGGTAATTGAGTTATTAATATCAAACAAATTGAATAGTTCTAACCCAGCGGTTAGTTCTTTAAAGTTTCGCAACCAGCTAGACGTTGCTTTTTTAGTCTTGTCAACAAGAATATAAGAGATTCCTAAATCTGCACGTTTATAGGCGTCTAATCGACTCTGAAATTGATATGGGTTTGCATAACTTGGTGATCCACCGGGAACTCCAGAATTATATACTAAGTTTAAGTATGCTTTTAAATCGGGTAAATTTGGAACGTAATCTTGAAATAAAATCCCGAGTTTAAAACGTTGATCCGTAGGCCGTGCAATATTTCCTTGGTTATTGATGTTCTCTTGTGTTTTTAGAATTCCTAAGCTAATCCAACTTTCATTTCCAGGAACAAATTCACCGTTTAAACGAATGTCAATTCCAGTAGCATATGCTGTTGCATTGTTTTGTGCTTGATACCGAATTCGAACATTATCAACCGTATATGGGTTTACATTGTTTAAATGTTTATAGTAAATTTCTGTAGTTAATTTAAAAGGTCTATCCCACATTATAAAACTATAATCACTCCCAAGAACAGCATGTATTGATCTTTGTGCTTTTACTTCTGGATGTATTGCGCCTAAATTATCTTTTAATTCTTTATAAAATGGTGGTTGATAATACAAACCACCAGAAACTCTAAATAACATGTCTTTGTCCCAATCAGGTTTGATAGCAAATTGTGCTCTGGGGCTAAAAATAAAATGATTTTCTTTTGTGATACCGTTTGATTTTACGGACCAGTTTTGAAAACGCATTCCGAAATTGTACCAAACTTGATGTTCTTTTAGAAAGCCCTTTCTGCTAAACTGAGCAAAACCGGAGATTCTATTTATGGTAACATTATTAATTGCTCTAATGCTTTGATATGGTGTAATACTGCCTTTATAAGGATTATATGGTTGGTTATTTATTGAATGATGTGGTGGTCTAATGGCAAAGCCAACAGAATCGATCACTTCCCATTCTATAATTCGGTCTTTTATATCTTCAATCTGATATTTAATTCCTACTTCTAGTTGGTTATTATCCTTTTTGTATGTTCCTTTTAATTGAAAATTAGCAATCAATGCGTCTAAATCATTTCTTGCATGGCTTAACTGAGAACCAATCCCTTGTGAAAATTCTACTTCGCCAAAGTTTTCTGAACCTAAATTGCTATCAACCTCCCCTAAATTATAGGAGGCCAAAATATCGTAATATTCTTCTTCTTGAGTATTGTATAAAGAGGTAGTTGCGTGTAGCGTTATTTCCTTATTAAGTTTATAATCGGCTTTAAAAGCGCCAAAACTTGTGAGATAACTATCTTTTTCTTGTCCGTTATAAAAGACAATCAATTCAATTGGATTAACAAGAGTTCCAAAACGTGTTCTACGAGAAATAGGTGTATAGTTGTAGTTGTTTAAAGAAAAGTTCCCTAGGAAGTCTAGATTTAATTTATCGTTCAACTGATAACTCAAAAATGCTTGAATGTCGGTAAAACTGGGCTTATAATTTGTTTCTATCTGTTTGCTATTTACAAACAGACTGTTGTTTCTGTGTCTAAGTCCAATAATTCCACTTCCTTTTTTATTTTTAGTTTGTCCCTCTATGGTTGCACTACCACCAACCAAACTTAATTCTATTTGAGTTTTTGTTTGTGTAGGTTTGCGATAGGTAATATCAAGTACAGATGATAGTTTGTCTCCATATTTGGCTTGAAAACCACCTGCAGAAAAATGAATATTTTGAACCATATTGGAATTGATAAAACTCAAGCCTTCTTGTTGCCCAGATCTGATTAAAAAAGGCCTGTAAACTTCAATCCCGTTAACATACACAAGGTTTTCATCAAAATTCCCGCCTCTAACGTTGTATTGCGTACTTAATTCGTTGTTGTTATTTACCCCAGCAAAAGTCATTAATAAGTTTTCTACTCCAGCATTTACGCCTGGCAGACGTTTTACTTTTGCAATGTCTATTGTTGTTATTCCTTTTGCTTCATTTGTTTTATTCTTGACAACAACTTCATTTAGTTTGTTGTTTAAAGAAATTAAAACCGGGGAGTACTTCAAGACCCTTTTACTTCTCAACGTTATTTTTTTTACATGTTTCTTGTATGAAACATGACTGAAGGTAATATGTATGGTTTTTCTAATCGGAATTGTTAATTCGTAATACCCATCAGCATTAGAAATGGTTCCTTTATTATTAAAGCTAACAGAAACATTTTTTATAGGAGTTTGCTGTTTATTGGTAATATAGCCTTTTATTGAAGTGGTGTTTTGTGAAACAACAAGAGCAGGAAATATAAAAAGTAAAAGAAATAATTTTTTCACGTGGTATTTGTTTACGGTGCTAAGTTATTGTTTTTTATAAAACGTAGCATTTAATGTATTCGTATTTCCAACATTATCTTCAACTTCAATTTTTAATTGATGTTTAGCGCCTATTAGTTTCTTGTCTTTAAATTGATATACGATTTGTTTCTTTTTTAAATCATATTCCATTAAAATCCATTCTCCATCTAAAGTGGCTCGAAAAGATTTTATTCCGGTTCCTTTGTCAGAAATTTTGACTATTATTTGAGAATGTTTAGTGATCCATGTTTCGTTTTTGAAATTCTTTAAATAAATTACTGGTTTTAGAGTATCAGAAGCTAACGTGTATTTCCCTAACATTTTTGTTGTCGTATAAAATTTGTCTTTTTTCTTTCTGGTATTTAGATAGGATGGATACTTCTTGTTATTAATATTGGCAATATATAATTGACTTTTTTCTTTTTCTGTGTACATAGAAACATCAAAAGTTAAGGTGTAACTTTTGTTCAAAGGTACGGTAGGTTCATGTATTTTTACAATGGAATTTTGTATTTCAAAATTTAAAAACAGGTCATTGTAAAAGGTATTCTTTGGAAACGCAATTGTAATTCCATCTTTACTCCATTTATGGAATTTATTCGCAGTAATTTTATATGCAGTTGTGTCTTTTACTTGTTTGAAAATAGTATTATTTTGAACACCTTTAACAGGTATTCTTACTATTGATGTGTTCCCTGCAAAATCAGAAACTATAATTTCTACTGTATAGTTAAAGCCAGCTTTCACATTTACAACACCATTATTAAGTAAGCTCTTGTAAATTTTCAATTGGTTTCTTTTGACTTTATGTGTTTTTTGAAACTTCTTTTTATAGGTAGAATAATGATTGTAATCTATTAATAAGTTTATATACTTACTTTCTTTGAATGAGAAAGTCTCTAAATTGTGATGATATACTTTATGACCATTTACCTTCATTTCTATGCTATAAACACCATTCTTATTATAAGCTCCATTTAGCTGATCATAGACATTAATTCCAAATCCGATAGGTCCTGTAGCTGTTATTCTATTTGTGGTGTACACATGCTCTTTGACTTTTTTAAAGGCTAGAAGAGACTTGTTGATATTTTGGTTAACTCTAGATGAATCTGTCAATGGATAGACAATAAGGCCTTTTATTTTAGGAGCAATGGTATCTTCAACCTTAACTCCAAACAAAAATGGGTTGATAATTTTTTCTGTTTTTGTGTCTCTAATTTCATAATGCAAATGAGGAGCAACAAAACCACCGGTGCTTCCTGTAAAAGCGATTATTTGTCCTTTTTTAACAGGTATTTGATCTTTTTTAGGGAAAATGTTTCCAGTTTCATAGCTTTCTTTCTTGTATTGTCTCTCTTTTACATAGGGTTCAATTCGGTTTCCGAACTTACTCAAATGTGCATAGACACTTGTGTATCCGTTTGGATGAGCAACATAAATAACTTTTCCATACCCCCAAAGTGCAACTTTTATTCTTGATACATATCCATCGCCTACAGCATATACAGGTAAACCTTCTTTTCGTTGTGTCTTAATATCAATACCTGCATGAAAATGATTAGCCCTTAATTCTCCAAAAGTACCCGCCAAAATTGTAGGAATGTCTAAAGGGTTCCTAAAGTCTTTAGTTGGGTATTTTATTTGCCCAAAAAATGGAGTAGAAAGAAATGCGATAAAAAGAGTGATTAGTAATTTCAATTTTTAATTTTAAAGCTAATGTAATAAAAAATAGAAGTAGAATTAAACAAAAGTTATACCATGCTATAAAACAGTGAATTATAAATAAAACTTTAAAAAGAGTCCGTTTTCTTGGGTTTTAACATTCAGAATGTTAACTTTGTAGGAATAGTTTTGATTCTTAATATTTGATGAGTAAAACATTAGAAGCAATTCATACACTGGAAGATAGGTTAAAAACCTTGTTAACTAATTATGAATTTTTAAAAGAAGAGAATGAAATTCTTTTGGAGAATGTAAATAAATTACAGCATCAATTAATTTTGAATCAGCAAGAATTGGAAAATCAAAGGAAGAATTTTGAGGTTTTAAAAATTGCAAAAACTATTAATGGCAGTAAAGAAAATACAAGAGAAACAAAACTCAAAATAAATGCTTTAATTCGAGAAATCGATAAGTGTATTGTTCAATTAAACGAATAAAAAGTTCATTAACAGTGTCTGGGAAATTAAAAATTAATGTTGTTTTAGCTGGTAGAACATACCCTTTAAGTGTTCAAAACACGCAAGAAGAAGAAGGAATGCGAAAAGCAGCGGCAAATATTAATCAGTTAATTTCTCTGTACGAGAAAAATTATGCTGTTAATGACAAGCAAGACGTGTTAGCAATGTGTGCGCTACGATTTGCATCTCAAGTTGAAATTGCATCTATTGATGCAACAAGTACAAATGAAGAAGCATTAGAAAAAATAAATACGCTGAATGAATTGTTACAATCTCATTTAGATTAAGTTCTTTAAAATAAAATTAAAATACACTGCCTACGTTAGTAAATAGTTTATTAAACTCAACACTATTCAATTATGAAGGATGAGTCTTAATTGTAAAAGCATGCCATTAGTACTGAATATTTTTTCAGCTTCAAGATGGATCCTTGACCAGTTAGTTAGTCCTATAAATGTCATAATGGAGTTTAAAAACCCAACTGATGTAGGCTTTTTTTATATAAAAATAGTAAATTATGGATGGAATGTTACTTCCTTTTGCACTTGGTGTAGTAGGAGCAGTTATAGGTTTTATTATTGCAAAAGCAATAGAAAAATCAAAAGATAAAAAATTGATCAACAGTACTAAAAAAGAAGCGGCAACAATTTTGAAAGCAGCTAAAGTTGATGCAGAGTCTTTAAAGAAAGATAAAATATTACAGGCTAAAGAAAAGTTTATTGAACTTAAATCTGAGCACGAAAAAGTGATATTGACCAGAGAAAAGAAAATGTCTGATGTAGAAAAAAGAATTAGAGATAGAGAATCTCAAGTTGCATCGGAAGTAGATAAAAACAAAAGATTAAATAAATCTTTAGAACAAAAAGAAACAGACTTTACATATAAGTTAGATTTCTTAGAGAAGAAAGAAGATGAATTAGAAAAAATGCACAAAAGACATGTAGATATGTTGGAGCAGATTTCTGGATTGTCGGCAGATGAAGCAAAGAAAGAATTAGTTTCTTCATTAAAAGAAGAAGCTAAAACAGAAGCAATGGCTTTTATTCAAAATTCAATTGAAGAAGCGAAGCTTACCGCTGAGCAAGATGCTCGTAAAGTTGTTTTAAATACGATTCAGCGTGTTGGTGTAGAGCAGTCTGTAGAAAATTGTGTTTCTGTTTTTAATTTAGAATCTGATGACGTGAAAGGGCGAATCATTGGTAGAGAAGGTAGAAATATTAGAGCTATTGAAGCTGCAACCGGTGTAGAGATCATTGTAGATGATACTCCTGATGCAATTATATTATCTTGTTTTGATCCTGTAAGGAGAGAAATTGCTCGTTTGGCATTACATAAGTTGGTTACTGATGGTAGAATTCACCCAGCAAGAATTGAAGAAGTTGTTAAGAAAACAGAGAAACAAATTACACAAGAAATTATAGAAGTTGGTAAACGTACCGTGATTGATTTGGGAATTAATGGGTTGCATCCAGAGTTGATAAAGACTGTTGGGAGAATGAAGTATCGTTCTTCATATGGGCAAAATTTATTGCAACACTCTAGAGAAGTTGCAAATCTTTGTGGAATTATGGCGTCTGAACTAGGTTTGAATGCTAAAGTTGCAAAAAGAGCTGGTTTGTTACATGATATTGGTAAGGTGCCGGATTCAGAAAGTGAATTACCGCATGCTTTATTGGGAATGCAATGGGCCGAGAAATATGGTGAAAAGCCAGATGTATGTAATGCAATTGGGGCGCACCATGACGAAATTGAAATGAAGACGCTTATTGCACCGATAGTACAAGTTTGTGATGCGATTTCAGGAGCAAGACCAGGAGCAAGACGACAAGTATTAGATTCTTATATCCAGCGTTTAAAAGATTTAGAAGATATTGCTTTTGGATTTACTGGAGTTCAAAAGGCTTATGCAATTCAAGCTGGTAGAGAATTACGTGTGATGGTTGAAAGCACCAAAGTAAATGATGAAAAAGCTGCTGAATTATCTTTTGGGATTTCTCAAAAAATTCAAAACGATATGACCTATCCTGGTCAGGTTAAAGTGACTGTAATTAGAGAAACTAGAGCTGTAAATATCGCGAAGTAACTAGAGAATATACTTTTTAATATTGTCATTCCCGCGAAAGCGGGAATTTTTTTTGAATAGAGTTTTAGTTCCTAGGATGGTATTTCTCTACTACGTTTTTTAAATATGTTTTATCCAAGTGGACATATATTTCTGTAGTTGTGATACTTTCATGGCCTAACATTTGTTGTATCGCTCTTAAATCTGCACCACCTTCCAATAGGTGAGTAGCGAATGAATGGCGCAGCGTATGTGGCCCAATTTTTTTATTTATATTGATTTTTAATGACAATTCTTTTATGATCATAAAAATCATTTGTCGCGTTAAGTTTTTCCCTCTTCGATTTAAAAAAAGGGTGTCTTCAAAGCCTTTTTGAGGGGATATAAGCCCTCTGATGTCTTTAATATAAAAACGAATATATTTCTGAGTATTGTAATTTATAGGCGTAAAACGTTCTTTATTTCCTTTTCCCAATACCCTGATAAAACCTTCGTCAAAAAATAAGTCTGAAAGCTTAAGGTGAATTAGTTCGCTTACACGAAGACCACAACTATAAATAGTTTCAATAATTGTTCTATTTCGTTCTCCTTGTGGAAGGCTTAAATCTATGGCATTTATCAATTCGTTTATTTCAGAGAAGGATAATGTATCAGGTAATTTTCTACCAATTTTTGGAGTTTCTATGAGTTCAGTAGGATTCTGTTCTCTGTAGTCCTCGAAAATTAAATACTCAAAAAAATTCCGCAATCCAGAAATGATTCTTGATTGTGTAGTTGGCTTCACCGTTTTCGCAATTTCATAAATAAAACCTTGTAGTATTTCCAAATCGATTTTAATTGGAGAAGTAGAAATATCATTTTCTTCTAAATAGCCTAGTAGCTTGTGTATGTCTCTAGTATAGCTATCTATAGAGTTTTTAGATAATCCTCTTTCTATTTTTAAAAACAATTGATAATCCTTTATTGCATGGTGCCACTTCATCCTTAACAAAAGTTTAAGTAAAATTTATGATTTTTTAAACAATCGAAATTTAAGTCTTTTTTATATTTGAAAACAAATATTTTTTAAAAAAAAGTTATGAAAAAAGTACTGTTAGTTGCCGTATTGGCGATCTCTGGGTTATGCAATGTAAATGCACAAGAAAATGTGATTAAAATGAATCCATTAGGCTTGGCTTTTGGTTCAATAGATTTATCTTATGAAAGAGTTCTAAATGAAAAAAGCTCAATTGAAATAGGTGTTGCATATTCGAGTTTAAATGTAACAACTTCAGGTTCGTCTTCAAAAGCAAATGGTTTTGGATTAGAGGGGAAATACAAAATGTATTTTTCTAACTCAGGATCTGCGCCAAGAGGTTGGTATGGTGCTCCTTTTGTTAGTTACTCTAAAACAACAGTGACTGGAGGTGGAGTATCTGCTTTTTCTGGAGGAGCATTAGCAGGTTATCAATGGGTGTTTGGTGGAACTGCTACTGGATTTGCTTTAGATTTAAATTTTGGAGCTCAATATGTTTCAGCAAGCACAACTGGTTCGGTGATTTCTACGACTTTTGATGGAATTTTACCTCGATTAGGACTGTCTTTAGGATATGCTTGGTAGATATAAGTTAATATTAAATGAAAAAAAGGGAGCCAATAGCTCTCTTTTTTTGATATAATTAATTGTATTTTAGCGATATGAAAATCACCATTATCAACGGACCAAATTTAAACCTATTGGGGAAGAGAGAACCAGGAATTTATGGTTCAGAGACATTTGAAGATATCTATATTAAATTACAAGAAAAATTTCCAGGGGTAGAACTTTCATATTACCAATCAAATATTGAAGGAGAACTTATTGATAAGTTGCATGAAGTTGGATTTGCTACTGATGGAATCATATTAAATGCAGCCGCGTATACCCATACTTCAGTTGGAATTGGAGATGCTGTAAGAGCTATAGAAACTCCAGTTGTTGAAGTGCATATTTCTAACGTGCACGCACGAGAAGAGTTTAGACAGACCAGTTTTATTGCGCCAAACGCCAAAGGGGTGATTTTTGGATTTGGAATTAAAGGATATGAATTGGCTATTCAGAGTTTTTTATAAGTTGAGTCTCATTTTTATATCTGAACGCTCGTAATGAGAGTCAGCTTCTAATTCAATTTCTACAAAACCTATTTTTTTATATAAGTTAATTGCAGGAACCAATGTTCTATGAGAATATAAGGTAATGCTGTCCCAACCCTGTTTTTTTGAAAAAGAGATACAATAATCCATTAATTGTTTTCCAATTTTAAGCCCTTGATACTTAGGAGAAACGGCCATTTTACTCAATTCAAAAAAGCTACTCTGGTTAATTAAAGCGACAGTTCCAACAATTTCATTATTATATTTGGCGAAGAAAATATATCCGCCTTTGTCAATGATAAAGTCTTGGGGATTGCTTAGTACTTTGTGGTCATAAGGCTCAACATAAAAGTATTTCTCAAGCCACTCTACATTTAAATCATAAAAGCAAGGTGCATGTTTTGGAGCGAAGTTTTCAATGCTTACATTTTCTTTTAATTGTGTCATAACTCTATGGTATAATGAGGTTTGTTTTTGTTTTTTTTCTGTCGCAAGTAAGTGGTTCATAAAACTCGTAGGTTCATGAGTGGTAATTGTGGTTAATTGGGTTTCAATAACTTTCCAAATTGGTTGTAGTTTGTCAAATGTTTCGATGCCTTTTGTTGAAAGTGCTACATTTTTTTTCCTCTTGTCATATTTATCAGGAATTATTTTAAGGAGTTTCTTTTTTTGTAAGGCGTTAATGAATTGTGTTATTGCCGGTTGACTGATGTCCAAAAAAGAGGCAATTTCTCCAATACTTATTTCTTTTTCATCCGCAATCGTTTTAAAAACGGGCATTAATGTGGGTTCAAAGTCGATACGTAAATGTTTGTATACTTTCTTTGCATCTTTCATTAAAGTATCACTTAGTCTTTTCAAACGAGATCCAAAAGCCAATTCTTGAAACTGTTGTAGTTTGTCCATTGCATAAATATTTATATAAGTTCTTATGCAAATATATGTGAAATATCCTTTATACTAAATTATGAGGAGTAAAATTATATTTTAGAATCTATGATAGCTATCATTTCTTGCTCCAAAACAATTGTTTTGGTGTAGATGTTTTTTGCGCGAGCCAAAATGTCTTCTGCAAAATCTCGGTCTTTGATGTCTTTTGCGTTAATTCTAACATTGAAATATGCCCCAATAACAGCAGTTCTTGCACATAAAGCTCCCACACCAGAATCTGACAAAGAGTTTTGCAAGCCGTCTTTAGCCATTGCCATCATAACTTCCATAGAGTTGTAGGAGGTTTCCATAACTCTAAATGGAATTTCTGTGGCGTATTTGGTTGCGTCTTCAATAATTTTTTTTCTAATTATTTTTTCTTCTTCGGTTGATTTTGGTAATCTAAATCCGTCAATAATCTTATTAAAAGCATTGGTGTCTTCATCCACAAGAAATAACAATTCATTCTTGTAAACCTGCCCTTTTTGTGCCCAATCCGAATAGAATTTCCATTTGTCATCCCAGCCAGCTTTATGTGCAGATAAATTCGCAACCATAGTTCCTAATGAGACACCTAATGTACCTACATATGCAGCAATACTTCCGCCGCCAGGAGCCATAGATTCAGAAGCTGTTTCTTCTGCAAATCCTTTGACTGTAAAATCTATTAATTTTTTATCTGCATTTGAATTCATAACATATTCTATAATACGTTCTTTCGGATTAAAAGGTTTTAAATCGTCTAGACCTAAAGATTTTACAGCAATTTTAATTTTTTCACTATCGCTAATTCCTAATGAACGCTCTTGCTTTATTAAAAAATGATCTCCAGCAGCCAGCATTGCTTGTAGCGGAACTAAACCAACCAATTCAGAGCCAGTTACACGTAAACCTCTTTTAGTTGCTGATAAAACAGTTTCCTCAAAAGCTTCATGCATAGAGGTAATGCTAATATTTGTTAAGTTATATGAAATTTGTGCGATGCCATACTCATCAATATACCAGCCAATTCCTTTAACGGCTTTTAATTTTCCAGGAACTCGTTTAGGTTCTCCATTTTTATCTAAAATTTTCTTTCCTGTAATCGGGTTTCCGTCACGTAAAACACGTCCAGCTTCACGTACATCAAAAGCAATGGCATTTGCACGACGCGTAGAGGTAGAGTTTAAATTCACATTATAAGCGACTAAGAAATCTCGTGCAGAAACAGCAGTAACACCAGAAGAGGCAACTTGATTATTAAATTCTACAGGTCCAAAATCTGGTTTCCAATTAGGGTTTGATAATTTTTCTTTTAAACCTTCATATTCTCCAGAACGAACTATTGCTAAATTTTTTCGATTGATAGATGTTGCAGCATTTTCGTAAAAGTAACCTGAAATACCTAATTCATCTCCAATACGTTTTCCAAGTTCATGAGCATACTCAGTCGTTTCTTTCATGGAAATATTTGCAATTGGCACTAACGGACATACATCAGTAGCTCCAAATCGAGGATGTTCTCCAGTATGTTGGCTCATGTCTATCAATTCGGAAGCTTTCTTTATTAATTTTAAAGCAGCTTCTAGTACTTGTTTTGGTTCTCCAACAAAAGTGATTACAGTTCTATTTGTTGCTTTACCTGGATCGATGTCTAATAATTTAACACCTTCTACGGTGGTTACAGTGTTTGCAATGGCATTTATTTTTTTAATATCTTTTCCTTCACTGATATTTGGAACGCATTCGATAAGTTGTTTGTTCATTGGAGTTTACGTTTGGTTTTCTCAAATGTAAAATATTCATTGAAATAAATAATAAATATTTTAAAAAAATGCTTCTTAATAAATAGTTAAAAGAGGTATATTTGTTTTTCACATTAAGGTAAGTGATTTATGGAACAAAAGTGGCTTTTTGTAATTTCCCCTAAAACAAAGCTCATTGATCTAAACTTAAAAGAAGTTTGGCAGTATCGTGATTTACTGATGCTATTTGTAAAACGGGATGTTATAACTTTATACAAACAAACAATATTAGGACCTCTTTGGTACCTGATTCAACCTTTATTTACTTCAGTAATTTTTACATTGGTTTTTAATAATGTTGCTGGAATACAAACAGGTGGTATTCCTCCTTTTCTATTTAATCTTGCAGGAATTACAATTTGGAATTATTTTAAAGAATGTTTAACGGCAACTTCTGATACGTTTAAGAAAAATGAACAAATTTTTGGTAAAGTATATTTTCCAAGAATTATAATGCCAATGTCTATTGTTGTTTCTAATTTATTGAAGTTTGGAATACAAATTTTGGTGTTTATTATTTTCTATATTTATTTTATAGCTATTGGGCATGATTTAACAGTTAGTAAATATATTTTTCTTTTTCCAGTACTTGTTTTATGTATGGGGATGTTAGGACTTGGTTTAGGAATGGTTATTTCTTCAATGGTTACAAAATATAGAGATTTAACTTTCTTAGTGAGTTTTGGGGTGCAATTGTTAATGTATATTTCTTTGGTGGTTTTACCCCTGTCTTTATTTCAAGAGAAAGGATTTGAATGGGCTGTGAAATATAATCCAATGGCTTATATTGTAGAAATCGGTCGTTTTATGCTGCTAAATGAAGGAAATGTGTCTTTGTTTGGGATTTTATATACTGTAATTTTTTCTATAGTGGTTTTATTATTGGGAACCATAATTTTTAACAGAACAGAAAAAAGTTTTATAGATACCATATAACAGATGAAAGATGATGTAATTTTAAGGGTAGAAAATCTATCAAAACAATATCGACTTGGAACTGTTGGTACGGGAACTATTAGCCATGATTTCAATAGGTTTTTAGCTAGAATTAGAGGGAAAGAAGACCCTTTTTTAAAGATAGGTATTATTAATAACAGAGCTTTAAAAGGGAATTCTAATTATGTTTGGGCATTGAAGGATATTAATTTTGAAGTTAATCAAGGTGAGGTTCTTGGAATTATAGGGAAAAATGGAGCGGGTAAATCCACATTATTAAAAATTTTATCAAAAGTAACAGGACCTACTACTGGGGAAATTAAATCTATGGGGAGGATTGCTTCCTTGTTAGAAGTGGGAACTGGATTTCACCCAGAAATGACAGGGAAAGAAAATATATTTTTAAACGGTGCTATTTTAGGGATGACCAAAAAAGAAATAGCTGTTAAACTTGATGAAATTATTGAGTTTTCTGGTTGTATACTTTATATAGACACTCCTGTAAAACGATATTCTTCGGGTATGAAAGTCCGGTTGGCATTTGCAGTTGCGGCATTTCTAGAACCTGATATCTTAATTGTAGATGAAGTTTTAGCTGTCGGGGATGCAGAGTTTCAGAAGAAAGCAATAGGGAAAATGAAAGATATTTCATCCCAAGGTGGTAGGACGGTTTTGTTTGTAAGCCATGATATGGCTGCTATTCAAAGCTTATGTAGCAAAGCTATTGTTTTGAAAAATGGTAGTATTTCTTACAAGGGACCCGTTGAAAAAGCCATAGGTTTTTACTTGAAAAATAGTTTGGAAGTATTAGATTATAATGGTATTGTTGAGTTTTCTTCTAAAGAAAGTGATTTCTATTTGAAATCTATTTCAATAAAAAATATAAAAGAAGAAATCACTAACTCTTTTAGTATGGGTGATGAAATGATTGTGTCTTTTGAGGTGAATTGTCAGATAAAGGCAAATGATGTTAAAGCGAGTGTATTAATTATTTCTGACCAAGGTATAAAAGTAGCCGCAATTAGATCGGTTGAGAATTCAGAAAAGAAATTTAATGTAAATTCTAATTTCATTTTTGAAGTTCTGATTAATGATATGAAATTAACCCCAAGAGATTATTTTTTAACGATCTCCTTAGTCGTTGGTGGACAAACAATAGCTCTTAAAGAAGAATGTATAGGTTTTACCATAAGTCCAAGTAATGTGTTTAATACAGGTAAAGTACCAAAGGGGAATTTTGTTAATTATAGTAAAGGGATATGGGGCCTTAAAAAAGTGTAAAAAGACCTCGGATATAGTTAATGTAGGGCTTAGTACTTATGTTAGCATAAAGATTAAATAATAGTTTTTATATTTGAGAGAAAAGAAACTAGGTCATAACGGAAGCTTTTTAATTAACGGATAAATAAAGAGAGTTTAAATTACCTTTGCTACAGTTACAAATTTCTTTTAATCATTCAATACAGCCTGTAGAATGAAGTATTATAAAAAACAAATATAGAAGTCATATAGGTAAAGAGTTAGTAGTTTTATAAGGAATTGATCTTTTGATTAATGGTTGTGTTTTATATTGCAAAATATACATATTGATAGTAGTGCCTTTGTTGAGTTGGTATCAAAGGAATAAAATTAGTTTTTATTTAAGTAGTTTTAAATATGGTGTTTATGGTAGGGTAATGTGATTTTTATGATAATGTGAAAAGTATTTATTAGATATGAAATTGTGGGGTTGGAGTGATTTAATTAGAAAAGATGATAAAGAATTGTTTTTTAAAAAGGATAATTAAGAATGATTAAATTATATTATTGGTCAAAAGATGATAGTAAGAAGCATAATTTTGGAGATTTACTTTCTAGGTTTGTTGTAGAGAAGATTTCTAAAAGAAAAGTTAGGCTCATAAACCCAAGTAATAGATGGTATAGTAAAGTATTTAAGCATTATTTCGCAATTGGAAGCATTTTATGTAGAGCAAATCAAAATAGTATTGTTTGGGGTAGTGGAATTATTAAGGTAGATGAAAACGTTAAAAAGGCTAAATTTATTGCCGTACGAGGGCCAAAAACTAGAAAGCGATTGTTAGAACTGGGCTATAAAGTACCAAAAGTTTATGGTGATCCAGGGCTGCTCACAAATCTTTTTTATCAACCTAAGAACATTGTGAAAAAATTTAAAGTAGGTGTAATACCTCATTATGTAGATTATAATGAGATTAAGGAGAACTATAAGAATGAGAATGAAGTTTTAGTGATAAATTTAATGTGTAATTCTGTAGAAGAGGTAATAGATAAAATGTTAAGTTGTGAAAAAATTATTTCAACATCGTTGCATGGAGTTATTGTTGCTCATTCATATAAAATACCTGCTCTATGGCTTAAATACTCAGATAAATTGGCAGGAGATGATGTGAAATTTTATGATTACTATGAATCAGTTGAAATAAATTACCCATTGGCTAAATACTTTCAGTATGATTCATTAGATACTTTAAAAGAGGTTTTTGAAAATTATAGAACAAAAGAATTACCAAGTATAACTAATTTACATTTTGTTCAAAAGGGATTGATAAAAAGTTGCCCTTTTATTTCAATTAAAGCAATAAACAAAATTTTATTGAATGAGAGTTGGGAGTAATCCAGAAAAAAAAAAAAAATT